>Ga0181574_10000476_pt1 | contig 37001 bp, 31 predicted proteins | sample 101ome_24_FD_145600 | JGI IMG/M metagenome (GOLD analysis project Ga0181574, IMG submission 145600) | Coastal salt marsh microbial communities from the Groves Creek Marsh, Skidaway Island, Georgia - 101410AT metaG (spades assembly) | ecosystem: Environmental > Aquatic > Marine > Intertidal zone... | reverse complement strand
TTGGGCTTGCCACAACACCACCATGGCTGCAACAGGGAAGAGCAACAAGGCCGTCAAGGATGCACTTTTCCAGGTAAAAGTTATGCCGAGTAACCCCAACACAATTGCCACAGCAACGGACGAATTACGGCGTGTTTTCAAGGCATCGTGCATCCACCAGCCCCAGACAAATGTGATCATCAGACTGAAACGGATGTGGGAAATGAACGGAGACCAATCCCTCGGGCGAAGATCACCTTCCGCATGAAATCCAATCCACAAACAGGCAAGGCATGCCGTTCCGATTGAAACGGCGAGCACCTTTCTGACCAATGGAATGCTCTTGTCGGCATTCCAACGACCGGTTGTGAGCACAAGCGGGAAAGCCAAAAGCGGCAATTGGATGCGCAAGGAACGCCATCCGTACTGGAGGTTTTCGGACCAAATCTGACTGACCAATTCCCAGGAAAACAATGCTAAAACCGCCCAGAGCACCGTTTGTACTCGCCAGAATCCCCACGTCCTTCCTCGAAATACAGGACCGTTGAACCAACGATCCACGGCCCAAGCGACGAGCAGCAAAAAGGCGCCTTGGCTCATCAGGAAATTCGAGAACGGAAGCGCGATAGCGGTCAAGATCAGCGCGGCATCGTAGGTTCGTTGGACGGCGGGATGAGATGACGTCACAGCGCGAATTATTCAGATTGAGACGTGCCGGCGAGGATAGCGATGTAGGAACCATCATTCATCACCTCCACAGCTTTCGCCAACGTTTCATCACGCGGTAATGACCATTCGATCACGCCCGTTTGGAGGTGATACCGCATGACCAATTCCTCCTCCAACGCCCAAACGATTTCCTCCTTGAATCGATTCAAATCCCGCTCGATCGAAGGCGTCAGCAAGGAATCAATGGCCTCAAAGACATCGGCATCCATCGCGTAAAACTGCTCTTCCTTTGCTACCTCGGTCAATGCACTCCAAGCGGTTTGCGTGCGCGATTCAATGGCTGTGGCCTCATCGTTCTGAGCGAATCTTAAAAAGGCTTCCCAGTCGGCCTCGCTCAATGCGAAATCTTTGGCGACTCCGATGCTGTCATGAGTGGCGCTCCATTCATTTGCGAAGTCGAAGATGATGCCGTTCATATACAGACCCTCCAATACATAGCTCATGAAGGGCAATTCCGTCGGCACGTCGGGTTGCACACCGGCGCCGTCAACAACAGGACGACCGTTGCGGGTATAGAAAATCTCACGGGTTGAATCGGAAAACGCTTGGGCTGTGCCGTCCTCAGAACGCTCGCCTCCGTAGTCCAAACGTTGGATGCAGCGACCACTCGCCGTATAGTATTTCGCTACGGTGACTTTGAGCTTGGTGCCGTAAGCCAATTGCTTGGTTTGTTGAACCAGTCCCTTCCCGAAACTTTCCTGCCCAACCACCACCGCTCGGTCGAGGTCTTGCAAGGTTCCGGCCACGATTTCGGAAGCCGAAGCCGATTGTTCATCGATGAGCACGGCAACGGGCATGTCCGGAATCAATGGATCGGCCATCGTTGTGTAGCTCTTTAGCCATTCTTCTTTTTTGCCTTTCGTCGATACGACCTCTTCGCCTTTGCCGACGAAAAGGTTAACGATGCTTATGGACTCTTGGAGCAGGCCGCCGCCATTGCCGCGTAAGTCGAGGACCAATTGATTGATTCCAATGCTGTCGCGGAGGTGGCGAATGGCTTGCCTCAATTCGAAAGAAGATCCTCGCGTGAATGCACTCAGGATAACATATCCTGTGCTGTCGCCCACAACGCCCCGATATGGAACAGCGGGCAATTTGATTTTCTCTCGCTTTAATGTCAGTGTTTTCGGCTGATCATCCCCATTGGGCAGGTAAGTGATGGAGACTTCAGTGCCGCTGGCTCCTTGCAGGAGGTCGGGGACAAGTTCTTCACTCACCTCTTCCAATGGCTGGCCGTCGACCGCCAACAATTCATCTCCTATTTTGAGTCCCGCTTGTGCTGCGGGAAAGTCGGGCAGCACGTCCACAAGCAAGTGCCGATCGTTGATGAATTGAATGCTCGCTCCGATGCCTCCATATTCACCCGTTGTCATGAAGCGCAAATCTTCAATTCGGGATTCGGGGTAATAAATGGTATACGGATCGAGGCTTTCCACCATGGCATCCATTCCAGTCTCCATCAAAGCTCCGGGTTGGATTTCGTCCACATAATAGATATTCAATTCCCGGAACAGTGCGGTCATGATTTCGAGCTGTTTCGAAAGCTCGAAATAGTTTTCTCGAAGCGGTGCAAATGCCAACAAGACCGCCATCACCGGAACGCCCCAAATCCATCGACGTCGTTTTTTATTTCCAGAAGAAGCTGTGTTGGAATTCATGAATTTTCTGTTGGCGATGCGGTATTGGATTTGGTCATCTTTTCGATGGCCACGCCCATGGCTTTTTCGATGATTTCGAAAGTAGGCATTTCTTTTCCCATATAGATGAAAACGACGGCGTTTTGGGTTTCGTCTGCCGCCCAAGAATCAACCAATGATTTTTTTTGCAATCGCCAATTTTCTCGGAGGAGCCGCTTGATTCGGTTGCGGTCCACAGCCCGTTTGAATAGGCGCTTGCTTACGGATACCATGACTTGACATGGAACCTCCTCAGGCAGCTCAGTTTTCAATCGGCGAACGACCAGGGGCCATGCCTTCAGCTTTTCACCTTCAGCAAAGGTGCGCTCCAAAATCTTTTTGGACTTGAGGCGCTCAGACCTGGGAAATGTAAATGAGCCGGAAGCAGACAAAGGGCGGTTATTTGCCCTGAATGTAATGCTCAATGGCCATTGTCATGGACGGAGCTTGTGGAGTGGGCGCGGAAATGTCAATGCGCAAGGCCGCTTTTTCTGCTGCTTTTGCCGTCGTGGGGCCAAACGTGGCAATGCGCGTTTCTCCTTGAATGAATTCAGGGAAATTCTTGAACAAACTTTCTATTCCACTTGGGCTGTAAAAGACGAGGCAATCGTATTTCACATCGCTTAAATCACTCAGGTCCGAACATACCGTACGATACATCATGGCCCGGGTGTAGTTGATGTTTGCCTCTTCCAAAAGTTTCGGAATGGAAGGCTTCATCAAATCACTGCATGGCAACAGGAATTTCTCCCCTTTGTGTTTTTTGATGGAATCCATCAAATCTTGGAAACGGTGCTGACCATAAAAGATTTTCCGCTTGCGGTAGACCACGTACTTCTGCAGGTAAAAAGCAGTGGCCTCGCTGATGCAGAAATACTTCATGGAATCCGGCACTTCGAATCGCAACTCGGCAGCCAATCGGAAAAAATGGTCGACGGCATTCCGGCTTGTCATGATGACCGCTGTGTGTTCTGCTAAATCGATACGCTGTTGCCTAAACTCTTGTCCTTCAACCCCTTCAACGTGAATGAAAGGCCTGAAATCAATGGTGAGTTTTTGACGGTCTGCCAGATCGAAATACGGAGATTTTTCCGTAGTGGGTTTCGGCTGGGAGATCAGAATGGTCTTGAGCTTCTTCGCCATGGTCTTGGTTCAATGCTTTCTCCATCGTTCATCCCCATCGGCTAAAAAGCCAAAGAGCAGGCCCGATTTCGAAGGTGCAAATGTACGCAATTCCCCACCCAAAATGAAGCCGTTTGTGTGCAATTGATTGAAGTTGCCTGAGCCATTTTAAGGACAGCCAAATCCACCACAGGGATATGACATGTTCCCAAACCACTTTCCGTTGTGCGAACCCCGTGTGTTGTGTCAATTCGAAAAGGATGAAAACGCATAGGATCCAAAACCACCAATTGCGCATGTGCCTGTCCACCTCGAATCCTCGCTCTACAGCCTCCCGCTCGAGGGTTACAAGTGCACCGACTGCTCCACCAACATTGCGTAAAATGAGCGTAGCGATCCCCAACAACACGCCCCATCCTGCACCTGTCCAACTTGCATCGGGGTCCAAAGAATCGGACTGAACGAGCCCCCAAAGTGACCCTAAAATTGCCCAGGCGATGACGCCAATTACGTGGCTCGTGAGCGTTCCTCCCGTTCTTGCAGATTCATCAGCCAAACGCTGCCACACTCGCTTGATCTGGACAGCGGACCAAAGGGTCAACGCCCACTCTCGTTCAAATCTCGCACGAAGCATCACGGTCGCCGCCAAACCGCACAAAGCGATCCAAACGGTTACCGAGAATACCTCCAACGGCGCGACGGGCATAGGTGTGCCTTCGAACATGCCGCGAAGATTGGAAAAACCCAGCGCAAAACCCAATGCTTCAAAAGGGAGTCACATGCACTGGCACACAAGCATGGCGAATGGCATGGGAAGTCAAATGATTCAGCTGAACGCACAAGAGGTAAGGTCCCGGGGCCATCAGGTCTATGGAGGAAGCACCGTTCCAACGGATGATGACATCTTCTCCCGGAGAGACAACCCAAGTTGAGTTGCCAAATGCATTCAAGGCCATTCCTTTAGCATCGTACACTTCTGCTTCCACCGACCAACCACCGGTCCCGGGGGCTGAGACGTTAACTGCGATGGGGACGAGGCCTGCGAAAGGGTCGAAATGCCACGAGTCCTGAACAATGGAAAGCATTCCAGTGCCTTCTGCCGATGATTGCGTTTGCCACGAGTTCCAACGGCCGGCAGTGTGACCCTCCAATGATAGGGAGGAGCTCCAAAACTTTCGCCCCGTGGACTGCTCCAAATTCATCCGCTCCAAGCTGTGTATAGAGGTATGCCACGGCGCCTCCCGACCGGCATGAATTTGAACGCTATCTTGGAATTGGCCAGCGTGATTCAACTGAAGGGTAAAATCCAACCAAAGACTCGGTAAATCCGATCCCAATGAGATGCCCAGGGGATTAATGCGTTGCGGACATTCTGCTAATACCACAGTGGACTTGGGTGGAATGAACCAGTGGATGCCTTGAGTGATTGACTCCCAATCAGAAGGAAAAGGCAAGTCGTCGGTTGTCCAATTCCAATCCGCTGTAGATGCCCATTCATCTGATGAATTCGCGAGTTCAATGAAGGGTTCAGCCCCTTCGCTTTGAAGTTGCCTCACCTCGTTCAATTGCAAATTTCCGTGGCTCTCGGGGTCAATAGTCCCCCAAAGGTGGGCAGCACATAACGTATCGGGGTGCTTGGCTTTCCAAATCGAATGCGGATCATATCGATTTAAGAAGGAGCCGTGCTGCTCGGGATGGAGCGGCTCCCATTCGCTAGAGAATCCAGCATGGGGATGGGGCAGCAAAACGACGTGATGGTTCCCGTACGTGCCGCATAACAGCGGTTTAGGGATTTGATCGGTCAATGATGGATTGCTCGGGAAACCCTCGGAACTCACGTCCTGAATGCCAGGGGAGCAACCCCGTTCGTCTTGTGAGGAGTCCCAATCCCTCCATGAATAATGAGGTTTCGGTTGCGGATTTTCCGCCATGCGAACCAAACTGAATCCACCATCCATCTTCTCTCGATCGCGATGCCAGCATTCGCGGTAATGCACCTGATCAAGAAGGTTTCCATTTGGAGATTGAAGCACAACACTTCCCGAAGCATTGCCTAACCCCCTGGTCAGAATGCAATGCCGTTTACCCGGCGCAAGCTTTACTCGCTCGTCGATTCGCTGACCGTTTAGCATGCTGCCACCCAACTCAATTGTATCCGTGATGCTGGTGTTGAGGATTTCCACAAACTCTCCCCAAAATGAGCTCAGGCCCTCGGGACGATGTGCAACTTCTGTGATGACCAAGTCTCCGTGGACCGGGAACCGATGAAGCTCCAGTTGTTGGGGTTGAGAAGGCAGGGAAGGCTGGTTAGAAAAACAATGCTGAACGGAAGAAAAGTGAATGTCGAGAACGGAATCTGGCAATGGCTCGACCCATTGCCAATGAATGGTGAAGGAATCGAGGTCATCGAGGAATATCACTCCGCCCCTCATTGACGGAGGGTGCAAGGGGTGAACGGGTTGACTCAGCCTAGCTTTCCCATGAGCGGGACCCCAAGGCACGAGGCTTACGATGTGCACGGAGTCGGATGATTTCCCCTCGGATTCAAATGAACTCGGTAGTCCGGGAGTGCTGAGACTTGGATCGGCAAGTTGGTGCCAATTTTCACGCGCATTACAGGAGGTCAAAAACTCCTTTTGCAAGCGAAAATCGGCGGCCAGCTCAGGATTTTTCCATGAAGGTGTATACGTGATTTCACATATGACCAGGCCATCCGTACGCTTCAGTTGAAGGGTTTCTCCTTGGTTGTGCAGGGTCGATTGAACGCTGGTCTTAAACTGAAAAGGTGTCGTGAAACTTTCCACTCCTTCTCGCACGATGATGAGTGCACGCTCTCCTGAAGCCAACAGTCCATCCCAACTGCCCGAAACTTCGAAACCGCATTCCGTGGATGTGCTACCGTCCCACCAGCGTAGTCGTAAGAAATCAATCGGATGGGGAGCGACATTCAAAACTTCCACCCATTCTGCGCCTGATTCGGAGTCGATGCACAATTCTGTGAACAGGCAAGCCTCAGGTTCACAACCGAATGGGTCTAGGGCGAATACCGAAACCACAGTATCGTCGATCATCATGTTCCCGTCGAGGTCGCAAAACCCTGAAACTGCGAACTCTCGGGAGGTTCCAATGTTCCAGGGCGCTGTCGACAACGTTTGAAGGACGTTGGATGAGAGGTGAAATCCGCTGAGCGGCAGGGGCACGGTATCATGCAACGGTCGAATGACACCTTGTTCGGACACAGGTTCGTTGAACGTCCAAAGCACACTTCCAGATTCGTGCAGAATGGCGTTTGAAATCCGAGGAGCAAGGGTGTCAGGTTCAAAAGGACCATAATAGAGGGCCTCTATTTCGAAATCCTGCGCATGTGAAGACGTGAAAGCGGCGGAGAAACCAATGCACATGGGATGGAGATGCTGCCCGTGTGTAAGTAGGAATCGCTGATTGAGGTCATCTGCATTCGGGTAAATGAAAACGACTACGGAATCCGATTGCGGTCGCTGTTGCCACTCAATAAGCACGTCCGATGCATTCGGGAATTTGCTGTTGAGCGTGCGCTGCAATGGGGTCAATCCTGCACCAGGAGCATCAACATTTCCCAGAACTTGAAACCACCCAATGGTATCTGAGGAGCCGGTTTCTCCGAGGTGCAAAAAGCTTCCGGCACTGAATGCGGTATCATTGTGCCAAGCCTCGACGGGGATTGATTCAGGAGCCGAGGACAGCCAGTGCAATCGGCTGAAGTTGGAATTAGAACCGGAAAGATCTTGTTTCCAACGGATGCGACAGGTCAACCCCAATTCGGGCGGCACAGGTTCGGTGGGATGCAAGACCAAAAACGACGTCCCTGCCCCTGTGGCATTCAAGGACCATATTTGATTTTCCTGAATCCAATCCTCGACCGAACCCGTTGCGGTGAATTGACCATCGGCTTGCATCGCAATACACCACCCTACTGCCACGCAAATCCCACATCTCAGCATCATCAAATCCTTGTTTTCTCGGAGGATTATCAACGAAATAAAGTCAAAAGTTTTTCGTGGGAATGACCAATTTATTCCCGCCAAGGGGCAATTTGCAAGCGCATCAGAGGGTATTAACACATCATGAAAGGATTGCGGATTGCCGTCGTGGGAGCCACAGGTTTGGTGGGGCGAACCATGTTGGAGGTTTTGGAAGAATTGAAATTTCCGGTGGGAGAATTGATCCCGGCTGGAAGCCCAGCGAGTGCGGGGAAAAAGCTTGAATTCGGGGGAAAATCGTGGACGGTCCAAACCGTGGAAGCGGTCTTGGCAGCGGCACCCGATGTGGCATTATTCAGCGCAGGAGGTGACGTGTCAAAGGAATGGGCGCCGCGATTTGCAGAAGCGGGAACCACGGTGATTGACAACAGCAGCGCGTGGCGCATGGATCCTTTATGCCCCTTGGTGGTACCGGAAGTCAATGGCGGCGCCATCGGTGCGCAAGATCGCATCATCGCCAATCCCAATTGCACCACCATGCAATTGGTGATGGCGCTCAAGCCCTTGCACGATGCGTACCAAATCAAACGCGGGGTCGTCAGCACCTACCAAAGCATCACCGGCACGGGTAAGGCGGCAATTGCCCAACTCGAATCCGAGCGATCGGGACTGCAACCGGAGGCCCCTGTGTATCCCCATCCGATTGATTTGAATTGCTTGCCCCATTGTGATGTTTTTGGCGACAATGGCTACACGCGTGAAGAGATGAAGGTGTGGAACGAGACCAAAAAAATCCTGGGAGACGAATCCGTAGCGGTGACTTGCACGGCGGTGCGTGTACCGGTAATGGGGGGGCACAGTGAAAGCGTTTATTTGGAGTTTGAGCGCCCGTTTGAATTGGACTGCGTGCGTGCGGAATTGGCCTCATTTCCCGGGGTCGTGGTGGAGGATGATCCAGCGACGAACACGTATCCAATGCCACGGAATGCGGCCGGGAAGAACGAGGTTTTTGTGGGCCGGATCCGTCGTGATTTGGCCAATCCCAACGGCCTTCACCTATGGATCGTTGCGGATAATTTGCGGAAGGGCGCCGCGACCAACACGGTACAAATTGCCCAATACCTGTACGAACAGGGTCGATGGGGTTGAGGATTTGGAATTAACTTGCGACTAACCGACGAGAAATTGTCGGGGTTCACAACCAAATCCTTCACGCAATGCAGCGACACGTTTTGATTCGTTTTTGGGCCTTGATGTTGCCTTTGATTTTGGCGCCAACCCTGGCCAGTGCTCAAACCAAATTGAAAGGAGTTGTCGTGGATGAATCCTCGGGAGAAGCGCTTCCTGGAGCATCGGTTTTTCTTGAAGAATACCGCACGGGTACCACCACTGGATTTGAAGGAGAATTTGAGTTCAATTCACGGGAATTGGGGAAAGCGCAACTGGTCATCTCCATGATTGGCTATGCCACCCATCGACAAGAAGTGGCGCTCGGAAGTGAGTTGTGGGTGTTGGATCTGGGCCGAATTGGATTGGCCTCTTCTACAATCGGATTGTCGGAGGCGAATGTCATTGCGTCGGTTGCCATTGATCGAGAGACGCCCGTGGCAGTATCTACGTTGGATGCCAAAACCATCCAGGAGCAGCTGGGCGACAAGGAATTGGTTGAAACATTGAACATCACACCTGGGGTCTATGCTACGAAGAGCGGAGGAGGTTTTGGGGACAGCCGGATCAACATTCGCGGCTTTGACCAACGCAACGTGGCGGTCCTCATCAACGGCATTCCGGTCAATGATATGGAAAACGGTTGGGTGTATTGGTCGAATTGGGCCGGCCTCGGGGATGCCGTGAACATGATGCAGGTGCAGCGCGGGCTTGGGGCGTCGAAGTTGGCCATCAACTCCGTGGGGGGTACACTCAATATCATCACCAAGGCGACGGACACGCAAAAAGGGGGAAGTCTTCTGCAAAGTGTCACAGATTATGGCCGCTTCAAAACCATGCTCGCCTTGAGTTCGGGGGTCATGGATAACGGTTGGGCGGTGAGTGCCGTGGGCAGCCGCACCATGGGAAATGCTTATGTGGATGCGACCTTCATTGATGCTTGGAGTTACTTCCTCACCGCTGCAAAAGACTTCGGTGCACACCGTCTTGTTTTCACGGCGATTGGCGCCCCACAGACCCATGGTCAGCGTCGCGGTCAGCTCACAGTTGAGCGCTTCAATGATATCCAAAACCTAGGGTACGAAGCGCACCGGTGGAACGATGATTGGGGTTACCTGAACCGTGATGGACAAGAAGATCAGGTGTTGAATTCGCGGGTCAACGGTTACCACAAACCACAGTTTGCCTTGAACGATTATTGGCAGTTGAGCGAGCGAACGCATTTGGCAACCAGCTTCTACATCAGCACCGGCCAAGGCTACGGCTCGCGCTACGATGGTACAAGTAACCCCCGAATCAGCGAGACTTACGTCGATTCAACCGGCACTGAGCGCAATGTGAAGACTACGTTGAACTGGGACTACCTCTGGGACTCCAATGCCAATAACACCCAGGCAGTAACCTATGCGGCCAACCAAATCGCTTACGATGAAAATGCGCAGGCGTGGATTGACACCTTGCACCAATTCGGCGATCCGGTCGTGGTGGAAGGCGACACCGTCGTCGGTGGCCGCAGCCGGAGCGTCATCGAAAACGCCCACAACGAACATTTCTGGACCGGAATCCTCTCGACACTGCGGCATGAAGTGAACGATCGGGTCAACCTAATGGCCGGCGTGGATGCGCGGTATTACAGCGGCAAGCACTTCACCCGCGTCAACAACCTGCTCGGCGGTGATTTCTACTTGCAGTCGTTCAGCAGTTCGGACGGTTACGGGGTCAATCCGGATTACGAGCTCTTGGCTCGGCCTGGTGACAAAGTGGACTACGACGACATTGGCCGCGTTCAATACGCGGGCGGTTTTGTGCAAGCTGAATACAAGGACGATCGCTTTAGCTTGTTTGGCGCGGGAACTGTTTCCTACACGACCTACCGCCGCATCGATCCCTACAAATATTTCCGCTATGCCGAAACGGGGGTGCAAGAAATCACCCAAGTGAATGAAAACACGGGCCAGCTCGAGACCACGGAAGAATTTGTGTACGGCATCAAGTCGCTGAAAGCAGGAAGCTTGGGATACAACTTAAAAGCGGGTGGTAGCGTGAAACTCGGAGAGACCAGCCACCTGTACCTCAACGGAGGTTACTACTCCCGTGCGCCGTTCATTCGGTATGTGTTCACCAACTATTCCAATGTATTGAGCAATGATCGCCTCACCAACGAGAAGGTCGCAGCTGTCGAAGCGGGCTACCGTTTCCGCTGGAAGGGCATCTCATTCGATCTCAACGCATACCATACCCAATGGCGCGACAAGAGCATCATGAGCAGTCCGTTGTTACGTCCCGACGGGACGGAATACCGTGCCTTCATTACGGGCCTCATCCAAACGCATGAGGGCATCGAAATCGAATGGCGCACGCGCCCGACGTCCTGGGCCGAAATTGGGGGAATGGCGTCGTTCGGAAATTGGCGCTGGGATAACGACGTGAATGCGGAAATCACGGCCGAAGAAGGAGGCGAGGTGTTGGAATCGTTGTACATCTATTCAGCGGGACTGAAGGTGTCCGATGCACCGCAATCCCAGCTGGGCTTCTTGTCCAATTTCAATGTGACCAAGCGCCTTCGCCTTGGCGCGAACTACGTGTACAATTGGAACCTGTACGCCCAATTCCAAGTGGACGCTGACCGAACCAATCCCGATCGGGCAGGTCTTCAACCGGTCATGTTGCCGGCATACGGCTACCTCGATTTGCGGGGAAGCTATCGATTCGAGGCTGCTGGATTGTCTTGGCTCGCCAGTTTAAATGTCCAGAATGCGTTGGACAACATCTACATCAGCGACGGGTTTGAAACGTTTGTCACGGACCCTCAAACGGGCGAGAAAATTCAAGGCACCGTGGAGAACGGCAAATTGCAGGGTTATTGGGCTTATGGCAGAACGATTTCAGCGACCCTGAAAATGATGTTCTGACGGCTGATACCGCTATCCCTAGAAATCAAAAAGCCGCCCTGCAGAGGACGGCTTTTTTTGAGCCGATACGCGGACTTGAACCGCGGACCTACGCATTACGAATGCGTTGCTCTACCAGCTGAGCTATATCGGCAAAATCGCTGGCAAAAATACGGATGTCTTTTGCCTGAGGTTGCGTTTTCGCCTGAATTTTTTGGGTTCAGCCGCAGTTTGAAATCAACGAATGACGTCCCCCGCGCTGGTGCCTTCTTCTGGCGTGACAAAGCGCAAGGATCCGTCAGCCGTCTCGGCCATGAGCACCATGCCTTGGCTTTCGATGCCTCGGATTTTGCGAGGGGCCAAGTTGGCCAACAGCGTCACACGTCGACCCACCACATCCTCCGGCGCGAAGTGTTCAGCAATTCCGCTCAGAACCGTTCTTTCGTCAAGACCCGTGCGGATGGTAAGTTGGAGGAGTTTGTCTGCCTTGGGGACGCGCTCACACGCTACGACTTCTCCAACACGGAGATCGAGTTTTTGGAAATCTTCAAATGTCATGGTCTCTTTCATGGGTTCGCAATCCGTTCGCCCGCCGATGGCCGCGGCGCGTGCGGATTCCAGTTTGGCAACTTGAGCCTCTACGGTAGCTTCTTCCACCTTTTCAAATAAAATGGGCAAGTCTCCGAGGGACTGACCAGCCGACATCATATCGGGCCTTGCGGAGCTCCAAGCTGACTGGCCAATTCCAAATGCGCCTTGTAATTTTTTCGCTGTTTGGGGCAAAAACGGCTCCAGCAACACGGCGCAATTGGCCGCGACTTGAGCACATGTGTTCATGATGACTGCCGTCCGCTGCGCATCCGTTTTGAAAACCTTCCACGGCTCTTGCTCGGTCATGTATTTGTTGCCCAGTCTCGCGATGCCCATGGCTTCCTGCAACGCATCGCGAAAACGATTGCGGCGAATGAGTTCGGCGATTTTCGCAGGAGCAGCTGCCAATGCATCCAACACCACCTGATCCGCATCCGTGAGATCGCTAGAAGGAGCTTCTGGAATCACTGATTCGTAGTATTTACGGGTCAGCACCAAAACGCGATTCACAAAATTCCCAAGCACATCGGCCAACTCATTGTTCACCCGGTCGCGGTAGTCGGCCCACGTGAATTCGCTGTCTTTTTGTTCCGGCATGATGCTAGCCAAAACGTAGCGCAACTCATCACTTTTTCCCGGAAACTCGCTGAGGTATTCGTTCACCCAAACCGCCCAATTCCGAGAGGTCGAGATTTTGTCCCCTTCCAGATTCATGAAGGCATTCGCGGGGACATTGGTCGGCAAAATGTAGTCGCCGTGTTCTTTCAGCAGGATGGGAAAGATGAGGCAGTGAAAAACGATGTTGTCTTTGCCGATGAAGTGAATCAGTTCGGCTTCGTCAGTTTGCCACCAATCTTCCCAACGTGCGCCGTTTACCTCTGCCCACTCCATGGTCGAGGTGATGTAGCCGATGGGTGCGTCGAGCCAAACGTATAGGACCTTGCCATCCGCTCCTTCCACTGGCACTGGCACGCCCCAATCGAGGTCCCGCGTCATCGCGCGGCTTTGCAACCCACTGTCAATCCAGCTGCGGCATTGACCCGTGACGTGCGACTTCCAGGCGTTTGCGTCATGGTGCTGTTTACCGTCGAGTTCGCCGTTCTCGATGTAGGTCTTCAACCAGCTCTCGTGCCGGCCCATGGGCAGGTACCAGAGCGTGGTGTCCTTCAACACAGGCGTTGCACCGCTGAGGGTGGACTTGGGGTCGATGAGGTCGGTTGGGGACAATGCCGTGCCGCACTTTTCGCATTGGTCGCCGTAGGCTCCGGGCGCCTCGCATTTTGGACAAATTCCGGTGATGTAGCGGTCGGCCAGGAATTGGTCGGCCTCCGGGTCGTAAAACTGAGCTTCGGTTTTGACCTCAAAGCTCCCTTGTTCGAGCAACTTCAAGAAAAAATCCTGTGCCACGCCGTGGTGCCGTTCACTCGATGTGCGCGAATAATGGTCAAATGACATGTCCAATCCCGCGAACGCCTCTTGCATTTCCTGGTGATAGCGGTCCACGATTTCACGAGGGGTAACACCGTCTTTCTTGGCGCGCAACGTAATGGCGGCGCCGTGTTCGTCACTTCCGCAAACCCACACCACGTCCGAACCCGCCATGCGCTCGAATCGCGCCCGAATGTCGCCGGGTAAATACGCGCCGGCAACGTGTCCGATGTGGATTTGGCCATTTGCGTAGGGCAAGGCCGATGTCATCATCAGTCGTTTTGGGTGGCGGTAAGGTGAATTCGCAGTCATGGGTTCGCTCGAAAGTGCTGCGAATTTCGTGCTTTTTCCGCATCCCGTGCCATCTTGCGGGGAATGAATGCCAAAACCGTCACTATCCCCGCCCCGCTCAGTCCGGGCGACGGCATCCAACTAGCTGCTCCCGCGCGATTCGTGACTGCGGAACAAGTGGAAGCTGCGGCGGAAGTGATCCGAAGTGCGGGTTTCGAGCCCATCATTCCGGAGGGGTTGTTGGCGCGTGACGGCCAATTCGGCGGCGATGATGCCCACCGTGCCCACCAGCTCAACACGGGATTTGCGAATGATCGCGTCCGAGCCATTTGGGCCATGCGAGGTGGTTACGGTTGCGGAAGGTTGTTGCCGTTGTTGGACCAAAATGCATACGTTGCATCGCCCACTTGGTTGATCGGGTTCAGCGACATCACGGCTTTGCACGCGTGGTCTCAGAATAGGGGTGTGGCATCCTTGCATGCGCCGGTGGCGAACACGTTCTTAAGCAGCACCACTGGCGATCAAGAACGCATGTGGCAATTGTTGACGCAGTCTGAATGCGCCAGCGGCGAACCGGTCGTTGGAGGGAATTTGTCGGTGTTGTACAGTTTGCTGGGGACCCCTTTTTTTCCAAATTGTCAGGGGGCATGGCTGCTGATTGAGGACCTTGATGAGTACCTCTATCACATCGATCGGATGATGTTGGCGATGCGGTTGGCGGGCATTTTTGGCAAGGCGCACGGGTTGATGGTCGGCTCGTTTTCGGATTTGCACGACAACACCATCGCGGACGGACAACAGGTCGATAATCCATTTGGCCAATCGCTGCCTGAGATCATTGCAAACCATTGGCCGAAGGAGAAGCCGGTGGTGTGGAATGTACCGGTGGGCCATGGCGCTGAAAATGAACCGGTGGTATTGGGAGTTGGAACCGACCGAGTGAGCGCTTGGACTGAGCGGATTTGACCTAATTTCGCTTAACGAAAAAGTCAAAATTCACCGCCATGTACGGATCCATGCAGTCGCACCTCCAAGAGGAATTGGAACAGATTGAAACTGCCGGCTTGTTCAAGAAAGAACGGGTCATCGCAGGCTCACAGGACGTCGAAATTACCTTGACCGACGGATCGAAAGTGCTCAATTTTTGTGCGAACAATTACCTTGGATTGAGCAGCCATCCGCGTGTATGTGAGGCGGCAAAACGGGCGATTGACACCCACGGTTTTGGCATGTCCAGCGTCCGATTCATTTGCGGTACGCAAGACATCCACAAGGATTTGGAGGCGAAAATTGCTGAATTCCACCACACGGAGGATACCATTTTGTACGCCGCGGCATTTGATGCGAACGGCGGAGTTTTTGAGCCCTTGCTTGGACCCGATGATGCGATCATCTCGGATTCACTCAATCACGCGAGCATCATAGATGGCGTGCGGTTGTGTAAGGCGGCGCGTTACCGTTACGCCAACAACGATATGGCCGCTTTGGAATCGCAATTGCAACAGGCCAACGAAGCTGGACACCGTTTTAAAATCATCGTCACGGACGGGGTCTTTTCCATGGACGGCTACGTGGCACAAATCGATAAGATCTGCGACCTCGCCGAGCAGTACGATGCCTTGGTGATGGTGGATGAATGCCATGCGACGGGTTTCATTGGTGCCACGGGCCGAGGGAGCATTGAGCTTCGTAACGCCCTCGGTCGTGTCGACATCATCACGGGCACATTGGGTAAGGCCATGGGGGGTGCGATGGGCGGGTTTACCACCGGTCGCAGAGAGATCATCGAGATGCTGCGTCAGCGTTCGCGCCCTTACCTGTTTTCGAATAGCCTGGCCCCGAGCATCGTGGGCGCCTCCCTCGAGGTGTTCCACATGCTCAGTGAGTCGACGGCATTGCGCGACCAACTCGAAGAAAACACGGCTTACTTCAAAGCGGGCATGCGCCGGGTGGGCCTTCCGATCAAGGATGGTGAATCGGCAATTGTCCCGGTCATGCTTGGCGATGCCAAACTATCTCAAGTGATGGCAAACCGATTGCTGGAGGAAGGTATTTACGTCATTGGATTCTTTTATCCGGTCGTCCCACAAGGCGAAGCCCGAATTCGCGTGCAACTTTCTGCGGCGCATACTCGTGCCCATTTGGACCGGGCGATTTCCGCATTTGAAAAGGTCGGTCGGGAACTGGGTGTTTTGGCATTGGCGTGATACAATCGACGCCACGCATTCTCATTGTAGGCGACGGTTTAGCTGGCGCCCTTGTGACTTGGGAGTTATACTTTCGGGGGTTGGATTTTGTGCAGTGGAGCGACGGAAGTCCGGCAGCGTCATCCGTTGCTGCGGGCATGTTCAATCCCGTTTCGTTCCGAAGAATTTTGCCTCAATGGGATGCCGCCAATCATCAAAAAGAGGCACGCAAACGATTTGAACGCATCGGAAAGGAATTGGATCGCACCCTTTGGCATGATGTTCCCATCCTACGAATTTTCCCGGATGAGGCATACGCTGACCTTTGGCGAGAACGTGCTCAAGGCGGGCATGAAGTTTCCCCGTTCATCGAATGCATGGCGGCAGAGCAGATGCATCCTAGCATCCAAGCACCACACGGAGCGGGAATCGTGCGCGATGCGGGTTGGGTGGATGTAAATGCATTCACTGAAGGCAGCCGATTGAAATGGCAAGACTCCGACCGATGGTCTCAGCAATCGTGGTCGTTGGAAAAGGGTTTGCCAGCAGGATTTTCTCAGGTGGTGGATTGCCGTGGAGTGGGGGCGGTGGAGGATTTGGCTCAATTTGGACTGGAGCTGCGCCGCAACCACGGAGAAGTGTTGCGCATTCGCCCCGAAGCGGATTGGGGCGAGACGACGGTCAACAACGTAACGTGGGCTTTGCCGCTCGGCGACGGCACGTATCGCGTGGGATCCACGTATCGTTGGGACACCCATGAACCTGTGCTGAGGGAGGAGACTCCGAAAGAACTCGTCACCTCAGTTTGTCGAGTCCGCAAATCGACCGACGAACCGACCTTGCTGGAACATCAAGCGGGCTTGCGTCCCTCTTGTTTCGATCGTCGACCCATTCTCGGGCGTGTCTCATCGCGCCATCCGTATTATTTCGCGTGCACAGGTTGGGGAACCCGAGGGGTATCCATTGGCCCGACCATGGTGCGGTGGTTGGCGGATGCGTTGGTCGGACTGGAAATGGAGGTGCCGGATGAGGTTCATCCCAAAAGATTTACTACTTTCACTGAAAATTGAAAGTTTGTAAAATCCGTGAGTTGGCAACAGGAGTTCATTCGGAATTGGGAAGAAGCAGGCCAACATTGGGGCGTTCCAAAGGCCATGCTTTCCGTCCACGCCTGGTTGCTGCTCGAGAATGAGCCGTGCTCGACCGATGACGTCATGGAGGCGCTTTGTTTGAGTAGGGGAAGCGCCCACAGCATGTTGCACATGTTGGTGGAGTGGAAATTGGCGCACCCCATCAAGCGTTTGGGAAGTCGTCAAGTCCGTTTCATAGCGGAAGCCGATCCGTGGACGATGTTGCTCGCAATTGCAGAACAACGAACAAAGCGAGAACTCGAACCGCTGGTGTCACTTGCACAATGGACTAATCAAAACGGCCGGAACATGCAACGCGATGGCAAGGGGGAATTGCATCAGCATTTGAAGTTGATTTCAACCCGTGCCAAGCAGGTTCAAGAAGCCCTCGAACGGATGCGGAGGGAAGATGAAAAACGCTGGTGGAATTGGCTGTTGGCCCCGTTGCGAACAAAATGAAAATCCTTCCAAACGCGCGCGGCATTTCATACCTTCGAAAAAAATCGACCCATGTTGCATGAACAAATTCAACACGCACTGAATGAGCAAATCACGCTCGAAGGCCAAAGCAGTCATGCTTATTTGGCCATGGCAGTTTGGGCAGAGACGAATGGTTTCGATGGCACTGCCTCCTTCCTTTACACCCACGCAGAAGAAGAGCGTCAGCACATGCTTAAGCTCATGCGCTTCGTGAATGAACGTGGCGGAGTTGCTTGTGTGCCCAATCTGGAAGCGAATGACCAGAAATTCAACGGGCTCGAACACGTATTCCAATTGATTTTAGAACATGAAACGCGGGTCACAGCGAGCATCAATGGAGTGGTCGATCAATGCCTTGCGTTGAAAGATTACACTACGCACAACTTCATGCAGTGGTATGTGGCAGAACAGATCGAAGAAGAAGGGTTGGCTCGAAAGATTTTGGACAAACTCGCCCTCGCTGGTGGAGATAAAGGAGCGCTGTATTTGTTTGACCGGGACATCGCCAATTTGATCGACGACCACGCATAATCCATGCGGAGCAAAACCCACTTCAAAGCTACCGTCCGTTTTCGGACCCTCGCGCGGCGAATCGTGGTGTGCGTTTTGCTGGGATGGTGCGCACCCATCGGATCAAGTCTGGCCCAATCGGAGTCGCTGGACGAAACGGATACCCGGGCCATCATGAAAGCGAATTTCTTGTTTCATTTTGCCGCATCAAATGAATGGCCGACTTCCTCCAAAAATGGCAATTTCAATGTAGCTGTCATCGGGAGTGAACGACTTTTCGAAGAGCTCGTCGACAAGTATGCATTCAAAATGGTCGGAGCCCAACCGCTCAAAATCCATGCTTTCGATGATGTAGAGTCTTTCATCGGTGTGTCCAATATGCACTTGGTTTATTGCGATCCAGGAGGGGATGCGTTGAGCACACTAGCTGGGGCGCTGGAAGGGAAGCCGGCACTCCTTGTTGCCGATTCAGAGGGAGCGCTTGAACGCGGGGCATTCATCAATTTTGTCGCTGTCGGAAATCGGATTCGTTACCAAATCAATGCTGATTTGGCACGTGAGAAAGGGGTGTTGATTGGAAATAAAATCATGTCTTGGGCCGTAACCTCCACACCATGAAGAGATACCAAACAATACATAAGAAGAAGGCTGTCTTGTGGGGCGCTATGGTTTTGGTGACGTTTGCGCTCCACGCGCAATCCCCCGTGGATCGGGCTTCGCGGTTGGCGCAGTCTGGAAGTTGGTGGGAAGCCTATGATGTCCTCGCTCCAGTCATTCAATCCGAGCCGCAACGCTCGGATGCGCGCGCCTGGTTCATGCTAGGTTTCATCGAAAAGGAGTTACATAAGTCAACAGGAGAATCGGGCGCAGAGGCACCGCATCGAGTCCAATCTGTGGCAAGCTTTGAACAAGCCTTATCCATGCCTGCACTTTCGACCAAAGATCGAACGACTGCACGCGAGGCTTTGGACTTTTTGTCGCGCACGTATTTCCGAGAGGCGATTGATCGCGTGGAAGGGTTCACCCCAGGTAGCACTGCTGAAATTCTCGGATTGATGGGCCAATATGAGCAGATCCAATCGATCTTAAATCCACGGTTTGACAAATCGGAGCAACGTGCCGACCTCCACCGGTATTTGGGACAAGCCCATGCGAAATTGCTCGAAACAGAGCGGCATGCAGGAACTTCGCTGGAAAGGGAATTGTTCGAAGGGGCGGTCGAACACTACGGCAAGTCGTTGGAGTTTGAACCCGACAATTACGCCAGCCAATACAACCTCGCCATCGTCCTCTACAATCACGGTGTGCGCCAGCTCAAGCGCATCGACCACAACACCTCCATGTTTGAGCTCATGGAAATTCAGGACCATTGCGTGGCCTTGTTCGAATCCGCTTTGCAGCCCATGAAACAGGCTTACACCCAGCGACCTGAGCGATTGGAAACACTGAAAGGACTGATGACCATTCATTACGCCCTTTCGCAAAAGGATGAATCCGACGCGTACCGAAGCAAAATTGAGCGCATCCTTCAGAAACGCTAACCCTTCCGAGAAAAGCTCAGGGAACGGCATTAAATTGCTCCCATGATTCGCAGTGCTGGACCCAATACTTTCCGATGGGGCATCGGATGGCGTATATCGTTGGGTTTCGGCGTGTTCGGTCTGGCGGTCGGCGTGCTTTTCCTCGTAACCAGCAGCACGCTTGCGGAAAGTCAGCGACTGAGTCAGCACATCGACGAAGTGCTCAATCCGAGCATTCAGCAACTGGACGTTTTGGACCGCTCCCTGGGCGAGACGCGCATCCTGATCCGGCATTGGTTGTCCGTTCAATCGGGTGCGGGGGATCCAGAAAAACTGAATTTGGTCGACCTGATGGAACGTGAAATTCCAGAGCAAGTTTCGGCCATTGAGCCGCTGGTCCGCCAATGGAATGACCTCGAATTGCAACATCAATTCGACTCCCTGACGACCGACATTGAGCATTTGTTTTTGGTCTATGAAGAGGTCATGCGCTTGCTGCCCACATTCCAATCGTATGACGATCCCATTGCGATGATGGACGCGGAATACTATGCGCTCGAGGGTTCAAGCATTCCGAAGTTCACCAGCATCATTCGTCAGCGGATGGACCGCATGACGACGGCGCAAACGGATGCGCTTTCGGCTTCGACCAATCAAATGGACAAGCTGAGCCAGCAGCTCAGGCTTTACGCTGGCAACGTGGCTTTGGGAATTTTGATTCTCGGCTTCGTGATCGCGTGGTGGGTGACGCGTTCCATTGTGCATCCCATTGGAGAATTAAAGCGTGCCCTGTTATACTTGGGTCGAGGGGCACCGCTGGATGTAAAGGTGAAGACGACCCGAGACGAAATCGGTGAGATGGCGGTGGCCGTAAACCGTTTGGCCGACGGCATCGACCGGACGCGGGCGTTCAGCATGGAAGTCGGTCAGGGGCATTTCGATGCGGACTATGAACCGCTCAGTGAGGACGATGCGCTCGGGCAGGCTATCCTGAAGATGCGGGATGATTTGGCCAACAATGAACGTGAAATGGAAGGCAAAGTCCGTTCCCGAACGGCCGAGGTCCAACAACAAAAAACAGAGTTGGAATCGCTTTATCGGGATCTCAAAGACAGCATCAATTACGCAGAGCGTATCCAGAAGGCCATCTTACCTTCATCAGAAGAGCGGTCCAAAGTGTTCAATGAGTCAGCTGTTTTTTACGCGCCACGGGATGGGGTATCAGGCGATTTCTATTTCTTCCATTCTGTGGGCCGGGTGCGGATGTTTTCAGCCATTGACTGCACGGGCCACGGGGTTCCAGGGGCGTTCATGAGTTTGATCGGTCACCACGCGTTGGAACGCATCACGAAAGTATACACCCAGCCGGATCGTGTCCTTGAGCAGTTAAATCGTGCAGCATGCGAATTGCTTCGTCCAAAAGGTTTTGGCGATGAAGCCGAGGGTGCTGTGAATGACGGGATGGATTTGGCAATTGTCAGCATCGACATGGAGCGGATGGAATTGGAATACGCTGGTGCGAACTGCCCGCTCTACCTTGTGCGCAAGGGGATGCTCCAGGAGTTGAAGCCCGACAAAATGGCGATCGCCTCCTTCGAACCGGGTACGCGGCATTACCAAATGCACACGCTTCCATTGATTCCCGGTGACGTGATTTTTGCGGCGACCGATGGTTTTCCTGACCAATTCGGCGGACCCCAAGGCAAGAAATTCATGCGCAAACGATTCCGAGACTTACTGATTCAAGTCGCCACTTTACCAGCAAAGGAAATGGAAGCCCAATTGGCCCAAGCATTCCAAGATTGGAAAGGATCAGAAGCACAAGTAGACGACGTATTGGTCGTCGGAGTGCGCGTATGACCTCGACATCTGCGGCGAAGGTCGCTGACTGATTCTTGTTATTGCGCAAATACCGAACCGCGAATCACGCGCGTTTCGATGGGGTTGATGATCAATACCGGAATTTGGGCTTCGTTGGTGATGATTTGTTGCTCGTAGCTCTGACCGAGGATGCCCATGAGGCTTTTCTCGTGCAAATTCATGATGCTGATCAAATCCGCTTCAATTGAGGCGGCATAGCGGACCACATCTTTGACAAAGGCGCTGGAGCTGTGCTCCGAGATTTTGACCGTGTACTCAATGCCTCGTTCTGTGAAGTATTCTTTGGCAAACTCAATGTTGCGCTTCAGCTGATTCTGCAAGAATTCATCCGTTTCAGCCGGACTGATGATGTGAACACGACCGGCAAAATACTGTGCCATTTCGGCAACAGTTGACAGTTTTTGCTTTGTGTCCTGATGCAAATCAAGGGGAACCACGATGTCATCGTAACCGGAATCTTTGATCCCGCGTTCTTGGGTAATGATGAACGGAGTGGAGCAATTCGTGACGATGCGCAGGGCACGGCCACCTGTGAGGAATTGCATGCCGCGCAGCCCGTGCGTTCCCATGATCACCAAATTGGCATCCTGTTCCACGGCCACATCGTCAATGTCTTCAAATATGGAGCCGATACGCACCGCCGTTCGGATACCATGCGCATATTGACTGATCGCTTTTTCTTTCCAAGCTTCCATTCGCAGCCGCGCATCGGTCATCTCTTTTTTCGAGCCGATGATGTGAAGCAACATGATTTCGCTTTCAAACGCCTTTCCTACTATGATGGCGTGTTCGAGGGCGATATCACTCACGGGAGTGAAATCCATGGGTACAAGGATGCGGTGTTGAGACATAATGATGTTGATCAATTTCTCGACGAAGGTAATTCACAAGCGATGATTCAAACGAAATTTGTATCATGCTAACCCGAGCTTTAAAGCGCCTCATAAAAATCGGTCGCAGCGATTGGAAAGGTTCCGAGCGGGCCATGCTGGGCTGGGCGGCGTTGACGGGATTTGCTGCGGGTTTGTTGGCGGTCCTGCTGAAACGGATAGTGGGGGGAATGCACGATGGCATGTCGTGGATTTCGGAAGGGCTCTCGTGGACGTGGTGGTTGAGTATCGGCCCGTTGGTGGGATTGTTGGCGACGCGATGGGTGGTGCGGAATTGGCTCCGTGGCGAACATCCCGGCCCCGGTGTTCCCAGCATTCTGCACGCATTGTCCCAACGGCACGGTCGTATCAAGCGAACGTGGATGTTTGCGCCGCTCATCACGAGTTCGTTGTCCGTGGGGCTCGGGGGCTCAGGTGGTTTGGAAGGCCCATCCCTGCAATCAGCAGCGGCCATTGGATCCGAAATCGGCCGACAGACCAAACGCACATTCAATCGGCGCATACTTCTCATAGGTTGCGCCGCCTCTGCGTCGCTCGCCGCCTTGTTCAAAGCGCCTGTGGCGGCAATCATTTTCGCAGTGGAGGTCATCATGATTGATTTGACATCGGCCAGTTTGGTGCCATTGCTGTTGGCTTCGCTGACCTCGCTCATCACAGCGACCGTGCTCATGGGCGATGATAATATCCTGTCGACTCCTGTTCTTGACACGTTTCAATTGGCCAACCTGCCCTTGTATTTACTGCTGGGCTTGGTGTGCGGTGCAGCGTCGGTAATTTTTTCCAAATTGTATCTCGGAGCGAGTCAAGCCATCGCTTGGTTGCCGTCGCACCGACTGCGCATTTGGGTGGGTGGAGCGGTAATTGGGCTGGCAATTTTGTTGTTTCCTTCGCTTTACGGTGAAGGGTACGAGGTCGTCAATGGGCTCTTTGGCGGCGAGGCGCAATGGCTGGCTTCGGACATGGCCATGCAGCGACTTCAGCCTGAAGGTTGGGCCCTGATTGGGTTTTTGATGTTGGCTTGGATGTTGAAGCCGATTCTCACCGGCGTGACTCTTGGAGCAGGGGGTGTTGCGGGGGTTTTCGCGCCAGCGATTTTTTGCGGCGCACTGCTGGGGTATCAATTCGCCATCGTCGCGGGTTGGATGGGGCCAACGTGGAGCTTGCCCATCGGCAATGCGGTCTTGGCGGGATTGGCGGGATTGCTGGCGGGGGTTTTGCACGCTCCGTTGACGGCAATCTTGCTCGCGGCTGAGGTGAGCGGAGGTTATGCATTATTCGTGCCGGTGATGCTGACGGCAGGCATCAGTTTTCAATGGTCCAAATGGTGGATGAAGCACAGCGTCTACACGCGTGAATTGGCAGAACGCGGACAGCTGCTGACCCACGATAAAGACCTTTCGGTGTTGACGTTGATGAATTTGGAAGACCAAATCGAATCCGACTATGAAGTACTCAATCCGCATTGGACGCTGGGTCAATTGATTCCCATCATCGAGCGCAGCTCGCACAATTTGTTTCCAGTAATCGATCGACACCGAAGGCTGTTGGGGGTGTTGGATTTGCAGGATGTGCGGGAAGTAATGTTCGATACCGAACTGTACAACTCGCTCAAGGTGCACGACCTCATGGTGTTGCCGGTGGCCACCATCCAGACCCGTTCAAAAATGGAGGATGTGATGAAGTCCTTTGAACGGTCGGACGCTTGGTTCTTACCCGTTTTGGAGGGGGACGAATACCGCGGTTTTGTGTCGCAAACGAAATTATTCGATGCCTACCGCAAATGGCTCAGAGAATCGAGTATTCGCTGATTAGTTCGCCAAAAATTCCGATACCACTTCGAAGAACTCAGCGGGATGGCTGGCATGCAACCAATGCCCAGCGTCCTCAATCCTGTGCGTTTCGAGTTGCATGCAATGGGTGTTAAACGAATCCAAATCAGCGGTGTTCACGTAGTTCGATGCACCGCCAAAAATCATCAAGGTGGGCAAGGTGTTCATGCTCAGCGGCACTTCGGCAACCACGTCAGCCAAATGGTGAGCTAGCACGTCCACATTCGGCCGCCAGGTGAAACCGCCCGCCTTTTCCCGTCGCAAGTTTTTCATTAGGAATGCCACCATTCCTACATCGGATAAGCGTTCGAGCAAAAAATCCTCAATCGTTCCACGGTCCGCAGCCGACGCAATGGGAGCAGACAACAGCGCGTCAAAAATGGGTGCGTGATGCGGAGCGTAGGCCCGAGCAGCCATATCAGCCACGACGAGGTGTTCGACCCGTTCCGGGTGGTCGTGTGCGAACATCAACGCAGTTTTCCCGCCCATGCTGTGCCCGATGATGGATGCGCGATCGATTCCTTGGTGTTCCATAAAGCCCAGTAGGTCGCTGGCCATGCTGGGGTAATCGTGCTCGGGATGGTGAGGACTGCGTCCGTGATTCCGCTGATCGACCAAGTGCACGCGATGGCTTTCGGCAAATTGTTTGCCCAAGGTCTGCCAATTGTCCGACGTGCCAAGCAATCCGTGCAAGATGATCAAGTCGGGCTGACTTTCGTTTCCCAAGGTTCGGGAAAAAAGTGGCACGGGATCGGCTGAAACTTCCATCATCAATGGGCGGGATTCAGGCAGGCCAAATAAGTTTGAACGGTATGTTCCATCCCGTCGTACAATGCATCGGAAATGAGTGCATGACCGATGCTCACTTCGGCCAAATAGGGCACGTTTTCAGCGAAATGGCTCAAATTCTTGGCGTCCAAATCATGACCGGCATTCACCCCTAACCCGCATCCGTGTGCAAAAGCCGCCGCGCGTGCAAAAGGCACCACGGCCTCTGGATTTCCGCTTGAAAAACCCTGTGCATACGGTTCTGTGTAGAGCTCAATTCTGTCGGCTCCAATCTGAGCTGCCGCCTCTATTTCTGCTTCATCGGTTGAAGTGAAAAGGCTGACCCGTATGCCCCCTTTTTGGAGTCGTTCAATGATGGGTTGAAGCCGCTTGCTTTCGGCCCTGACTGCCCATCCTTGATTCGAAGTCAAAACATCAGGAGCGTCCGGAACCAAGGTCACTTGATCGGGGCAGACCTCTAAAACGAGTGCTAAAAAGTCCTCAGAGGGATACCCTTCGATGTTGAATTCTGTGGTCACAATGGATTTCAACCCGCGTACATCGGCGTAGGTGATGTGCCTTTCATCGGGCCGGGGGTGAACCGTAATTCCTTGAGCACCAAACGATTGTATCTTTGCTGCAGCGAGCAAAACATCCGGTACCTTCCCGCCGCGGGCATTGCGCAGCGTAGCGATTTTATTTACGTTGACGCTGAGTCGTGTCATCCGTACCTTTCGATTCCAACACCTCCGGTGCATTCCATCGGTGGATAGACGCAAAATTACACCATGTATGCACAGCGCATAATGAATTTTGATCTCCCGGTCGTTAGGCCGGAGGATTCAGCGGGTCGAGTCTTGAACTTGATGGACGAATTCAAAGTCCGCCACCTTCCCTTGGTCAATGGCGATGAATTTTCGGGGCTCGTTTACGAGGATGATGTGATGGCCATGGATGAAGAAACACCCATGGCCGCCGTTGAAGCACGTCCGGTTTCCATACCGCCCAACCGCCATCTGTATGACATTGTAGGACAATGGGTTGCTGCGGAAGTAGATGCACTGCCTGTGGTTGATGAAGGCAAGTACTTGGGATGCATTGACGCGCCCTCAATTTTGCGATTCCTCGCCAAAGAGACCCACTGGGCCACCAAAGGAGCCGTGATTGTTTTGGAAGTCGCGGAGCGCGACCTGTCCATTTCGGAATTGGCGCGATTGGTTGAAGGGGCAGACACCAAAGTCGTGGCCTGCACGACTTCTCAGGTGGCAGATTCTACCAACGTGGAAGTCACCTTGAAAGTACAAACAGAAGATGTGGAACCGGTCATTGCGACGTTCCAGCGCTTCGGTTACAGCATCCAATCGTTTCTTCACGCACCGCATTTTGAAGAGGAAATGCGGGAACGGTATGATGCGTTTATGCGATATTTGAAGCAATGAGTTCCATGAGAATTGCCGTCCACGGAAAGAACTTCGCCCCAGAATTTGACGATGCCATCAAGCACATTTTGGCTCGGATTCAATCGTTGGATCCTGCGCCGATTGTCGAAGTGAATTTCAAGCGCGTGCTCGATGAGCGGATGAGCCGAGCAAAGGATTGGAAACCTTTTGAAACCTCGGATGAGTTGAAGGGCTACGATTTGTTGGTGGCCATTGGTGGTGACGGGACCGTTTTGGAGGCGGCGATTTTTGTGCGTGACACCGAAATACCGGTGCTCGGCGTGAATACGGGCCGTTTGGGCTTTTTATCCAACGTGGGTACGGAAGAGATTGATCTCGCCATGGATGCGGTTGCCGCTGGCAAAGTTTGGTTTGAACGTCGGCTCATGCTTCACGTCGCCGTCGATGACATGGAACTTGGGGATTTCCCTTACGCATTGAACGAAGTGGCCATCATGAAGCGCGACACTTCCAGCATGGTGGCTGTGGAAGTGCTGCGCGACGATGTATTCGTTAATAATTATTGGGCAGACGGCCTGATTGTCTCGACGCCGACAGGCTCAACAGCTTATTCGCTCAGTGCGGGAGGCCCCATCGTGATGCCGGGATCAGAAGTCTTGTGCATCAATCCAGTTGCACCGCACAACTTGAACAATCGCCCCCTGATTATCCCTTCTGACGGGGAGTTGCAACTGGTGGCGAATGGAAGGGAAAATCAATTCTTGCTCAGCTTGGATTCCCGCATGTTCATTCTCGATGGTGGGCGCAAAGTGACCGTAACCACCGCGCCTTTTCGGTTTATTTTGATGAATTTGGAGCACCAAGAATTTTTCAGCACCGTACGTGCTAAAATGCATTGGGGAATTGACCCGAGAGATCGCTGATTTTCGTTGAAAAAAGAAGTCGATTTGTTAGGGGAATTTATCATTTGATTCGGGCAATTCCCCGTAATTTCGTGCGTTACTGAAAGGTTCGGAAACGCAGATAACCTCATTTGTTAGTTCAACAAGCGCATACCCTTTGTTTACGCACGCTTCTTGTGATTGGAAGTTGTGTTGCCGTGGCCTTTGTTTCCAATGCACAGCGGCAGTTTGACCAATCGAAGGAAATCGGTTTGGCCTTGGGAACTTCCTACTACCTCGGAGACATCAATCCTGACAAACACTTGGGAGGCCGACTTACCGCAGGGTATGGCGGGTATTACCGGCACAATTTTTCTCGTCGGATATCCTTGCGAATCAATTTCTTCCAAGGTCGAGTAGAGGCGTGGGATGCAGACAGCCCGAACCCATGGCAACAAAATAGAAACCTCCACTTCCGCAACGACATCAGCGAGATGAGCGCTTTGGCGGAAATCAATTACCTCGACCACCAATTGGGAAATCCAGGTGACCGATTCACCGCATTCCTTTTCGCAGGATTGGGGGTGTTCAACCACATGCCCGAAGCTGAATTCAATGGACAATGGACGCCGCTGCAGCCGCTGGGAACAGAGGGTCAAGGAACATCATGGGCGGAGGCGCACGGGGTCGAATCGTACGGAACCTCAGGAATCTCCATGCCCATCGGATTTGGGTTTAAGTCCAACTTGGGACCTTTTACCACGTTTTGTTTCGATTGGGGTGTACGCAAAACATGGACGGATTATTTGGATGATGTGAGCGGAATTTATGCAGACCGTGGGGTGCTGTTGCAAGAAAAAGGCCCTACTACCGCGTCCCTTGCCGACCGAAGTGAAGTCCCCGAAGGAGGTGATTTGAATCAAGGTGGAATGCAACGCGGGGATCCGTCACGAGCAGATGTATTTGGATTCATCACCGCGTCCTTGAGTTTTCGCATCAGTAAAAAGCCGACCACGTGCTGGTCAGAGATATGATGGGCTTGACAGATGATCACAAGGACCGTTGTGAGGCGTGGGGGTTGGATGCCCATCGCATCCCTAAACACGTCGCGATCATCATGGATGGCAACGGTCGCTGGGCGAAAGAAAGGGGTGAATCCCGCGTCTTCGGCCACATGAATGGCATTGATTCGGTGAGATCTTCTGTAGAGGGTGCGTTGGAGTTGGGCGTTCAACATTTGACACTGTACGCATTCAGCACAGAAAACTGGAGCCGACCGGTGGAAGAGGTCAATGCCCTTATGGATTTGTTGGTGGAAACTTTGGTAACAGAGGTAACCGAATTGGCAGATAAGGGCGTTCGTTTGCGCACCATTGGAGATATCGGAGCCCTTCCAGAGTCTTGCCAGTTGCAACTGCGCAAAGCCGAGGAGAGCACGGCTCATCAAAGTCGATTGAACTTGATTTTGGCGCTCAGCTACAGTTCCAAATGGGAAATGGTGGAAGCGGTGAAATCCATTATTGAAGAAGGAAAAACAGCAGATGAAATCAGCGTTGAGGTCATTTCGAGTCACTTGACCACACGTGAAATACCGGATCCAGAACTGATGATTCGCACGAGTGGTGAGCACCGAATTTCAAATTTCTTGCTTTGGCAAATGGCGTACACGGAATTTTATTTTACGCCGGTGCTTTGGCCCGATTTTGGGAAGGAAGCATTCATTGGAGCCATCCGCGATTTTCAAAACCGTGAACGCCGCTTTGGAGGTTTGTTGGACACCAATCACAACGTTGAAGCAAAATGAAACGAGCAAGGGGAATGCGTATGAGCAGTTGGAACATGGTGTTGGCTTCGTTGCTGTTGATGCTTACTGCGTGGATACCGCTTGCAGCTCAGGTCGATTCCTCACCGGATTATGACAAAAAGTATACGCTGGCAGGGTTGACCGTCATCGGAGCAGAATACACGGATGCACAAGCGGTGAAGCTTTTTAGCGCATTGCAAATCGGCCAAGAATTGACAATCCCAGGAGAAGAGATTACCCGGGCAATTCGAAACCTCTGGGACCAAAACCTCTTCTCCGATATCAGCGTCGATTTGGCAGAAATACGCGATAATCAGGTGTATTTGGTCATACAGGTAGATGAATTGCCGCGCCTGACTCGGTACACGTTTGAGGGTGTTGGGCGGTCTGAACAAGAAACGCTCAAAGGGAAAATCGAATTGCTCACGGGGCGGGTGGTGAATGAAAACGTTATTGTTACGGCACGAAAGCGATTGCGGGATTATTACCACGAAAAAGGGTATTGGGATGCGGAAATAGCCATAGCTCAAATGCCCGATACCTCTTTTGAGAACGGCGCAAAACTGAACATTTCCATCGACAAGGGAGAAAAAATCAAAGTCGGTGAAATTGTCATTGACGGTGCTACAGCGCTTGAAACGCAAAAGGTGCTGCGTTCCATGAAAGACTTGAAGGAGAAGCGATGGTACCGCCTTTTCAAGTCGAGTAAATTCGTCGAGACCAATGTTGACCAAGCACGTGATGAGATCATTGCTTTGTACAACAAAGAGGGCTACCGCAATGCGCGTGTCTTAAGCGATTCCATTTATCGGTTGCCTGAAGGATTGGTCGGGGTGAAGTTTGACATCAGCGAGGGCAACCAATTCCACTTTGGAGAAATTTCATTCACGGGAAACTCAAAGTACCGCAGCACCCAGCTGGACTCCATCCTTGGTATCAAGCGAGGCGAAATCTACAACCTCGAACGGTTGGAAACCCGCGTCTACATGGATCCGAAAGGCATGGACCTGAGTTCGCTGTATCAAGATGACGGTTACTTGACCTTCCAAGCGGTGCCGATTGAGACGCGCATTGCAAACGATACCATTGACATCGAGGTGCGGATGATGGAGGGGAAACAATTTCGCATTGGGAAAATCCTGGTGCAAGGAAACACGAAGACAAACGATCATGTGATTTACCGTGAAATCCGAACCCGTCCAGGGGATCTGTTCAGTCGCACGGATATCATTCGGACCCAGCGGGAATTGGCTCAGCTCAATTATTTCAACCAAGAGGCATTTGGAATCAACCCGATCCAACATCCGGAGGACGGCACCGTTGACATCGAATACACGGTAGAAGAAAAACCATCGGATCAAATTGAATTATCAGGTGGTTGGGGCGGAGGCCGGGTTGTGGGTACGCTCGGTGTGAGCTTCACGAATTTCAGCGCCAAGAACATGTTCAAGAAAGGCGCTTGGAAGCCCATTCCGACTGGAGATGGCCAACGGCTCTCCATCCGTGCCCAATCCAATGGCTTGTTCTTCCAGAGCTACAACCTGACCTTCATGGAACCGTGGCTCGGCGGTAAAAAACCCAATGCGCTGAGTTTTTCGGCGTGGCGGTCCATCCAATCCAACGGTCAGCCGAAGCGCGATGCGGAAGGTGAAATCAACGAATTGAGGCAAGCGCTTACGATTACCGGGGTCCAAGTGGGCTTTGGACAGCGATGGAAGAAGCCGGATGACTGGTTTACCATGAACGTCGCATTGAGCTACCAGCACTTCGATCTCAACAATTACGGGGTGTTCTTTAGTTTCTCCGATGGAGTGGCCAATAACCTTGCTGCCAACTTTGTGCTTGCTCGAAACTCGGTCTCCGACCCGATTTATCCGGTTTGGGGCTCGAACATTTCCCTGTCCGTGAAAGCGACTCCGCCGTACAGCAAATTCCGCCCAGGCGATACGGATTATGCGAGCATGACGGATCAAGAACGGTTCCGTTGGGTGGAATACCACAAATGGAAGGTGAAGGCGGAGTGGTACACGCCACTCACGCAATCCGCAGGCGAGAATCCACGCACCCTCGTACTTCGTACGCATGCCGGAGTCGGACTCATCGGTCAGTACAACCGCGCCGTAGGATTGTCTCCGTTCGAACGCTTTTACTTGGGTGGAGTGTTCTTGAGCGGCTTTGTGCTCGATGGACGGGAAATCATCAACCTGCGCGGTTTTGATGATTTGTCATTGACCATGCCCAATCAAAACACGGGTGCCCCCGTCATCGCCAAATACGGAGCGGAGCTTCGTTACCCGCTCTCCACCAACCCCAGCGCTACCATCTACATGCTCGGGTTTTTGGATGCCGGGAAAACATGGGCTGATGCACGGGAATTCAATCCATTTGAGGTCTATCGCTCCGCAGGAGTGGGGATGCGTATCTTCCTGCCGATGTTTGGTTTGCTCGGATTGGATTACGGCTGGCGATTGGACGACATTCCTATGCAACCGAACATGGCTCGTGGCCAGTTCCATTTCAGCATTGGCATGAATACGGGTGACTTGTAAGAATTTAGAAAGATTGAACAGATGAATATGAAAGCCTTTTCAGCAGTATGTGTGATGGTGGTTTTGCTATTCGGCACGAATGCCATGGCTCAAAAATTCGCATACGTGGATACGGATTACGTTTTGTTGCATTTGCCAGAATATTCGGCGGCTCAAGGGGAATTGAACCAAATGGCAGTCGATTGGCAGGTCGAAATTGAAATGAAATTGGAAGCGGTTGAGCGATTGGAATTGGCCTACCGAGCGGAGCGGGTTTTGCTTACCTCGGAGATGCGTGCGAAGCGAGAGGAAGAAATCGCAACCAAGCGACTCGAAGCCCGGCAATTGCAAAAGGAAAAATTTGGCGTCGAAGGTGAGCTCTTTCAGAAGCGTCAAGAACTCATTCAACCCATTCAAGATCAAGTCTTTGAAGAGCTGAAGGACATCGCGGGCGGAAGCGGTTACATGGTTGTTTTTGACAAAAGCAACCAAAGCAATATGCTGTACACCAACCCGAAGTATGACATTTCCGATCGCCTCATTAAGGCGCTTGGGTTCGTCCCCGGCGAAACGGTTGAACCGGAAACGAAGGAGGGGGAAGAGGGCAAATCCATTCAGGATCGGGCGAAAGACGCCATGAATAAGGGGAAGGATGCGGCGACAAATCGCATTCAGGGTGCAGCAGCTGGTGCGCGCGGCGGAAACACCATCAACAGTCGTTCAAAAGATTAAGCCGGAGGCGCTATTTTTACCACCACATAGATCACAACTTAGAATCATACCATGAAGCAATTTTTATTGGCCATCGCATTGATCGCCTCATCGGCCATTACCGGCTACGCACAAAAGTTTGGACACATCAATACCCAGGAGATTTTGTTGGGTTTGCCCGAGCGTGAACAAGCCCAAGCTTCGATTGAATCGCGCGCTTCGGAGTACGAGGCGGAAATGACGCGCATGCAGCAAGAACTTCAAACGAAATACGCTGAATACCAAAGCAAGAGTTCCACATGGCCTGCGGCCATCCTCGAACAAAAGGAACGCGAATTGCAGGCCATCGACCAAGGTTTACAAGAATTTGGGGCAACGGTCCAAAACGAACTGGCTCAATTGGAACAGGAACTTTTGATGCCCATGATTGAGCGGGTGCAGGAGGCCATCAACAATGTAGGGTCGGAGAATGGATTTACGTACATTTTTGATACGAGTACAGGAGCTACGGTCTACACCGGAGGTGAAGACGTAGGCTCGTTGGTGCGTGCGAAGCTGGGCATGTAATCGGCCCGCTGCTTCGATAAAACCACATGAAACCCATCGGGATTTTTGATTCGGGCATTGGTGGCTTGACAGTCGCAAGAGCGATTGCCGAGTCCTTGCCTGGAAATCCCATCGTGTACTTTGGCGATACGGCCCATCTGCCTTACGGTGAGAAGAGTGCAGATTTGATCCGCAGGTATGCTTCAAGAATCACCGAGGAACTATTGGCCATGGGGTGCGGCGCCATTGTCATTGCCTGTAATAGTGCGTCAACCAACGCCTTGGAAGTAGTGCGTGAAGTAGCGGGTGTCAATGTTCCTGTCGTCGATGTTGTTTCGCCTGTTGTGCATCAAGTGGCATCCACTTTTGAAAAAGGCCGCATCGGAATCATAGGAACGCGCGCGACCATTGATTCCGGTTGGTATCAACGCTTGCTCGAAGATGAGGGGTTCGAGGTCGTAGCCAAAGCGACGCCGCTGTTGGCCTCGGCGATTGAAGAGGGGTTTCATGAGGGTCGGGTATCTACTGCCTTGGTCGAAGCGTACCTGGGCGGTCCAGAATTCAGCGAAATCGAGGCGTTGATATTGGGCTGCACGCATTATCCCTTGATTGCCGAGCAAATTGCGGCTCAACTACCCGATGGCGTGAAAATTATCGATAGCGCCACGGCGGTTGCAGCCTCACTCAAGGAATCGATGGCTTCCAGCGCGGGTGCAGCATCACAAACTGTACCATCGAAGTCGGCTACACAGCGCTTTTTGGTATCCGATTTGACCCAATCCTTCGCGCGGGGCGCACAACGATTCTTTGGCGATGAGATTGAACTTGAAGAACGAAAGCTGTGGGGGGTTAATCCCTGAACCAGTCAGCGTATTCTACATAACGGGCTGACGTTGCAGCGAGGTGTTCACGCAAGGATTCGTTCACGACTCCGCGCTGCTTCGCAGGCACTCCGGCCCAAAGGCTGTGATCTGGAATGATCGTGCCAGCGAGTACTACCGCACCTGCCGCAACTACGGCGTGCTCCCCAACAACAGCGCCGTCCATCACGACAGCTCCCATTCCGACGAGCGCCCCGCACTTGATGTGGGCACCGTGAACAACGGCTTGATGCCCGATGCTCGCATCATCTTCAATGACCGTCTCACTTTTTTCAAACGTGCCGTGTATGATGGCGCCGTCTTGGATGTTCACGCGCTTTCCGATGCGAATCGGAGCCACGTCACCTCGAATTACCGCTTGGAACCAACAGGAAGATTCGGCTCCCATCACCACATCACCGACGACCGTAGCATTTGGGGCAAGCCAACATGAAGTGTCAATTTGTGGTGTGAAATTGCGACAAGGGATGATCAAAGGTTGCGTGCGGCTCATGGGCTTTCGATGAATTTTCGTTCCGGCTGAATGGGTATTCGTTGCTCCCACCATCGGGAACGATCAAAGATGCGCATTTGCCCAGCAAATTCCACATCCTTTTCTGTAACTCTGAACCGTGTAGGAAGTGAAGTTTGGTTGGGTTGAAGAATGCATTGAACCATCGCGTGCACTTCGCTAATTTTTTGGAGCTGGACCTTTCCTCGATGCGAAGTGCTCATTCGTTGGGCGTGATGTGCCAAATGTGCCAGTGCTCCCTCCGTCCATTCAATTGGCGTGGAACGGTGTAGGCAATTTCGGACGTGTTGAATGCAGTTTCGGAGCGCTTCAATGGAAGGAGGTCGATCTGCAGTCATTGCGAATTGGGTGGTTTCCATGTGAAGGGCAAATCGATCCGCGACAGGTCCTGAAATTCGCTTCAAGTAGCGCTTGATTTCATGCGGACTGCAGGTGCATACATCCCTGCCTTCATGGAGATTTCCGCAAGGACAAGGATTGGCCGTTCCGATGATGAGCGTTTCGACTGGGTAACTCACGCTGCCTCCAGAACGCACAACGTCAATTCGATTCCGTTCCATGGGACCTCTGAGCGATTCAATGCAATCCCTAGAGAACTCATTCAATTCGTCCAAACACAGCACCCCAAAATTGGCCAAACTCAATTCACCGGGTGACCATTTCTTATCGGATTTCGTCCCAGTCAGGCCTGCCGCAGAGCAGCTGTGGTGTGGAGTGCGGAAGGGAGGAATTTCGCTCGATTCGCGCAATTCCCCTCGTCTTCCATTCAATGTTTGCAATTGGAGGTTTTGATCTTCTGTGAGTTTTGGAAGGAGCTCCCAAACCGCTCTGGCCATTTGTGATTTCCCCGTACCGGGTGAACCCACCAAAAGCAGGGACAAGCGGCCCGCTGCAGCAACGGTAAGCGTGAGCCACTGTTGCGTTGAGAGCTGCAATTGATTGAAGACTCCTGATTCCAAAGGCACCCACCTTTCCCGGTGATTCCAAGGGTTTTGAACTTTGATGAACGGTAAGATTTCCAACCCTTGTAAATGGCGTACGAGCGGACCCAAGTGATCAATCCGTCTCAAAGGATATGTGGACAATGCGCGATACAGGCTCGAGTTACCACCGTGAGGAACAAAACCTTGAGTCAAGGTTGCAAAAGAAGCTTGTTCCACATGCATGGTAGAATGTGGTGACGGATTCCAGGCATGGATAGAGCCGTCGAGCCCAAGTTCTCCAGCAAAAACACAGTTGGCCAATGCGGATGGTTCGATGACGCCCATGCTCGACAGCATGGCCAAGGCGAAGGGGACGTCGAGTGATTGAACATGCCGGCAGGCATTGACGGGCGAAACGTGCATGGTGAAGGCTCCGGTCGGCCGAGCAAGGCCGCACGTGTCGAAGGCCGCATAAATCCGAGCCAAAGAATTGCGCACTTCCGACCATGGAATTCCCGAAACATGAAAGCGAGCGCCTCGGGTACGATGAAGTTGCAGGGACACAATGCGTCCCGCGTGATCGGCACAACCGATCCCGAACGTGGTTACCAGCATGTTCAGGGCTTATTGAGCGCGTTCAATGAGGTCAATCCAAGCGTGGATGACCTTGATGTGAATTTCTTGAACGCGATCGGCATAACCGTCCCAAGGCACATCGATCACCACATCACAAAGCGGGCTGAGCTTGCCTCCGCCGCGCCCAGTCAACCCGATGACCACCATGCCCAACTGCTTGGCTTTTTTTGCCGCTTCGAGGATGTTTGCGCTGTTCCCGCTCGTCGAGATGCCAACCAAGCAATCGCCTGGCTTTCCAATGGCCTCAATGTAGCGTGCGAACACTTGGTCAAATCCATAGTCATTTCCAACGCAGGTCAAATGGCTAGGATCACTGCACGCGATGGCAGGCAGTCCCGGTCGGTCATCGCGGTAGCGCCCGCTCAGCTCCTCAGCAAAATGCATGGCATCGCTCATCGAGCCTCCGTTGCCGCATGAAATGATTTTACCGCCCGCTGCAATGGATTCGCACATGCGCATTCCCGCCTCCTCTACCGCCTTCAAGAAAGCCGGCTGCTGGCGAATGGTATCCAGCAACTGGGCAGCTTCTTCAAAATGGGTATTCAATCGATTCCTCTGGTTCATGCGGTAAAGATGCGAAGGACGATGCGTGCAATGTACCTCAATTTGCAAACGGCGGCAACCGATTCACCATTACTTGGCTTTAAAACGCTCGAGTCCTTCTTCGAGGAAATCCACAAAAAGCTGAGGGTCGGGGTCGTATCCCACTCCTTCTCCAATGGCTTGGCCTTCATGATCCAACATCACGTAAAAAGGCTGAGAATTCGTGTTGAATTGGGAAGCTTGCATGTATGACCACTTGTTGCCGACTGTTTTGATCTTGAATGTTTTCCCACCGTAGCTTTCCTCTCCCTGCTCTGATTCTGGCAAGGCCAATCGTTCGTCCACATACAAGGAAACAAGTACCACTTCATTTTGTAACAAATCCACGACCGCAGGATTGGGCCAAACTTGTTCTTCCATCTTGCGGCAATTCACGCATGCCCAACCCGTGAAGTCCAGCACCACAGGTTTGCCTTCTGCTTTAGCAGCAGCCATTCCGGCTTCATAATCCGTAAAACGGGCCTCGACGTGTCCACCGCCTGAACCGTCACCGTGTCCGCCACCTCCCCACTCACTGTAGAACATCGGCGGCGGAAATCCGCTGATCAAA
>Ga0181574_10000475_pt1 | contig 37044 bp, 38 predicted proteins | sample 101ome_24_FD_145600 | JGI IMG/M metagenome (GOLD analysis project Ga0181574, IMG submission 145600) | Coastal salt marsh microbial communities from the Groves Creek Marsh, Skidaway Island, Georgia - 101410AT metaG (spades assembly) | ecosystem: Environmental > Aquatic > Marine > Intertidal zone... | reverse complement strand
ATTGAACTACACCCGCGAAGAGCGCCGATCGTAGCGGGACCCTCGGCGTGGCACACTCGGGGCGTGATCGACGAACTGCTCGACCGAATCGCAGCGTTCCACCGTTCGCGGCCGACGGTGCCGGAGTTTCCGATGGTCGCCGAGGTGCTCGACGTACTGGATGCGGTCCGCTCGCCTGACGAGATTCCGCCCGCTCCGCCGCTCACCGTTACCCGCCACCTGGCCGCGGTCGGTTCGACCGGTGAAGCGGCATTGGACGCCCTCATCGAAGAGTTTCTCCGTATCGCCCACGATCTGCCCTGGCGTCAGACCGCCGGCTATCTCGACATCCTGAGCGACGAGTACCTCGCCAACTACGGGTACGTGCAACTCGTGGGTCCCGCACCGTCGATCGTCGAACACCCGTCGGTGCGAGTCGGGATCGGCCTGTGGGGCCCGCACCTCGAGTACCCCCTTCACGAGCATGAAGCAGAGGAGCTCTACCACGTCCTCGCCGGCACGCCGGCGTTCGGCACCGAGGTCGGAACCTGGACCGACTCGGTCCCGGGCGACGCCGTACACAACCCGCCGTGGCACCGCCATGCGCAGCGTTTTGGGGCCGAGCCGACCGTCTTGTTGTACTGCTGGACAGGTGCAGTTGAGGCCGATGCCGTGCTCGTCGAGCGTTGATCGGCTCAGGTGCGACGTCGAGGCGATGGTGACCCCGCTGAGCGGGTAGGGTCGCCGCCGATGGCGAAGCTGCGGTTCACCTTCGGGACGATGGGCTCGGGAAAAAGCACCCAGGCCCTGCAGATCCACCACAACCTGCGCGCCCGTGGCCTCACCACCTTGCTGATGACCCAGCTCGACCGTCGAGAAGGTCGAGTCTCGAGCCGTCTCGGCGTGTCGGCCGACGCCGAAATCGTTGAGCCGTCGTCTGACCTCTTCGACCTGATCCGGCAGCGGGCCAAGTCGCTCGGCCATCTCAACGCCGTGATCTGCGACGAGGTGCAGTTCTATCAGCCGACCCAGTGCGAGCAGTTGGCCCGAGTTGTCGACGAACTCGGCGTCGACGTCTACACGTTCGGCCTGCTCACGACCTTCCAGGGCGTCATGTTCGACGGGTCGGCTCGGCTGATGGAGCTCGCCGACACCCGCACCGAGATCCAGGTCGAAGCCCGGTGTTGGTGCGGTGCACGCGCCACCCACAACGCCCGATTTGTCGACGGGGTTCAGGTCATCAGCGGCGCCACCGTCGTCGTCGGCGACACCGGCGGGCCAACCGCCGGCGAGGTCACCTATGACCTGCTGTGTCGCCGCCATTGGATGGAGGGCGCGCAAGCCGCCCGCGGCGCCCAACTCGAGTTGCTCGACGTCGACGACGCCCGACCCGGCGATCACCCCGATCGCAGTGGACCCGTCGAGGTCGATCCCGACGCTGTCCCGACACCCCTGCACGCCACGCAGAATGCTGGAGAATCCTCGTGATCTTGTCCGACCGTACCCTTCGTGAGCAGCTCGACGCCGGGCGCATCATCATCGACCCGCTCGGCCCGAACTCGTTGCAGCCGTCGTCGATCGATCTTCGTCTCGACCGCTTCTTTCGGGTGTTCAAGAACCACGCCATGGGTCACATCGACGTGAGGCAAAACCTTGAGCAGCTGACCGAGCTGGTCGAGGCGCCCGACAGCGGTGAGGAGCCCTTCATTCTCCACCCGGGCGAGTTCGTACTCGGCTCGACCCTGGAGCGCGTCGCAGTGCCCGACGATCTCGTCGCTCGTCTCGAGGGCAAGTCGTCGCTCGGTCGTCTCGGATTGCTCATTCACTCGACGGCCGGTTTCGTCGACGCGGGTTTCGACGGCCAACTCACCCTTGAGCTGAGCAATGTCGCCAACTTGCCGATCACGCTGTATCCGAACATGAAGATCGGCCAGATCAGCTTCCAGCAGATGACCACGCCGGCCGAGACGCCCTACGGGTCGAGTGAGCTCAAGTCGAAGTACAAGCACCAGAAGGGCCCGATGCCGAGCCGCTATTGGGAGAACTTCGACTGAGCTGAGCGTTGGCGCTCTAGCGGTATTGGGTGGCGGTCGCGATGCCGGCGAGGATCATGCCGAGGCCGAGCAGCAAGATTCCGTTGTTGGTGTCCCAGATCGAGCCGACATAGTTGAGCAGGATCACGGCGATACCGAGGCCGAACAGGCCAAACATCAAGGCGGGGACCCATGGTGGGCTCGGCGGCAGGTTCTCGTGGCCGGTGTGGCTCACGTTCTCCGGGGTGAAGCCTTCGGGGCGGGTGCCCTTCGGCGTGGTGCGACCACCGGATACTCGACGTTTGGCAGGCTTCTGCGACATGGCGCAGAGGATAGGCCGGTTCCGGGGGTTGGTTCACCCTGGTCCGGAATCACACACGTGTAATTCTCCCCACACTTGTCCACAGGCTGTGGACAATGCCAGCGGATGGGGATCAGTCGTCGATCGGGGCGACGAGCTCCATGTCTTCAAGACAGTGGCGGGGTGGCGGTGGATCCTGATCGGGTGCCACCGTCATCCGAACCTCGGCACCGCAGATGGCACAGCGGTACATGATCTTGACCTTGCGCAGCTCACCAGGCGGCGGCGGCTCGGGGATCGGCGCCGCCATACCACGAAGGATCCGAAACCCGGTGCGCCAGAAGAAGTAGCCGACCGTGATCGCGAGAGCGATGTTGAGGATGGGGTAGCCGAAGAGCTCCACCCCGTCAGGCTAGAGCCGCCGCCAGACGTAACCTGCCGCAGCGCCAGCACTGACACGGGCGCCGATGCCGGTCGTGTTCGCCGCCGAACGGTGCAGGCCATCGACAATCGGGCGGAGATCTTCGGCAGCGGCTGCGTCACCGACCGCCGTGGTGCCGCCGTCGATGTCGACCAAAGCCGGGTCGAGCCCGCTGAGCGTGAGTGCCGCCAACGCCGTCGACGCTGAGATCGCGGCGAGGTCCAGCCGATCCACGGCGCGATCGGGGTAAACCGAGACGACCTCGAGTGGCGAGCCGCCGGTGCTTGTCGTCACCTCGACCTCGCCGAGCGCCTCGCCAGCGCGACCGAGCACGAGCGCCGCGACACCATCGGATGCCGGCGCGAAGGTCAGGGCGGTGGTGGTGCCGTCAGTGTCGAAGATCGGTTCAAGGTCGTTGTCGATCGAACGGATGACGTCGGTGGTCACGGGGGTGTCGCGCTGGACGGCGACCGCATCGCCGGGCCGAGCTCCGACAGGCAGGATCGCGCCAGGGGGTGGGGGAGTGCGGCGTTCGAGAGCCCGCCGACCCCACTCGTCCTGGGCCGACCGATCGATGGCCAACGCTGCTGCGTGACGGTCGGCGGCAACGACGGGTGGAACGAGTCCGCCGTGGTCGGCGAAGCGGGCCGCAGGGCCATCACCCCACGGGCGTCCGTAGAGGCGAGCGAGCGCAGCGGCACCGGGTTGGACGATCGATGCGCTCGACACGCCGAGCACGACTGCCCGCTCGATCCGTCCGGCCTCGATGGCGTCGACTGCAGCGCCAAGTGCGGCCACACCGCTGTGGGGGCCGGCCTCGACGACGGTTCCGCCGAGCGCAGCCGGCCAGCCGGCAGCAAGCACGATTGCCCGGGCGAGATTGGCGCCCTGTGCGCCGACCGGCTCGTCGCACCCCACCCACACATGATCGAGTGACGCGGCCGTGATCCCCGCTCGGGTGATCGCGGCGTCGGCGATTTCGACACTCAGATCGACCGGATGCCAGCCCGCCAGCACGCCGTCGGCCTCGGCGAACGGACTCCGCACGGCGGCGAGGATTGGGGCGGGCATCAGGGGAGTCTTCTACACTGCGCCGCCGGAGGGGAGATCCATATGTCCAGCACACTGATCGCCCAGAACTACATCGTCGATGCTGACGCAGCGAGCCTTGGCCTGCTCGTGGTCCGAGTCTGCGCCGGTGTTGCCATGGCCGCCCACGGCTACCAGAAGTTCTTCAAGGGCGGAAAGATTGCCGGCACTGCTGGCTGGTTCGACTCGATGGGCATGCGCCCGGGCCGCTTCCACGCAGTCCTCGCTGCGAGCACGGAACTTGGGTCGGGCATCCTCTTCGCGCTCGGCCTCTTCACCCCGCTCGCCGCGCTGGCCATCGTTGCGCTCATGTGGGTGGCTGGCGCCACGGTCCACTGGAAAAACGGCTTTATGTCGGCAAGGGACGGCATTGAGCTGAACTTCATTTACGCCATCCTCGTCATCGGTGTCGCCACCATCGGCCCGGGCCAGTACAGCCTCGACCATGCGCTGTGCCTCATCGAGGACGTTGACGGCGTCACCGGCTTGTTGATCGCCGCCGTCGGCGGCGTCGGTGCCGCGCTTGCTCAGCTCGCAATTTTCTACCGCCCGCCCGCCGGCGACGACGGTTGATCAGCCGAGATCGTCGAAGCAGGTGAAACCGGTGCCTTCGGGCAGCCGGTTCGCGCACGTCATGCCGAAGCTCGAGGCTTCGCTGCCCTCGGGTGCGCTCCGGTAGAGCTCGTCGCACGCCTGGTTGTTGCCGCGTTGGCACTGGTCGCTCAGCAGATCGATCGTCGGGTCCTTGATCGAGTCGAGGGCCTCGTCGCTTAGGCACGCCAAGATCTCCCCATCGTCTCCGTCGGTTTCGAGCGCTCGGATCGCACACTGAGCCTCACTGCGGGTGAGGTTCGTGCCGCCTTCGGCGGCGCCAGCGATGAAGGAGTCGACGAAAGGCTCGAACGACGCTGGATCCTCTAGGCACTCGGCGACGATGGCGAGGAGTGTGCCGTCCTCGTCAGCGGTGAGATTGTCGGCGGTGATGCTCCCGAGTTTGATGTCGAGCACCCGGGTGCCTTCGAGGATGCAGCGTTGTTCGTCGAGGGACAATTCGCTGCCCACATAGGTCTCGATAGCGAGCGACTCGCTCGCGTTGGGAGTGTTGTCGGCGCCGCCCCCACCGCACGCGGCAACCACCATCACCGCAGCAAGGGACGAGATGAGGTGGCGACCGGTCATGAGGGGACCGTGACGACCTCGTCCCCAACCCGAACGGCTCCGGCGACCTCGACGGTGGCGCCGACACTCAGGGTTGTGATGTCGGCTTTCAGGATCCTCGTCAGCACAGAAAGATCGCGTTCGAGGCCGGGCTGAGGCCGGGTGACCATCACACACCGGTCGATGCCCTTGGTGATGTTGAGTGTTGCGTCGCCGAGCGTGACGCGCTCACCGATCAGGTCGTCCTCGCCGGAGCCGTCGACGATCACATTGGAACGGAACCGGCGACCGTCCCAGTCGCGGAGGGAGGCGGTGCTGACGATCGAGATGCGAGCGCGTCCTGAGTCTTGCCACGCGCCGGCGGGCCCTTGCCAGCTGATCCAGTCGGCGTCGTTCTCGAAATCCATCGGGTTCTCGTAGGTGCCGCCGGTGTCGCCGGCGCGTTCGAGCCGAACCGGCTGACCGAGCCAGTCGCTGTAGTCGGCCGATGTGCGCAGCACGTCACCCTCGGCCGTGGTCGTGACCGGCGCACCGTCGATGATTGCACACGTCGCCATCAACAATGTTGGCGCTCGACGGGCGGTGAGTACGTTGCCCGTTGCCTCGTCGACCAGGCCCCAGCCACGGTCGCCGAAAATGCCGAGCTCGGTGATCTCAGCAACATCGAGCCGCTCACCGCCGATCGACTTGATCGGGTAGCGCCAGAGCTCAAGAACACGCATCCCGAGCGACCGTAGCGGCTCGGCCGGCGACGCTCCCATCAGCCGGGTGGAATGACCTCAAGGCTGTCGTCGGCGAGGGTGCCGACCGCGGGATCGACGGCGGCCTGATCGCGGAAGTTTGCCGCGGCGGTGCCCTCGAGATCAAGGACCATCGTGTTGACCATGCCGTTGCGCATGTCGATGGCAACCTGCGCAAGGGCGGCTGGGTCGGCGTCGGGGTGATTCTCGACGGTGGCCGGACCGACGCTCTCGATCTCAATGAGGTGCCACCCGAAGGTTGTCTCCACCGGTCCGACGACGTCGCCAGCCGAACTGGCGTAGGCGGCCTCCTCGAATTCGGGCACGAACTGGCCCTCGACCGCGCAGCCGAGATCGCCACCACTCGGCCCAGACGGGCCGGTCGACAGTTCAATTGCAAGGTCGGCGAACGCTTCGCCGCCTTCGTAGCGCTCACGGGCAGCCTGGGCCTCTTCCTCAGTGTCGACGAGGAGATGGTTTGAACAGAGATAGTTCGGTGGATCGGGCTCGGTGAGGTTCGCGGTCTCGGCATCGGTCCAGCGGCCGACGGTGTAGCTGATTGCAACTGTGTCGATCAGGATCTGGATCTCGGTGTCGTTGCCGTCTCGCTCGCCGACAGAGGCACGAGCGAGTTCGCGGTCTTCGTCGGTGATGGGGAAGCCCCGCTCGGCCAGTTCGAGCTCGAGGGCGTTGGCGACCAGCCACGACTCAACGACGGTGGCGATGCGTGAGGGCACGGTGTTCCTGCCGTCGGGCAGGAGGTCGTCAAGCATGCCGGCCGAGAGTTCGCGGTCGGCGATCGAGGCGATGACGGTGTCGGCATCGGCACCGGCGACGACGGCGTCGTCTCCGCCGCCACAGGCCGCAGCGAAGACGGTCAGGACGACGAGTGCGGCAACGAGAGGACGGAAACGCAGAAGGGAACTCACGAGGACGAAAGGCTAACGGCGCCCGAACCCATGACGACCGCGGCGAGTCAACGCCGTCACGGAAGCAGCGGCCACGCGGATGCACCTGAACACCCCCGAGATGCCCATGACCTGATAGAGCAGGGTCCGAAGCGACGGAGGTTCGCGGCGTCGGCGCGGCGCTCAGGACCCGCAAGTGAGGTCGTGATGCATTGGCGACAACTACCGGACGCCCTCGGGCTGGCCGATCGAGAAATCGTTTCGTTCGTCGGTGGCGGCGGCAAGACGACGGGCCTCTTCGCGCTCGCTGCGACTCGATCCGGCCCGACCATCGTCACGACCACCACCAAGATGGGCCGTGACCGCACCGGCGGCCTTCCCGTGCTCATCGATCCGACCGATGACGAGGTCGTTGCGGCGTCCGGAAAGGGCTCAATCATTGTGTGGGGTGGTGCCGATGAACACCGCGCCACCGGTGTCGCGGTCGATGCCTGTGCCCGCTACCTCGATCTCGTCGACACGGTGGCCGTGGAGGCTGACGGGTCGCGACGGCGGCCCTTCAAGGCGCCGCTCGATTACGAACCAGTCGTCCCGCCCGCCACCACGACCCTGGTCGCGTGCTGCGGCATGGCGGCCGTCGACGCGCCGATCCATGAGGGATGCCATCGACCTGAACGGGTCGCTGCCATCGTTGGCGTAGGTGTGGAGGATCTCCTCACGCCCGAACGCCTCGTGCAGGTGCTGCTGTCATCGGAGGGGTCGGCGAAGGATCGGCCTGTGTCGGCGCGCTTTGCTGTCGTACTCAACCGGGTGCGGCCCGAGCACACTGACCTTGTCGCCGAGATCCGCGAACGGATCGGTGCGGTCGACGGATCGATCCCGGTCGTCGCCCTCGACGAACTGGCTCCCGCGGAGCTGCCTGACGTCGTCGGGTGATCAGGCGATCACGATGGTGATCGTGCCGATGATCACGATCACAAGACCGATCACCTGAGCACGATTCACGGCGTCGCCGAAGAACAATCGGCCAGCGGCGACACTCGTCGCCGGGAACAACGACGCCGTCACCGATGTCGCCGCTGCGTTGAAGGTGAAGCCGGCCAGCAACAAGGCGGTGCTCAGGCCGCCGAAAAGGCCGGCAGCGGTCGACTGTGGCGCAAACCGCACCGGTGGCAGCAGGGGCCGCTTTCGGAGCATCGCCCACACGATGATCGTGATGAAGGCCATACCGCGCTGGCTGGCGACCGGCCAGACGCCGGCATCGTCGGTCACGTCCACGAGGAACGCCGTGCCGATGCCATAGCCGAGGCCTGACACGATGCCGATCGGGAGGCCGCCCCGCACATTGCTCGCGACGTCGCCGCCCATCGTGACGAAGAGCAGACCGGTCACGACGGTGGCGGCACCGAGCCAGGCGAGAACGGGTGGGAGGTCTTCGACGACGGCCGCGTAGAGGAAGGGGATGAGGGTGGCGAGGGCTGCGACGGTCGGTCCGATCACCGCCGACGAACTCACCCGCACGCCCAGGAGGTAGGCGGCGATACCGATGCCGAAGCCGACACCGGAGCAGGCGCCGAGTACGAGGTCTTGCCCCGACGGGTCGCCACCGACAAAGAGGGCGAGCGGGACGATGGTCGCGGCGGCGGCGAGGCTCGCAGCGGCCGCCGACGCGAGTGGTCCAATCTCGTCGGAAACGCGCCGCGAGAAGAATTCCGTGAGCGTGATGCAGACGGCCGCGATCAGCCCGAGTAGTGCCCCCACTGCGTCAGTGTGCCGTCGGTTGTCGCGAATGACGTCGGTCTTGCTGCGGAACGTCGATGCATGCCGTCGAGACCGCGGCGGTGATCGCTACAACAAACGGCCGATACCGGCGGTTTCGGCTGCGTTCCAACGATCGGCGATGACCTGGTAGTGGTCGTCGAGTCGAGGTACGAATCCGCGGACGAGGAGGGCGTCGGCCGTCGTCGGCTCGAGCGTGTCGGCTGCGTCGGTGAGAGCAGCCCGCATCGACTCGAGCAGCGGCTGGTTGGCGCGCGTCGTGATGAGCGGCAGGGCGGGCGTCGGATCGGTGCGCCAAGCGACGCGGCAGCGTGTCGCCGCAGGGTCGTGACGGACGGCGAGTTCCCAGCTGATGGCGTCGATCGCCGCCGTGCGAGCTCGGCCGTTGGCGATGGCGTGGATCGACGCGCGGTGTGAACCAGTGTCGATGGTGGGGCCGAGCCGGCTCCGGTCGATGCCAGCGGTGACCAGTTCGTGGCGCCAGACGCCATGACCGGATTGCGAATCAGTGCCGTTGATCGCCACGGTCGCCCCGGTGAGGTCCGTGATCGAACGGGCATCGTCGTCGCCCGGCACGATCACCACAGAGTGGTAGTCGCCGGGCTGGGTGGCGACAAGACCGTGATCAAACGCGCCGATAACGGTGACCTCGGACTCGAGTCGCAGCACGAGTGGGAGGCCACAGGTCTGCCCGACGAGGAGATCAGGATCGAGCCAGCGGTCGTCGAGCGAGCGAGAACGGTCGAGTGCCGTCGGCGGATCGAAGCCGTGGTCACGCAGTGCAGTGGCGATCCTCGCCCAGAGCCGATCGACGTCGGCCGCGACTTCGGGCCAGTCGTACATGGGGAGGGTGGCGATGCTCATGGACGTGTCCACGTGGCGGTAACGGCGGGCGGCTTGCGGAAGACGAGTCCGCGTGGCGGCTGGGAACGCTGCGGATTGAGGGTGACCTCGTTGAGTTTGAGCAGGGCGGCGATCGCCGCCGCAGTTTGGGCCCGGGCGATGTGGATGCCCAGACAGGCGTGGGGGCCAAGCGCGAACGCCGTGTGTTGACGGACGTTTGGACGGTCGAGCCGAAAGCGATTGGGCTCGTCGAAGACATCCGGATCGCGGTTCGCTCCGGCGAGCGAGACGATGACGTAGTCACCGGCGCGAATCGATGCGTCGAAGAAGTCGACATCGACGGTGGCGTATCGGTCGACGTTTGCCGCTGCCGGCTCGAGCCGCAGGGATTCCTCGACGGCGGCGGGGATGAGCGAGCGCTCGGCCTTTAGCGCCGCCCAGTGCTCGGGCTCGGTCAGCAGATGGGAGAAGGCGTTGGCGGTTGCGCCTTCCGAGGTTTCGATGCCGCCGAAGAGGATGACGGCGGCGTTGGCGGCAAGGTCGTCGTCGGAAAGCGATGAACGAGCGTCGAGCAGGGCGGCGGCTCGACCGTCGTCGGTTGCTGCCAGCACGGCCCTTCGTAGATCGCCGAATGCCCGGGTGCCGGTGTCGCCTGGGTCATGACCGGCGGAGATCTGCTGCACAGCGTCGACGATGTCTCGATACCAGAGGAGGAGTTGGTCGGCGCCGGGCGGATCGAGTCCCAGCAGGTGAGCGAGGGTGCGGGCGGCGAGCGGTGCCGCCAGTTCCGTGCGGAGTTCGGCGACGCCCGCCGGCGCAAATCCCGTCACGAGTTCTCGGGCACATGCGTGCATCCATGTGGTGTGTTCGTCGAGCCGATCTCGCGACGAGAACCAGTCGGTGAATGGCGATCGGTGACGGTCGTGGCGTTCACCGTCGGTCGAGAGCATCGATGGTCCGATGACCTGGGCGGTGGAGAACCGGGGGTCGTCGACCGTGAAGCGTTGCGGGTCGCGCATGACCTCGACTGCGGCGCGGCGTCCGGTGATCACCCAGGCCTCGAGTGCGGGGACCCACGTGATCGGCGCTTCGTTTCGCGCGGAGGCCAGGACGGGGTGAGGGTCGGCCGTCAGATCGTCGAGCGTCGCGGTGAGATGGTTCACTCGGGATGCACCAGCACGATCTTCCCGACGAACTTCTTTTCGAGGAAGGCGTGCTGCGCCTCGACGATGTCGGCCAGCGGATAGGTGGCGGCGACCACCGGGCGGATCTCGCCCCGTTCGATGTAGCCCACGAGGTTCGGGAACACCTCGGGAGCTTGGTAGGTCGACCCTTCGAGGGTCAGGTCCTTGAGGTAGAGGTCGCGAACGTCGAGTCCGACGATCGGCCCGGCGATGGCGCCGGCGGTGATGTAGCGGCCGCCGGGGCGCAGCAGTTGGGTCACCTGAGCGAAGAAGGGCCCGGCGACGACATCGACGATCACGTCGAAACTGTTGTCGCCGAATCGTTCGAGCAGGTCGGTACTTCGATCGATGACCTCGTCGGCGCCTAATCCACGAACGGCTTCGGCTTTCGACGCGCTCGCAACGGCGATCACTTCGGCCCCGCGTCGCTTTGCGAGCTGCACGGCGGCGGAACCCACACCCCCCGACGCCCCGCTGATCAGGACTCGCTCGGCGCCGAGACCAACGCGATGCAGCATCCCCTCGGCGGTGGAGTAGGCGCAGGGGATCGACGCCAACTCGACATCGGACCAGTCACACTCGACCGCGAACGTCTCCGTGTCGTGGGCGACGGCGTACTGGGCGAAGCCGCCGTCTTTTTCGGAGCCCCACGTGATGCAACCCATCTCGCTGTCGCTGTAGGCGTCCTGCAGGGTGGCGACGAGCACTCGCTCACCGATGCGTGCCGGGTCGACATTCGTGCCAACGGCCACGATGCGGCCGCAGGCATCGGCCCCTTGGATCCGAGGAAAATCGATGTCGCCGTTCCAGCCGCTCGCTGCGCGCTGTTCGTCGGCCGCTTCTGCGGTGTCGGTTGAGCCGGTGGTGATTTCACGGGCGTACCAACCGATGCGGGTGTTGATGTCGGTGTTGTTGACGCCAGCTGCGGCCACCCGGATCAGGACTTCGTCGGGACCGGGGGCGGGCACCGGGGCATCGGTGACGTACTGCAGTTTGTCATCGTCGCCGTATCCGGTGAGGTAGACGGCAGCCATCGTGTCCGAAATGGCGTCGGGCATCGGCCGATTCAAGCAGATGGGGACACAGTCTCGGGTCTCGTCCCTCGGTGAACTCCACCGGTAGCCTCGGAATGCTCCATGACGGCCTACGCCCCAGCTCCGACCGATTCGTCCGCACACCCATTGGGTTGGTTCGCGGGCCTCGACGGTTTGCGGGCGATCGCCGCCTTCCTGATCGTCTTTCATCACGCCGGATTCTCGAGCGGTCTGACGTTTCGATCCGACCTGGGTGGGCTGTTGCTGACCCGCATGGACATCGGCGTCTCCATCTTCTTCGTGCTTTCGGGCTTCCTGCTCTATCGGCCGTTCGTGACGGCCCAGTTCGAAGGTCGGCCCGCCCCGGCGACGAGCCCGTTCTGGATCCGCCGGCTCGTGCGCATCTATCCGGGCTACTGGGTCGCTCTGGTGATCCAACTCGCGCTCGGTGTTGTGACGGTCCTCGGCGTCGTTGGCTTCCTTGCGTCGTTCGGACTCGTGCACGTGTACCACCCGAGTCGAGCGATTTCGGGACTCACGCAGTCGTGGAGCCTTGCGACCGAGTTGGGCTTCTATCTCGTGTTGCCGTGGGTCGCGGCGTCCGCTCGTCGGTTCAGCGAGGGGCGCTCGATCAATCGACAGGCTCAGCGCCTCCTCGGCGTCTGTGTTGCGCTTGCGCTCGGCAGCGTGGTGTTCCGGCTTCTCGCTGCCGAGGTGTCGCCGTATTCGAACAACTCGTGGGGCAATGCGTCCCGGTTGTGGGTCACGTCCTACTTCGATGTGTTCGCCGCCGGCATGGCGCTGGCGATCGTGTCGGCCTGGGCCGACCATCGCCGGCTTGTCCGGGACTACATGGCGAACGTCGCCCGCCGCGTGTGGCTCTGGTACGCCAGCGCTGTGGTGCTCTTCTGGTTCGTGTCGACCCAGCTCGGGCTCGAGCGGGGCTTGTTCCTCGCCAGCCCGCGTCTCGAGTTGGCCCGCCAGACGATCTACCTCCTGGTCGGTGTTGCGCTCGTCTTGCCGATTGTGTTCGGGCCTCACGATCGGTCGTTGATCCTGAAGACGCTGTCGACTCCCGTGCTGAGCTACCTGGGCCTCGTCTCGTACGGCATCTATCTCTGGCACCAGGCGTTCCTGAGCTGGACCCACGACCTGTTCGGCTGGGGCGACTTCGAGGGTGACTTCATCGTGTTGGTGATCGTTGGTTCCCTCGGTTCGGTCGCAGCGGCAGCGGCCAGCCACCGCCTGGTCGAAGCACCGCTGACGGCGATGGTGAAGGCGCAGCTCGCTGCCCGCCGATCGAAGGTGGACGTGTGAGCGCTGTCGCCGTCATCCCCGCCTACAACGAGCAGGCGTCGCTCGGCGGTGTGCTCGCCGAGATCGCAGAGATCGATGGGCTCGTCCCGGTCGTCGTCGACGACGGCTCCTCCGATGGCACTGCTGCCGTCGCTCGGAATGCAGGCGTCGCGTGTGTTCGGCTGCCCTTCAATCTCGGGGTGGGTGGCGCGGTTCGGACGGGCCTTCGGTGGGCTCTCGACCACGACGCCGACAGGGTGGTGATCGTCGACGCCGACGGTCAGCACGATCCGGCCGACGTGGCGGCGCTGCTTGGCGCGATCGATGCCGGTGCCGGTCTCGCGATCGGGAGCCGCTTCGCCGCCGATGCCGGCGACTACGCCGTCGGCGGCACCCGTCGTCGAGCGATGCGAATCCTCAACCGGTTGGTGCGCATGACGACTGGTTTTGCCGCAACCGACGCCACGTCGGGTTTCCGGGCGATGAGTCGACCGGTCGTGGAGTATCTCGCTCGCGAGTACCCGGTCGAGTATCTGGCCGACACGGTCGAGGTGATCATCCTCGTTCGCCGCGCCGGTCACGAGGTGGTCGAGGTGCCAGTTTCGATGCGGGAGCGGTCGGGAGGCGAGCCGTCGGCGCGTCGATTCCGCCTCGTCTTCAATTTCCTGCGCCTGCTCGTCGGGATCGCCGGCGGGGTGCTCGTCGGCCGTCGGGACGGAGGCCGCTCATGAGTGCTGCTGCCCAGATCACGCTCACCGTGGTGGCTCTCGGTATCACCTTCTGGGTGGTCCGTCTGGTGGGGCTGCGCAGGTTGCGGTCGAAGTACGCCCTGCTGTGGCTCGTGATCACGGTGCCGCTCGTTCCGTTGGCGGTGTTCCCGGCGATCGTCGACGAGGCCGGTGAGTTTCTGGGTGTCAACTACGCCCCGGCGCTGCTCTTCTCGCTCTCGAGCCTGCTGTTGTTGGGCATTGTCATTCACTACTCGTGGGAGCTGAGCCGACTCGAGTCCCGAACCCGGCGTCTCGGCGAGGAGATTGCGTTGCTCAACGCGCGCCTCGACGATGCCGAGCGGGCCGACGACGGAGAGGGCGAGTCGTGACGTCCTCAATCAGGGCCCGCCGTTTCTGGACGGTGTTGCTTGCGATCGCCGGGCTCTCGCTGATCTGGCGGATCGTGTTCGTCCTCGTCTGGCGCGACGGGATCTTCATCTACGGCGACGCGTACTTCTACCACGAGTCCGGTCGTCAACTCGCCGACGGTGTCGGGTGGGTCAACCCGCTCGAATACAACAATGACGGCACCCAAAGCCCGGCTGCGGATCACCCACCGCTCTACATCCTGTTTCTCGGGTTCTGGTCATGGGTCGGTCTGGCCGGACCGACCGCCCACATGATCCTCACGGCGATCTTCATCTCGACCCCGATGGTGATCATGACGGCGCTCGCTGCGCGTGAGTTCGGTGGACGTCGGCTGGGCCTGATCGCCGGCGGCCTCGCAGCGATCTACCCGAATATCTGGTCGTGGGACGGCACGATCCTGTCCGAGATCTTGGCGATGCTGTTCTTGTCGACGACCGTCTATGTCGTCTACCGCTTCTGGAATCGACCGAGTTTTGGTGGCGCTGCGCTCATGGGTGTGTCCTTGTCGCTGGCCACGTTCAGTCGGGCCGAACTGCTCCTCTTGAGCGTGCTTGTCGTCACCCCGATGATCCTGCTCGTGAAGCAGTGGGACTGGCGAACTCGTCTCTCCGCCTTGGTGATCGCCGGCGTGGCCAGCGCCGCCGTGCTCGCGCCGTGGGTGGCATTCAATCTTTCCCGTTTCGAGAAACCCGTCTACCTCTCGGAGGGGTACCAGATCACCCTTGCCACCTCGACGTGTGATGCGACCTACTACGGCGATTTCACCGGCTACTGGAGCATGACGTGCCCTGAGCAGTTCCTCGCCGAGGCGGGATTGACCCGCGAAAACTCCGATCAGTCGGAGCGCTCGGCGGTCCTTCTGGAGAAGTCGATCGACTACATCCAGGAGAACATCACTCGACTGCCGACGGTTGTTGTGGTGCGGTGGCTCCGCATCGTTGGATTGTGGAAGCCGGTGAAACAGTCCGATGTCGACGCCTACCTGGAGGGCCGTGACCTCTGGGTCACGCGAGTCGCCCAGACCACGTCCTACGTGTTCATGGCGTTGGCGGCGGCGGGTGTCGTGATCATGCGCCGTCGGCGCATCCCCGTGCTGCCCCTGGTCGGACCGTTGATCGCGATCTTCATCACGATCACGATCACATTCGCGCAGAACCGGTATCGGGCATCGGTCGAACCGGCCATCGCGATCCTTGCTGCGGTTGCGGTCGAGCAGATGGTGCGGGGGTGGCTTGCGTTGCGCGACGATCCCGAGGATTCCGAGACGTCAGTCGACCGGGAAGCGTCGTCCCTGACCTGACCGTCAGTCGTGCCAGTCGAGCGCCGTCCGCATGGTCGCCTCGAAATCCTCAAACTCCATCGAGCCTTTCACGCCGGCGATCAGCTCGGCATCGGCGCCGCACAGTGTTCGCAGCGGGGTGCTCGGGTCGGTCGCGGCTCGCACGATCGCGTCGGCCACGATCTGAGGGCCCGGCTTGGAACCTTCATCTCCAGTGTCGAGTGCATCGAGGGCGTGACGGAATGCCTCGAAACGCTGGTGATAGGTCGAGCCCTCCCAGTCGGCCGGTCGGACGATGTTGTCGCGAAAGCCGGTGTCGAAGCGGCCGGGTTCGATGAGGTGCACACGGATCCCGAGCTGGCTCACCTCGAAGTGCAGCGATTCCGACATCGCCTCCAAGGCCCACTTCGAGGCGGAATAGGCACCGCTGTACGGCGTGCCGACTCGACCGGCGATCGAACTGACGTTGACGATGACGCCGCTGCCACGTGCTCGCCATGACGGCAGAACGGCCCGCATCGTCCGGAGCGGACCCATCACGTTGGTTTCGAGTTGGCCATACATCAGCTCGTCGGTGAGTTGCTCCACCGACGACTGCACCTCGTAGCCGGCGTTGTTGATCAACACGTCGATGTCGTGGGCATCGGCCAACGCAGCATCGACCGAGGCTTGGTCGGCTACGTCGAGCGTTCGTTTGGTGATCGAGAGTTCTTCGGCGGCGACGGCATGGTCGAGCGCGTTCGACTTGGCCGGGTTGCGCATGGTGGCGATCACATCGTGGCCCTGCCGGGCGAGTGTGAGTGCGGAGAGCAGGCCGAAGCCGCTGTTGGATCCGGTGATGAGAATGCGAGCCATATGAGCGATCCTGCCACGCCACAGGTTTCGTGACTGTCTCGCGTCAACCTGTGAGGGTTCGATGAGGGGTGTGCTGCCGGTGTTTACTCGGCACCGTTATCGGCCGATGATGAATGCGATGCGACCCCGGCACGCCTTTTTCGCGGCCTTCCTTGCGCTCGCCACGATCTCGCCGGCATCGCCCGGCGCGTCGGTGGCCGGGTTCGGTGATGTCGAGGACACCCGCTACTTCACCGCGCCCGTGCAGTGGATGGTGGACGAAGGGATCACCACCGGCACGTCGCCGACGTGCTTTTCGCCGTGGGACAGCGTCACTCGGGGCCAGGCTGCCGCCTTCCTCTGGCGGATGGAAGACCGTCCGGCGGCCGAGCCTCATCCGTTCTCCGACGTCGAGAAGGAGTGGCAGCAGGAACCGGTGTCGTGGTTGTTCGCCGAAGGGATCACCACCGGCACGTCCTCCTCCGCCTTTTCGCCGGACCTCACGCTCACGCGTGGTCAGTTCGCAGCGCTCCTGTACCGCCTCGCCGGTCAGCCGGCCGGTGCCCCGACCCACCCATTCGACGACGTTGTTGCTGACTGGCAGCAGGATGCGGTGTCGTGGCTCTTCGCCGAAGGGATCACGACCGGTACGAGCGCCTCCGAGTTCTCTCCGGACGATCCGGTCACCCGAGGCCAGATGGCGACATTCCTCTACCGCTACCAGGGCTCGCCCGTTGTCACGGTGGATGCGTCCTCGCCGGCCTGCGGGGGCCCGAGCCCTGGCGATGGCTTCGACTCGCTCTTCATCGGTCACAGCTTCTTCAAGCCAATGGCCACAGAGATGGCGGTCCTTGCCCCGCTGGCCGGTTTCGAGGCCCATACGCAAGAGGTCGTGTTCTCGGGTGGGCCGACCGGCTCACCGGAGGGCTTGTGGATCCAAGACACCAAGCGGGCTGCCATTCAGGCCGAGCTCGACGAAGGCGATGTTGATCTTTTCGGGATGACCTATCACCCGGAGTATCCGTCGCTTACCGGTTATGTGAACTGGATCGATTACGCCCTTGCCGCCAATCCGGACACGATCGTGTTCGTTGCGATTCCGTGGATCACGAACCCCGTCGACTACACCGCAGCGAGCTATGCAGCTGCGCTCGACGTTGCGCACCCGGCGGTTGCGCATCCGCTGATCGATTCGTTGCGGGCCGAGTACCCCGACACGACGATTTTCGCGATTCCCTATGGCTTGAGCGCAGGTGAGCTTTACACCCGATACGCCGACGGCGAACTTGATGACGTGACGGAGCTTGTCGGCTCCAACGGCAGCGGCGTGTTCCGCGATGGTTTCGGTCACGCCGACCACATCCTCGAGGATCTCGCCAGCCTCGTCTGGCTCCAGGCGATCTATGGCGTCGACCTCGCAACGTTCGACGCCGGCGATGACTGGGCGATCGACCTCAACACGATCGCGTCGTCGATCCTTGCCGAGCACGACCAGGCCTACGACGCCCCGTGGCGTTGACCGCTTTGAGGATCTTTACCAAAGCGACCGTCGCAGCGTTGCCACAAGAAGTTGTTGGTGGTTCTAGTGTTGAGGCGTCATGACCGACCGCAGCAACTTGACCTTGGAGGAGATCGGTAAGCGCGCCGGTGTTTCGCGCTCGACCGTTTCACGGGTACTGAATGACCACCCAGACGTGCGAACGGCCGTTCGCGAGAAGGTTGAGGCGGTCATCGCCGAAACTGGTTACCTCCCCAATCAGGCAGCTCGAGCGCTGGTCTCGAACAAGAGCGGGTTGATCGGGCTCGTGATGCTGACCGAGGCCGACGAGTTGTTTGGCGATCCCTACTACTCTGCGCTCGTATCCGGCATTCAGGACGGCTGTCGAGAAAACAACATCGTCTTCTCGATCTTCCCGGTTCTGGGGTCCGCAAAGCGCGCCGATCAACTCATCAGCCAGATTGCCCAGGGCTTCGTCGACGGAGTCATCGTCACTGCAGGTCCCCGTAGTGAAGGGGTCATCGCAACGCTTCGGGCTCGCGGTTCTCGCCTTGTCGTCGTCGGGCATCCTGAAGATGACGACAATCTCCTTCGCATCGACGTCGACAACTACGGCGGCACACGGCTCGCAGTTGACCATCTCGTCGGGCTCGGCCGCCAACGAATCGCCTATGTCGGTCCCAACGACGACTTTGTCTTTGGTGTCGAGCGCCTCGAAGGTTTCTGCGACGCTCTTGCCGCAGTTGGCCGGCTGATCGACGATCGGTGGATCCAGTTGGCGGAACCGACCGTTGCGGGCGGCTATGCGGCTGCCGCCGAGGTGCTGCCCGAAGCGCCCGACGCGATCTTCGCTGCCACCGACACGATGGCGCTTGGGGTCTTCAAGGCACTGATCGACCGGGGGCTTCGGGTGCCTGATGATGTTGCTGTGGTGGGATTCGATGGCCTTCCGCGGGGGCCGCACACCGACCCGGAACTCACCACCGTTGTGCAGCCGGTTGCTGATGTCGGGAGGGCAGCGGTCTCGGTGCTGCTTGGCGAGGTCGCCGCTCCCCACCTCGTGGTCTTGCCGACCCACCTCCATGTCGGCAGGTCGTGCGGCGCATCGACACGCTGACCCGCTGAGAATGCTGAGGGGTTGACGGGCCAGGAGAGATCGTCGTACATTCTGGGAGCGCTCCCAGGAGCGCTCTTAATCTGACGCCGTGGAAAGGGGGACCCAGTGGCGATGACGAATCAACCGGTATCCGTTGAGCGCTGTGGCGCCCGCTCTTTCGCGTCCGAGCCGTTTTGTTGGGCTCTCGAGCCGGTAACTGGGCGCTGTGCTGTCCAGTCGATCGCGTGACCCATAAGTTTGACGGGATCCTCGGTGTCGCCAAACACCCTCGGAGGGGGAACACACCATGAAGCAACTCAGCAAGAAGCTGGCGCTTCTGCTGGCTGTCCTGGCGCTCGTCGCCGCAGCTTGCAGCAGCGATGATGACGACTCGGTCGCTGACGCCACCGACGCCGGAGACTCCACTACGGAGGAAACGTCGAGTGACGATGGCGGCGATGATGGCACAGCCGAGGAAGCGGGGCTTGAGGGCACGCTTCGGGTCATGATCCATCAGAACCCACCGATGGTCGCGTGGGTCGAGAACTTCAACGACGAGTTCGAGGCTGCGAACCCAGGGGTCACGATCGACCTCTCGGTGATCGACGCCGCTGACATCCCGACTGCGAACCAGACTCGCCTGTCGGCTGGCGATATCGACGTCACTACCGTGACCGTTACCGGCTTCGCCAACCCGGTTCAGCCCTACATGACCGATGTCGAGCCTCCTTACTGGCAGCAGTTGATTGACGCAGGTCTCCTGATGGACCTGAGCGGTCAGGACTTCATCAACAACTACGACGATGCGGCAATCGCCGAGGGCGGCTCCTACAACGGTGGCGTGTACTCGCTCAACCTGGGCCGTGTCTCCTACAGCGGCATGTTCGTCAACCTCGACCTCCTCGGTGAGGTTGGCGTTGACGTCCCCACCACCTGGAACGAGCTTGTCGCTGCATGTGAAGCCGTCAAGTCCTCTGGCAACGAGTGCATGACCGCCGGCGGTGCCGACGGATGGCCGATCTTTGTCGGCACCTACGGTCTCCTGGGTGCTCTCTACCCGGACCAGCAGGGCCTTGTCGAGGGTTTGTGGACCGGCGATCTTGCGTGGAATGACGACCAGGGCCAGGTCCTCTTTGACCGCTTCGAGACCTTCGCCAACGAGATGCTCGAGGACCAGGCGGCCGGCCTTGGCCATGATGCCGCCATAGAGCGCTACAAGGCTGGTGACGTCGCCTTCGCCCCGACAGGCAACTGGCAGGCCGGTGCGCTTGAGCCCGCCGAGGGTGTTGATCTCGCCCCGGCCGAGTTCGAGTGGACCTACATTCCGTTCCCGGGCAGCGACAACGCCGCCGACAACCAGACCCTGTTCGGCAAGTACGACCAGGGTTGGGCTGTTGCCGCCGACACGCCGAATGCCGATTTGGCCATGGCCTACCTCGCTGCGTTCTCTGAGCCTGAGACGTACAACTCTTTCGCAAACACGGTGAACTTCCTCCCAACGCAGCCGACCGCCACTCTGGATAACACCCTGGGTCGTGCCGTTGCACCGATCTTGCAGGAAGGCAACTTCACGGTCGGCTACGAGCAGTGGTTCGTCGGCCCGACTGGTGCTGGTCAGTGGGCCAACGGCGCCCTCGGCTCGCTGTGGTTCTACAACGGTGACTTCAGCGATGCTGCTGAGGCCGCTAACCAGGCGCAGGCCGATCTCGAGGCTGGCCTGTAGGTCACAGACGTGTGATCCCTCCACCCCATGGGGGCGGGTTCTGCCGGTCATCGGCTGGACCCGCCCCGGGTGGAACCCACCTCGTGTGGAAAATTGGTGCGCTCATCTGAGTGCAACTCAGGAGCCGTCGATCGAAAGGGGGAGTCGACGGTGGCAGCAACAAAGCAGAACCTCTTCGGAGGCGGCCGCCGGGCGCTCTATCCCTGGCTGCTTCTCGCACCAGGCCTCGGCTTCTACCTCTTGATGGGCGTCGGCCCCTCGCTCGCAACGGCCTACTACTCGTTGACCGACGCAACTGGGCTCCGGGGCCTACCGGTCAATTGGGTTGGCTTCGACAACTACGACGAGTTCTTGCTCAAAGGCGCTCGCGGGCGACAAAACATCGACGTCATCCAAAGGACGCTCGTCTTCATGTTTCTGGTGACGACGATCCAGTTCGGTGTTGGGCTCCTGATGGCCGTGCTCGTGAACCAGGGTGGACTCCGCGGACGCTTGATCTTCCGCACGCTCTTTTTCATTCCGGTAATCCTGGGCGCTGTCGTGCAGGGACTCATGTGGAAGCTCTTCTTGCGACCCGGTGGTGGCCCAATGGACACGGTCCTCGGATGGGTCGGCCTTGAGTCGCAGTTTTTCGCTGGACCCAGCGCCTTCTATTGGGTCGTGCTCGTGCAGATCTGGGCGAACGCCGGCTTCACGATGGTTGTTTTCCTGGCCGGCATGCAGACCATCCCCGAGGAACTCAATGAGGCGGCCTCTGTCGACGGCGCCACCGGCTGGCAACTCTTCAAGAACGTGACGTGGCCGCAGCTCACGCCGGCGGTCAATACCAACTTCTTGTTGAACATCATCGGTTCGCTGCAGGCCTGGATGCTGTTCCTGATCCTCACCGGCTACTCGTCTCCGAGCACCCGAGTGCTGGGCTATCTCGTCTTCGCTGAGGGCTTTGGTCAGCAGGGCAGCGGTTCGTTCCGACAGGGCTACGCAGCAGCGGCCTCGATGGTGCTCTTCCTCTTGGTGCTCATCCTCGGCATGACGGCGAACTTCATCGTGACTCGACGCGAGAGGAAGTACCTCGGATGACAATGACCGACCCTCGTCCGCTTGCGGTGGTCACGGCCGATGATCGAGGAGCTGGTGCTCGTCGGCGCCGTCGCAAGATCGTGTCGTACAGCATCCTGGTCGCCTTTGCGATCTTCTACATCGGCCCAATCCTCATGCTGGTCGGCGCATCGTTCAAGACGTTGCCCGAGTTCTTCAAGGATCCAACGGGACTACCCGAGAGCGTTGAGCTCGAGAACTACACCGAGGCTTGGTCGCTCGCAAGCTTCCCCTCGTACATGTTCAACTCTCTGGTTTACACCGTCGTGGCGACGACCTTGTTCGTGGTCATGTCGGTTTTCGTGGCATTCCCAATCGCCCGCGGCTACGTCAGAGGGTCCGGCGCTCTTCTCACCCTGTACGTGGTAGCGCTGTTTCTTCCACCTGCGCTGATTCCACAGTTCCAGCTCATTCTCAATTTCGCCGATCTCCCAGTGGTCGGCAACCTTCTTGCGATTTGGCCGGAGGGCAGCGAAAAGCAGGGCCTGTTCAACACTCGGACGGGCTACATCATGTTCTTCCTCACCAACCCGATCGGCCTGATCATTTTGGTGAATTACATCAAGTCGATCCCGCGAGAACTCGATGAGTCAGCGGCCGTCGATGGCTGCAGCTATCCAAGATTCGTTTTTTTCATCTTGTTGCCGCTCATTCGTCCAGCATTGGCGACCGTGATCGTGATTCACGCCATCGCCATCTGGAATGAGCTGATCCTCGCCACCATCTTCTTGACCGGTGACGACAAGTACCCCATCACCCGGGGTCTGCTTGTGTTCGAAGGGGTCTACGGCAGCGACTGGCCGAAACTGGCGGCCGCCACAATCATGCTCATGATTCCCATGTTGGTGCTCTACATCTTCCTGCAGCGCTACATCATCTCGGGCCTGACCTCTGGTGCGGTCAAGGGCTGACCTCGACCGATTGTCCGTCCGATTTCGAAGGAGATTTCGAATGCGTTCGACCAACGCGGCTCTCCGGCTCATTGCCCTTTCGGCCGTAGCCGCTCTCACCGCGATCGCGTGCGGTTCTGGAGGCGACGCCGACGTCACGGTTGTCGAGGAAACAACGACCACGACCGTGCAGACAACGACCGTGCCAACAACGACGGTGCCGACAACGACCACCACAATCATGCTGCCAGAACCAACGCCACCCGTTGCTCCCGATGGCATGGAGCTGGTGTGGTCCGATGAGTTCGATGGCGACGCCGTCGACCGAAACAACTGGACCTATGACATCGGTGGCTGGGGTTGGGGCAATGGCGAGGCGCAGTACTACACCGATCGAACCGAGAACTCCCGCACGCAGAACGGCCTGCTCGTCATCGAACTTCGCCAGGAGGAGTATGAGGGCTCCTTCTACACGAGCGCGCGCCTGAAGTCGCAGGATCTCCAGGAGTTTCAGTACGGCCGGATCGAGGCGCGCATCAAGGTGCCTGAGGGCAGGGGCACCTGGCCTGCTTTCTGGATGCTCGGCGCAGGGTTTGCACAGGAAGCCGAGGATCCGAACCTGCGATGGCCGATCGTCGGTGAGATCGACATCATGGAGTACACCGGTAAAGAGCCGGATCTCATTCTCGGCACGATCCATGGCCCCGGCTATGCGGGTGCCGGAGGCAAGTCAACCTGGTTCCGCCAGGAGTTCGACGTGTTCGAGGATTGGCACACCTACGCAATCGAGTGGGACGAGACCGGTATTCGATGGTTCTTTGATGACCAGCTCTACGCCGAGGTCGGTCCGGACAACATCGGGCGTCGCGAGTGGGTCTTTGACAAGCCGTTCTTCTTGATTCTGAACCTTGCCCTTGGCGGCAGCTTGGGCGGCATGATCGATCCTGAACTTCAGTTCCCGCTCTACTACTACGTCGACTATGTGCGTGTTTACCAAGACGCCGTCGATGGCGCGCTCGTCGAGGGCTAATGGTGGACGATTCCGAAGGCCCATTTGTTGAGATCGGTGGCGTCGAGTGCTTCCGTATCGAAGACGTCGACCGCATGGAGCCGTTCCTGACGACCGTCGTTTCTGATGCCGATCTGTGGATGTTCAGTTCGAGCTCCGGCTCGCTTACTGCGGGTCGGGTCGACGCGCGTCACGCGATGTTTCCGTACCTCCCTGATGACATGCTTCATCGGGGTTCAGGGTCGGCTGGTCCGGTCACCGCCCTTGCGCGAACGCTCGATGGTTGCCGCCGGTTGTGGCGGCCGTTCCATTCTGAGCCCGCACCGGGTTGCCGACGATCTCTCGCGAAGAGCCTAGCTGGAGACCGTCTCGTCTTCGAAGAAGCCAACGCTGAATGGGGCATCAGGGTTAGGGCCACCTGGGCGCCCTCCCGAAACTTCGGCTGGGTTCGAACGGTCGAGGTGATCAACGAGTCCGACAGTGAGGTTGAGTTCGAGTTGCTTGACGGTCTGCTCGACGTCATGCCTCCCGGGGTCGATCCGGGCGTCGAACAAGGCAGTTCGAATCTGGTGAACGCGTTCAAGCGGGCACAGATCGTCGGAGCTTCTCGACCAATCGCGGTGTACAACCTTGAGTCGCTGATCAGCGATCGGGCCGAGCCCAGCGAGGCGTTGACGGCTGCTGTGGTCTGGTCGTGGGGGTTCGACTCGGCGACAGTTGATCTCGATTGTTCTGGTCTCCGCCGGTTTGTGCGCAACGACGATGCGGTGTCGACTCCGTTCGTCGCCGGTCGACCGAGTGCCTTCTTGCTCCGTGGTGATGTTTCGATCCCAGCTCGCGATTCGCAGCGGTGGGCGGTCGTTATCGACACCGGCCTTGACCAGGCGCGCCTGACCCGTGTCTTGATGCTGCTTGGGGACAGCGATGCTCCGCTTCGGGTTCAGGCGGACCTTGTCGCAGGCTCTGAGCGCCTCGCTGGCCTCCTTGCCGACGCCGATGGACATCAGCGATCCGGTGACCGTGCAGCAGATGCGCACCATCGCTCGAATGTGTTGTTCAACGCAATGCGTGGTGGTGTCTTCCCGTACGGCCACGACGTGCCCACCGCTGACTTCACAGCCTTTGTGCGTGTGCGTAATCGTTCAGTGGCTGATCGCCAAGCTTCTTGGTTCGACTCGCTTCAGGCGTGGGAAAACGTCGGGATGCTCCGCAGCAGAGCAGAAGCGACTGGGGATGACGATCTGCTTCGACTTGTCCTCGAGTACCTCCCGCTGACGTTCTCCCGGCGGCACGGCGATCCGAGTCGTCCTTGGAACCAGTTCTCGATCTGCGTCGCTGACGATGATGGTCAGGAGATCCTCCGTTACGAGGGCAACTGGCGGGACATTTTCCAAAACTGGGAAGCCCTGATGCTTTCCTATCCGGCGTACTACTCGCATGTGATCGCCAAATTTGTGAACGCGTCGACGCTCGACGGTTACAACCCATACCGAATTTCGAGCGAGGGAGTGGACTGGGAGGTTCCGGAGCCAGACGACCCGTGGGGCAACATTGGCTACTGGGGTGACCATCAGGTTGTTTATCTTCTCCGTCTCCTCGAAGGGTGGGAGAGGATTGATCCGGGCGCAACACAGATGTGGCTCGACCGGCCTGTCTTCGTCTACGCCGATGTTCCGTACCGAATCAGCGACCGACCCGACATGATCCGGAACCCTCGATCGACGATCACGTTTGTCGATGAGCGGGCGGCAGCGATCACTCGTCGCGAGGCTGCCATTGGTACCGACGGGCGGCTCGTCGTGGACGAGTCCGGTGGTCTCCTTCGGGTTGGCTTGGCCGAGAAGCTGTTGGTCCCGGTTCTCTCGAAGATGAGCAGTTTCGTCCCAGGTGCTGGGATCTGGATGAATACCCAACGTCCGGAGTGGAACGACGCCAACAACGCACTCGCCGGGCCTGGTGTGTCGATGGTGACGGTATTCCACCTACACCGCTACGTGCGCTTCCTCCGCAGTCAACTCTCGGCCCTCGACACCGTTCGCTTGAGCTCGGCGGTTGCGTCTTGGGTCGAGGAGCTCGAGGCTGTGTGCTCGGCGTATGAACCTGTGGTCGATGACGATCATGTTCGACGACGAATGATTGAGGATCTCGGCCGGGTTGCTGACGCCCAGAGCCGTCGGCTCCTGGCTGGCGCACGAGCAGATCTCGTTGAGACCCCAGCTAGCAGGCTCATCGGCTTGCTTGATCGTTGCCTCGTTCACCTTGATGCGACGATGCAACGCGGACAGCGACCCGACGGGCTCGTCGATTCGTACAACCTCCTTTCATTTCCCGATCCCGAGAGCGCCTGCATTGACCGGCTGGGTCCAATGCTTGAGGGACAGGTCGCCGCGCTTTATGCGCGTGAAAGTGATCCGAACGCAGCGCTCCGAATCATCGAATCGCTCTATGCGTCTGATATCCACCGCAACGACCTTGACACGTTCATGCTCTACCCCGCCCGGACGCTGCCACCCTTCACACAGCGAAACCTTGTACCCGCTGGTCACCTTGCGGTTGACGCCGCCGTACGATTCCCAAGCCTGCTTATGCTCGACGCCGACGGCGCTTTGCGTTTCAGGCCCTGCGCGATCAACGGCGCCGCTGTCGCAACACGTCTCGACGAAGAAGGGGCAGACCCGGTAGACCGTGAGGCAGTACTCGCTGCCTATGAGTCCGTCTTCAGACATGCCTCGTTCACCGGGCGGTCGGGGGCGATGCACGGATACGAGGGAATCGGCTCGATCTACTGGCACATGGTGTCGAAACTTTTGTTGGCGACACAGGAGATCTACTGGGCAGCCGTCGACGCTGCCGTCGAACCTGCGATCTTGATCGATCTTGCTGCGGCGTATCGTCGAATCCGGTCGGGCCTCGGCTTCACGAAGACTGCCCTCGAGTTCGGAGCGTTCCCAGTCGACTGCTATTCCCACACACCGGCTCATTCGGGTGCTCAGCAGCCGGGTATGACCGGCCAGGTAAAGGAGGGAGTGCTCGCTCGCCTCGGAGAGTTGGGTCTGCGCGCCGGTGCTGGCACCATCCGACTTGACCTCGGTCTTTTGCCGGATGACGAGGTGTTCGACGAGTCGGGTACCGCGTCGTTGACCTTCTGTGCGGTGCCGGTCACGATCAGCCGCGGGGCAGTCGACGAAGTCATCTGTGTCTGGACCGATGGCCGCGAAGAAGTAATCGCTGGCCGGGCCCTCACACCGGACGCTGCGTCTGCCGTTTTCGCTCGATCAGGCGAGGTAGCGTCGTTGCACTGGGTCGTCGCCGTTTGACCGATCAGCGGACGACACCGGCATCGCCGCCGGCTGCGAGGTGGTGCACCTCGCCCAGATCGGCCATGGAGATGTCACCTGGAGTCGTCATGACGAGTGCACCGTGGGCGATGCCAAGGTTCAGTGCAGCACTCAGCGGGTGGTCGGTGAGGAGGCCGTGGATGACCCCGGATGCGAACCCGTCACCTCCGCCGACACGGTCGAGAATGTCGAGTGCATCAAGCCGAAGCCCATCGATCAATCCGTCCGCTCGTGACCAGGCCCGACCACTCCAGTCGTTTTGGGATGCTGAATGCACCGTTCGTATCGGCGCGGCGACCAAGGTGAGGCTGGGGTGCTTGTCCGCCAATTGGGTGGCGACGGTCTCGAGTGTGGTGTCGTCAACTCCGAACAACACATCGACATGGTCCAGGAGTTCAGCGGTGAGTCGTTCGGCTGCTTGTGCTCCTCCGGAGGCAGCCCACAGGCTTGGCCGGTAGTTGATGTCGTAGGAAACGATCGTCCCGTAGCGTCGTGCGGCGGCCATCGCCGCCTGCGCGGTTTCGAAGGTCGCAGGGGAAAGCCCCGCGAAGATCCCACCGGTATGGAACCAGCGTGCGCCCACCTCGCCGAAAAGGTGGTCCCAGTCGATCTCGGTGGGTTTCAATACCCCAGTGGCAGAGTGAGCACGGTCGTAGGTGCTTCGTGCGGAGCGCATCCCAAATCCGCGTTCTGTGAAGTTCAACGGGTTGCGGCCCCACCGGCCGATTTCATCGGCGTCCTTCCACACGACGTGGTCGAGGTTGACGCCGCCTTGCAGCATGAGATCCTCGAGCAGACGGCCAACGTCGTTTCTGCCGATGGCGGTGACGTGTGCAACCCGGTGTTCGAAGCAGCGATGCAGCGCCCGTCCAACGTTGTACTCGCCGCCTCCTTCACTAACTGTGAATGAGCGGGTGGAGCGGACGCGCCCCTCGCCGGGGTCAAGGCGGAGCATGACCTCGCCGAGTGTCACGACGTCATGACGGCACACGTCTGCGGAGCGAAGCTCGATCCCGGTCACCGAACGCCCTGCTTCAGAGCCACGGCCGCCGCTGCCGCCGAGGTGATCGAGGTCCAATCTCGTTCGACGATCGCCTGGCTCGGCACCATCCAGGACCCGCCCACTGCGAGTACCGCATCGAGCGCAAGGTACTCGGCCGCGTTGCTCGGTGAAATGCCGCCCGTCGGCATGAACCGAACGTCGGGGAAGACCGCCGCCAGGGCTCCGAGGGTGTGGATGCCGCCGATCGCTTCGGCAGGGAAGAGTTTCAGGACGTCGAGGCCGAGTTGGCGAGCTCGCATGACTTCGCTTGCCGTGGCGACCCCAGGGATCGCAGCGACTGATCGCTGCGCCGCCACTTGCACGACTTGGTCATCGAGTCCGGGGGACACGAGGAAGTGGGCACCAGCGTCTATGGCAGCTTCGGCTTCGGCGACGGATCGGACCGACCCTGCTCCGACGATGCAACCACCGTCGAGTGCTGCTGCTCGCTCGATGGCGGCAAGTCCTTCCTCGGTGCGCAGCGTTATCTCGACGGCTGTGAGGCCGCCGGATATCAGCGCGCGGGTCAGTGGCTCGGCGTCCATCGAGTGGTGCACAGTCAAGACCGGAACGACACCGATCCTCGCGATGTGGTCGATGACGTCGACGGGTGCTGGTCGTGTCGGCATGAGATCAGGGACGGACCGGGGTGCCATCCGGCAGGCGGGTCTGTGTCCAGTGTTCCACGCCGTCGATGATTGGGTGTTCTGCCGCGAGTTGCTCGTCGATGTCGATGCCGAGCCCGGGTTTGTCGTTGGGGTAGAGGTAGCCATTGCGAACCTCGGGAAGCCCCGGAAACATCGCTCTGTCGAGTTCGGATGGCTGGTACCACTCCTGAATCCCGAAGGCTGGCGCCCAGAGGTCAAGGTGCAGATTCGCAGCGTGACCCACCGGTGAGGTATCGGCTGGTCCGTGCCACGCAGTGCGCAGGCCGTGGGCGTGGGCCATGTCGGCGGCCTTTCGGGCTGGGGTGATGCCTCCCATCTGGCTTACGTGCATGCGCAGGAAGTCGACGAGCCGCTGTTCGGTGACCGTTCGCCATTCCGATGGATGGTTGAACAGCTCGCCCATTGCGAGTGGGGTGGTGGTGTGAGCCCGGACTCGTTCGAACCAGGCGATGTCTTCAGGGGCGAGGAGGTCTTCGAGAAAGAACAGCCCGACCGGTTCGACGTCTTTCGCGAATGCCATGGCGTCGACTGGCGAAAGTCGCTCGTGAACATCGTGGAGTAGTCCAATCTCGGGGCCGACCTCGGACCGGACGTGCTCCATCATTGTGAGCGTGGCACGTCGGTAGGCGTTCGGATCGAAGTAGGCACCGTCGATCGCGCCGTCTGGACGATCTGCTGCCACGGTGCCGCCGCCGTACAGGCCCTGCTGGATCCGTACGTGGCGGTACCCTTCGCCGACGTAGTCCTTGACCTGGTCAGCAACGTCGCTGGGCGTCGGGCCGTCAGCGTGCACATAAACGTTGGCTGCTTCTCGGGTTTTGCCGCCGAGTAAGTCGAAGACCGGCATGCCGGCCCGCTTGCCCTTGATGTCCCATAGCGCCTGGTCGACGCCAGAAATGGCGTTGTTCAACACCGGTCCGTTACGCCAGTAGCCGTTGACCATTGCCATTTGCCATGTGTCCTCGATACGCGCAACGTCGCGTCCAAGAAGAAAGCCCTTCAGGTGCTTCTCGATTGCGGCAGCGACGGCGTGAATCCGTTGCGTGAATGTCGCACAGCCGAGTCCGTACAGGCCGGGCTCGGAGGTCACGACCTTCACAATGGCAAGCCGACAGTTGCCGGGCTGGGTGAGGATGACCTTGACGTCGTCAATGGTGATGGGTGCGGACATGGCGTGCTCCTAGTGGAAGGCGTCGGGCTGCCAGCCGGTGGCGTCGGCGATGGGGGCGTTATCGATGAGGTCGGGGATCGATGGATCAAGGCCGGGGTAGTAGGCGGCGATCAGTTCGGGCAGTTTCAGGTCGGCGTGGCGGCGGCTGCTCCCGGGCATGAACACGTGGTAGCCGTCGAGCTGACGCTCCGCTGTCGCGAGGCACAGGTCAGCGGCCTCCCGGTAGGTGAGGCTGGTGAAGCCCTCGAACTTTGCCGTTGCGTCTTCGGTTCCGCTTCCGACGAGGTGGGGGTCGTCGTCATGGTGGAGCAGCGGGAACCGAAGTGCGACCGCAGTGAGACCGCAACGATCGGCGAAATACTGCAGCGTACGCTCGCTTATTGTTTTACTGAGCGCGTAGAGGTTGGACGGATCCGGTTCCGTTGAGCCGCTCAGCGGGAAAATTGGCGGGCGTGCAGGTTTGACGACCGTTCGTTCGTCTGGCCACGAGCCGATGAGTTGAAGTGTGCTGGCGAACACGATGCGACCAACGCTCTGCTCGGCCGCTCCTTGGAACACATTGATGTTCATCGTCACGTTGCGGCTGAAGACGACCTGGGGGGGCATTCGGCCGATGCCGGCCAGGTTCCCGATGTGGATTACGACGTCGGTGCTGGTGAGGAGCTCGCGCGTTGCCTCGTGGTCGACGAGGTCGACCTGCTGAAACGCACAGGGCAACCCCTCGGCCTTGACGACATCGGTTGCGAGCACGTCGTGACCATTGTTGTGGACGGTGCGGGCGACGATCGAGCCCAACCTGCCGGCGGCGCCGGTGACAAGTATTTTGGCCATCAGATGCTGCTCTCGGAGATGGCCAAGCATGTGGGTTCCGGGGTTCTCGTTGCGATCGTTCCAGTCTCAGGTCGGCCGTCCCTGAGGGGGAGTCGCACGATGCTGTCGCTGCCCTGGTTCGCCACAAGCAGGGCCTGCCCGGATGGATGCACAATCATCGATCGAGGCGTCTCTCCTCCGGCCGGGATGTTTCCGAGTGATTCGAGCGGTGTGGATGTGTCGGTCAGCGCAAACACAGCGATGCTGTCGTCCCCGCGGTTGCTGGCGTAGATATGAGCGCCCGAGGGATGGATCTGCACGTCAGCAGCGATCGATGACGCGGCACGATCCGGCAGCGTCGTAATGGTTTGTTTCGGCACCAACGAACCGTCGTTGGCTATCTCGCACGCAGTGAGGGTGTTGTCGAGTTCATTGATGATGAATGCGAGGGCCATGTCGGGTTGAACGGCGATCTGGCGCGGTCCTGCTCCGGCGCGTAATGGGAGTGTGTTGATCGGTGTGAGGCCGTCGAGATTGATTTGGTATTGGGACACTTCGTCTGTGCCGAGATCGGCGGTGTAGAGCCAGCGTCCGTCTGGGCTTGGACGGACGCAGTGTGCGTGTGGGCCGTGCTGTCGTTCGGTGGGCCCGTTGCCCTCATGCTGAAGGACACCGATGAGTTCCCCGAACTGCCCATCTTCGCGAAGTCGGTATGCGGCGACGGACCCCGAGGCGTAGTTGGCAACGTGGACGGAGCAGCCGTCGGGACTCACACTGATGTGGCAGGGGGCGTCACCATGACTGGGCACTTGGCCGATTGGGGTTAATGAACCCGTGGTTGAGTCGAAGCGAATCGCTACGAGCCCGCCGCCAGGCCGACCGTCGAACCAGTCGACTTCGCTCACGGCATAGACGAGGTCCTCGGTCGGATGGACGGCGAGATAGGACGGATGCTCTATCGAGTCGTTGGACCCGATTTCGACGAGGTCGCCGGTGGGGTCGGACGCGTCGAAGACGCGGATTCCCACGTCTGACGTGTTCGTGTATCCCCCTACGAAGAGAAAGGTGGTCGTCTGCAAAGCCGGTCTCTTATCTTTGCCCCCGGGCTGGGAGCGCTCCCAGGTCATGAGGTTACGGGATTTGTCGCAGGAGGTAACACCGTGGATTCTGTTCGTTCTGCAGCCGAGTGGGGTTTGTCGACGACATAGCGCCCCCGCTCGCTTTGGCGAGATGCGAGACTCTGATTATGGCGTTCGGGCAGAGTGCAGGACCAGCCGCATCGCATCGGCAGGTGGCTGAGTTGCTCGAGCTGTTGCAGAACGCCGGCCATGCCGACTTCAAAGATGCCCGCGGCCCGATGGGATTCAACCAGCGTCAGGCGGCCGGCCGGTTCACCGCTGACGAGGCGCAGGCGGTAATCGATCAGCTCCAGCAGGCCGAGTACGAGGCCGACCAGCAGGCTCAGGCGACGGGCAGCTCGGAGCGAAAGCAGGAGCCGGAGCCGGAGCAGACTGAGGGGGCACCGAAACGGAACGGCATGACCGACGAGGAGCGTGCCGAGATGGAGCGGGCCGTGCGTTCCGCGTCCACGAAATCGCTGGTGCTGGAAGTCCGACGTCGGGGCTGGATCGTCACCAAGCCGAAGTAGCAGGCGAGGCCTGGTGGTGCCGGGGTGGCAGAATCTCCCGCATGCCCCGCTACGACGATCTCCTTGCCAACGCACGTGCCGGCCAATCGATCCTGATCGACGGCGGCACGGGTTCGGAGTGCATTCGGCGCGGTGTGCCGCATTCGGAACACGGCTGGAGTGGCGCCGCCGCCCTGAGTCATCCAGAAATCGTCGGGTCGACCCACACCGACTATCTCGCGCTCGGGGCCCGGGTCATCGTCGCCAACACCTTTGCGACTGGGGCCAACATTCTGCGAGATGTCGGCGCGCCGGAACGCTTCGAGGATGTCAACCGTCGCGCTGTCGAGATTGCGCTCGACGCTCGCGCCACAGCCGGACTCGCTGCCGATCATGTGGTCGTTGGCGCAGGAATCAGCAACTGGAGCTTCTCCGGTGACCGTCCCGATCTCGTCACCTTGCGCGATGACACCGCCGCCCAGGCGGCGATCATGCGCGACGCCGGGGCAGAGCTGCTGATCTTGGAGATGATGGTCGATATCCCTCGCATGAAGGCCACGCTCGAGGGCGCGTCTGGTGCCGGGCTACCGATCTGGGTTGGCTTTTCGCTCGGGCCCGAAGAGGGCTGCGAGGCAGACGAGATCGGCGACCCGATCGAACTACGCGAAGGAGGCCTCCTCCGAGACGCAGTTTCGATTGCGTCGGACTACGCCGCCGTTGACGCGATGGTGATCATGCATTCCGACGTCCGTGTCGCCGAACGTGGCATTCGGGGTCTTCAGGCATCTTGGAGCGGCCCGGTAGGGGTGTGGGCGCACGCAGCCCGCATGGTCGACGGCGCGATCATCCACGATGGCGCGATCAGCCCAGCGGAGTATGCCGCCTACGTCCCGGTGTGGCAGGACGCGGGCGCCACGATGATCGGTGGATGCTGCGGGATCGGCCCGTCGCACATCGCCAAGCTCGCACCGCTCCTCGCCGCTGACTCCTGAGGTTTGGCACCGCCCGGCCGCGGGCGCAGCGGTGAGGCGGTGAGATCAGATCTCGGTGAGGTCGAAGTACTCCACCTCGAGCGGAGACTCGAGCATCTCTTCGAGCATCTCTCCGAGTCCGTTGGCGAGACGCCATCCGACGTAGGCCTGATGGTGCTCAACTGAGTCCCACTTCTCGTAGAGCAGAACCGTGCTCGAATCCGGGGAGCTCAAGGTCTCGATGAGTTGGCAGCCTTCGTACGCCCTCGTCTTCACGAGGCCGTCTTCACCAGCGAGCCAATCAAGCCAGTCTTGCTTCTTGTCTTCCTGGCACCTGAATGTGGCGATAGCGATGATCATGTCGGGTCCTCCGTAGTTTGCGCTCTCGACACACAGTCGCATGCCGGCCAGCGTCGACCGTACTCGTTGGCGGGGTTGGGCGCCGTTGCTGCTTGCCCGGCGTGATCGCGGCCTGTGGACCTCCGAACGATCGCAACCGCAGGGATTGGGACGAAGTACGTTCCTGATTGGCAGATCGCCACAAGAAGGGACGTCCAGTGGACCAACAAAAGACCCTCGACATGGTGCGCACTCGCGCAGCAGACATCCGAATGATCGTGATGTCCTTCACCATTTCCCACGCAGCCTTGCTGATCGTTTTGGGTTTCGGTGGCGACGGGCTCTCGGACTCAGGAATTCAGCTCTCGCTCGCAACGTTCATCGTGCTCGGCTCGGTCTGGTGCCTTGCTTTCATGGACGACGGCATGCAGGACATGATGGCGGGGCTCAGCGATCTCGATGGATTCGAGACCAGCGCAATGGGGCAGCGGCTGGCGAAGCAGCCGATCGTGATCTTTCGAGTCGTGAACGTCGTCTTCGTCGGCCTGATCGTGGCCGCCGAATTGATGGCCATCTACTAGCGAGCCCCGGGCACGCCAGCCACCTTCGACCCAGGTCAGCGCGGGCGGAGGTGGCGGCGGATGGCCCACGCCATCACGAACTGCAGCGGCAGGCGAAGAAGATTCACGGGCCGTGCTGCTTTGACCCCCTCGACCCGCTCCATGCGGCCGTCTTCGCCTGGTTTCACGATGACGTCGTTGATCGCCATGTCGATATTGGCCGGGTAGACCGCAGCCGTCAGCAGGAGGAGTCCGCGGGCTGCCAACGGGCGCGTCCGACGCGGGACCATGCCGAGGCCGAAGACGATCTCTGCAGCTCCGGACGCCTGGTTTGCAAACCTCGGGCTCGGGAACCAGCGAGGCACGATTGCCTCGAAGAAGTCCGGTCGCGCGAAGTGCATTACGCCGGCGCCGGTAAAGAACGCTCCGACTGCGTAGGCGGAAAGATCAGAGGGTGGGGGCGTGGGGCTCATCACCCTCTGACGCTACTGCTCGTTGGATTGAGGGCAGGTGAGTCAGCCAACTCAGCGCCTCTCTGCCTCCGCTCGCCTCGATAAAGGTCACGCGGGCAGCAGTCGTGTAGACCGTCGTGATGCGCTTTCGCCCCGTGACCCGGTCCATCATCGCTCTGATCACCTCGCTGGGGTTGGTTGCCTGTGGGGGAGCGACGGAGGATGCCCAGCCCTTTGACCGGTCGGCGGACGAGTCCGCTGTGGATCAGGGGCAGGAGGCCGAGTCGGAGGAGGACCCCTCCGATGCCGCTGGCGAGGACGATGATGCGAGCCGCCCGGCCGAGGGTGACCTTGTTGCGGAGGACGGCTCCTGGACGGTTCTCGTCTACCTCATGGGGGACAACGATCTCGAGCAGTATGCCGTCGGCGACGTGTTCGAAATGGCCGAAGCCGGCTCGAACGAGAACGTGAACATCGTGACCCTCGTCGACCGTCATCCTGGCTACTCGGACGACGAGATCGGTCCGCTCGGCAACTTCGAGGGCACCTCGCTGGTCCATGTGGGCCGAGAAGAGGTCATCACGGCTTCCGATACCGGCGAGCTGAACCTCGGTGATCCGGAGACCCTCAAGGACTTCCTGGTCACCGGTGTCACGGAGTTCCCTGCGGACCGCTACGCCCTGATCCTGTGGGATCACGGCGGCGGATGGACCGGTATGGGCCCCGATGACACCGATGGCGAGGACATCCTCACCCTCCCCGAGATTCGCTCGGGGGTGGCCGATGGTCTCGCCGAGGTCGGTCTGGACTCGATCGACCTCCTTGGTTTCGACGCCTGCCTCATGGCGACGTTCGAGGTCGCGGCCCAGGTGCAGGATCTTGCTGATGTCATGGTCGCCTCCGAGGAACTCGAGCCCGGACACGGTTGGGATTTTGCCTCCCTCGAGATTCTCCGTGACCGCCGCGATGTCAGTGCCGCAGGTCTTGCCGTGGAGCTCATCGACACCTACGCCGCGCAGGCCGACGAGGCGGGGACCGGCATCAACATCACGCTGTCGGCGCTTGATCTCACCGCGATCGTCGAACTGGAGGAGGCGCTCGACGATCTGGCAGAAGTCCTCGCTGAGGGGGATCCCTCCGTGATCGCCGCGTTCGCTGCGGCACGCCAGGCGGCTCTTGCGTTCGGCGCGAACCCGGATCCGTCCCTCGCCACCAACCTCCTGGATCTCGGCTCGCTGATGGAGGAGTTTCTGATGATGGGCACCCCCGTGAGGCCCGAGATCGAGGCGGTGCTCACAGCGCTCCAGGCGGCCGTGATCCACGAGATCAGCGGGCCTGCGACGCGCCGCGCCACCGGTGTGAGCGTCTACTTCCCGCCGAGCGCCGACTACGTCGATGATGAGTACGTCAACCTTGGCGAGGTGCCGGGCTGGTTCGGAGTTCTCGAGGCGTTTTTCTTCGCAGGCGACAACCTGAGTGAGGCGAGTAAGGCCTCGTTCACCGAGGACGACGCGCTTGAGTTCTTCTTTGACGACGAGGGTTTGACCGTTTACGGCACGGTCGACGTCGGCTCAAGCAATTCGGTCGTCGCTGCCGAGATCGTGTATGGCGTCGTCGACGACAGCGATGGCTCCGTCATCTTCATCGGCGAGGAGCCGGCCTCGTTTGAGGCCCTCGACGACGGATCAGGTGAGGTCGCTGCCTTCTACGACCTGACCGCACTGACCCTGTCCGATGGCATCGATACCGACTTCGCGTATCTCGATATGGAAATCGATTACGAGAGCGGGCTCTGGTTCCTCGACGTGCCCCTTTGGTACGTGCCGCCGGAGGAGTTCGACACCGACGACCCGCCTCACGACGTCATCCTCGGGCTCACGTTGAACCCCGACGGCGACCTGCTGAGCGAGGTGTACTACGAGATCAATGCCGAGGGGATGATCGGGGAGTTGACGGCTGATCCGGACGGCCTGATCTACCCCGTGGTGCTGAATCAGTACGCCGATGGCTCACGTGAATGGCTCACTCTCAGCGAGGTGGGCCTCTACGCGGACCTCCCGTTCCTCCAGTACGACCTGGTGCCGCTCGAGTCGGGAACGGAACTCTTCGTGGAATTGGTCGTCTACGACTACTCGGGCGATTCCGCATCGCAGACCGGGGTCGTCACCCTTCCCTGATGCTTCGTTCCTGGCAGTCCGAGCCGTGCAGAGCTAGGTCGTGCGGCCGTGGCGATGAAACGAGTAGTGGCAGGTCTGGTTTTCGCAGTGGCGTTGACGGGCTGTGGTGCGAGTATCGACTCGGCGAAAACCGAGTCTCAGGTCGAGAGTTGGGCAGAAGACATCGTCGATGAACCGGTCTCTGTTGACTGCGGCGACGAGAACATCCCAGACGAAGTCGACTCCACGTTCGAATGCGACCTCACCGACAGTACCGGCAGCTATAACGTGACAGTCACGATCCTCGAGGACACCATCCGATGGGAAGTCCCCGGCTGGCCATAATCGGGGAGCGCGGTCGATTCTGACCGGAAGTCAAAAGAGCCATCTCGGCTCTAGTTATCCCGCTTCGGTGCAGTTCTTCCCCTCACCCGAAGTGGGTGGATCATCGAAACTGGACAGTGAGAATTCGGTCACGTTGATCATGATTGGTCCGTTCCAGTACACGACGACGGGGTAGACGTGCTGCTCTCTTGTTGCATCAAAGTACGGGCGCAACTGAGGGTTGCCGTGAGTAAA
>Ga0181574_10000468_pt1 | contig 37344 bp, 31 predicted proteins | sample 101ome_24_FD_145600 | JGI IMG/M metagenome (GOLD analysis project Ga0181574, IMG submission 145600) | Coastal salt marsh microbial communities from the Groves Creek Marsh, Skidaway Island, Georgia - 101410AT metaG (spades assembly) | ecosystem: Environmental > Aquatic > Marine > Intertidal zone... | reverse complement strand
TGCCTTGCAACACCTCTTGAAAGGGATGGGTGTGAATTCGACCGTGGTGATGCCTGACATGTACGCCAAATTCTTGCACTGGATGCCCGGCCACCAAAACGTGGTTTTTCACGACGAGGAGCCGGACCGTGCAAACGCGGCGTTGGCGGGCGCGGACCTGTTGTTTTGTTTGGACTACAACGCCCCATCTCGTGCGGGGCGGTTGTCCGAATCGGTGGAGGCGGCATGCGCGAATGAAGCGACCTTCGTCGTCATGGTCGACCACCACCAAGAACCCGAACCGTTCGCCGACCTCATGATCTCGGATCCGTCGTCGGGAAGCACCTGCGAACTTGTTTACCGGTTGATGCAAGCCTGGGGCGAGGAGCGGCATCTCACCGCCGACTTGGCGTCTTGCCTGTACTGCGGGCTGATCACGGACACGGGGAGTTTCCGTTTCGCTTCGGTCCAGCCGTCCAGCCACACCATGGCGGCGGCCTTGCTCGGCACGGGCATGGACCACAGCCGGATTCACAGTTTGGTCTACGATGCTTGTCGCCTCGAGCAGGTGCAGCTTACCGCGTACGCGCTGAGCCAAAAGCTTCAGGTGTTCCCAGCACATCGCAGCGCCATCATCAGCCTGAGTCAAGAGGAGTTGCAGCGGTACAACGCCCAAAAGGGCGACACCGAAGGCCTTGTCAACCGCGCACTCGCGATTGAAGGCATCAACTTTGCCGCGTTCATCAAGGAAGATGTGGACCGCGTCAAGTTGAGCCTGCGTTCCCGCGGCTCCTTCAGCGCCCGGGACGTTGCCGCGGCTCACTTCAACGGAGGAGGTCACCACAACGCGGCCGGCGGTGCATGCGAGGACGAATCGTTGGAAAGCGTGGTGGGACGTCTTGTGGCGTTGATCCCGACTTTTTCCGACGAGCTTCAATACGACGATTGACATGCGCGCTTGGGCGAAAGCGGCGGCCCTTGGATTGGGGCTTGTGTTGGGAATGACGGGCTGCATTGAACCCGAGCCCAAGACGTTGACGTTGCCTTCAGCGGAGGAATCCCAGCGAGAGATTCGTCGCGCCCTGACGGAGTTTAACGAAGGTCGGTTTGGCAGGGAATGTGCCGCAATTGACTCCGCCTTGGCGGAACAAGGCAGCCTCGCTTCGGCACGAAGTCTTGGCGGGGGCATGTGGCTTGTTCGGAACGACGAGGGGGAAGTGCGTTCAGGTGCGATGTCAGCTTGGAGGCCCGAGGCGGGAGGCCGGGTGACGTGGCGTTGGACCGCACGGTCTCTTCTCGGAGATTCGTTGACGTCGGGCGTCACCGAATTTGCAGTGGACAGGGGCGCCGTGCCACGGGTGTTTCACGAGGCAGCCAAGGAGCTTGGTCACGTTCAGTCCGGCCGAATTTGGTCGCCCTCCATTTCAGCTTTCGGTGTGCGTGGAATTCCGGGAGAAATCCCGCCGTATGCCCCCTTGCAATTGGAGGTCGAGCAACGTCGGTCCACCAAAGACTCGGCGTGGTGGGAAGGGGTGAGGCGCGGCGAAGAAAACGAAACCTTGTGGCTGGGTCAGTTCGTGCAATCCTTGCCCCAGCCCCTGCCTGTTGAGGCAGCCGAAGGGGTTTGGGTCCAGGTGCACACTTCGAGACAAGCTTCGTTGCGGGACGGCGAGACGGTGCTCCTTCGCATCCGTACAACCCCGGTGCGCTCAAATGCAGATCGCGAAACAACGGTGGAATGGCGCGTAGGCACCCCAGATCAAGTCGTCTCCGCGCTCCAAGTTGCCTTGGCGGCATGGCCCAAAGCTGGAACCCTCTCCGTTTGGTCCACCTCCATGAACGCCTTTGGGGAAGACGGCGTTCCCAAGGCGGGCATTTCTCCTCACACGCCGATTCGTTTCGACGTGGAAGTCGTGCCTCTGTGACATCGCTTCGCAGAAGTCACATCAACACCCCGGATTTCCAACGGCTCACCCAATCTTCTGCGGCTTCGTCTGCAAGGCGGAACACGTGGGCAAATCCTTCGGGACCGCCGTAGTAGGGGTCTGGCACGTTGGCGTCTTCCAAGAAGAGCTGGACCTTCTCTTGCCACTCCTCGCGTTCGCCTGCCAAGTCGAGGGCATCGCGGAGGTTGGAGCTGTCCATGACCAAAATCAAATCGAAGGTTTCGAAATCCTTTCGAGTCAGTTGCCTCGAAACCTGTTTGCTGATGTCGATTCCATGACGGCGCATTTCCTGTTGTGCACGTCGGTCAGGCGCTTCCCCGTTGTGGAGCCCATTTGTTCCGGCGGAATCCACCTTCACGCGAAGTCCGTTGGTTTGGATGTGATGCCGAAGCAGACCTTCGGCCATCGGGGAGCGGCAAATGTTGCCAAGACATACCGCAAGCACACGTTGTGGGCAATCGCTCATGCTCATAGAAGTTTGCCCAAAAATCGTTCTTTGACGCACTTCTCCCAACAAAAAAGACCTCCATTCGGAGGCCTCTTTCGTTGCGTTGTGAATCGCGTCAGCTCAGTGAATGGCCAACTTCTTTTCGAGGTCTTCCAAGTACTTGCGGAAGTGCTTGTCGGTTTCGCTCAGGTTGTTCACCGTACGGCACGCGTGCAAAACGGTCGCGTGGTCCTTGCCACCGCAGTGGAGGCCGATGTTGGCCAACGAAGACTTGGTCATCTTCTTGGCGAAGTACATGGAAATTTGACGAGCCTGAACAATTTCGCGCTTGCGTGTCTTGCTCTTGAGCAATTCAATCGGAAGGTCGAAGTAATCGCACACGACCTTTTGGATGTAGTCAATGCTGACTTCGCGGGCCGTGTTCTTGACAAACTTGTCAATCATGTGCTTGGCCAAATCCAACGTAATGGATTTTCGGTTCAAGCTCGCCTGTGCCACCAGAGAAATGAGCGCACCCTCCAATTCGCGTACGTTCGTCGTGATGCTGTAGGCCAGGTACTCAATGACTTCGCGGGGCAACTCAATGCCGTCAGCGTACATCTTCTTTTCCAGAATCGCCATTCGTGTTTCCAGCGAAGGAACCTGAAGGTCTGCGCTCAACCCCCACTTGAAGCGGGAGAGGAGGCGTTGCTCCATGCCTTGCATTTCCACGGGCGGCTTGTCTGAGGTCAGCACAATTTGCTTTCCGGTTTGGTGCAAGTGGTTGAAGATGTGAAAGAAGACATCTTGGGTCTTCTCTTTGCCACTGAAGAATTGGACGTCGTCAATGATCAGCACGTCCATCATTTGGTAGAAGTGACTGAAGTCGTTGACGGTGTTGTTCCGCACGGCGTCGATGAACTGGTGGGTGAACCGCTCGGAGCTGACGTACAGAACTGTCTTGTCCGGTTGGCGGCTTTTGATTTCCAGACCAATGGCATGCGCCAAGTGGGTCTTCCCGAGGCCGACCCCGCCGTAAATCAACAGGGGGTTGAAAGCGGTTCCTCCAGGCTTGTTTGCGACGGCGTATCCTGCGCTTCGCGCAAGGCGGTTGCACTCTCCTTCAATGAAGTTGTCGAACGCGTAGTTGGGATTCAGGTTGGAATCAATGTTCAGTTTCCGGAGGCCTGGGATCACAAACGGGTTCTTGATGGGGGCGGGTTCACCCACAACCGGCATGGCAACTTCCGCATTGCGGGTTGCACGCACCTCGGTGGTAGGCATGTTGACAGTGTAAGGACTGCTTGAAGCGCTCTCATGGACGTGTTCCATGATGATGCTGTACTCCAAACGCGCGTCCGGCCCCAGTTCCTTTCTTACTGTTTTGCGCAGCAAGGACACGTAGTGCTCTTCGAGCCATTCGTAAAAGAACTGGGACGGGACCTGAATCGTCAACACCTGCCCGTCCAACTTCACGGGTTTGATGGGAGCGAACCACGTTTTAAACGCTTGGGCGCTGATGTTGTCTTCGATGACAGACAGGCATTGGGCCCAGACACTAGCGTGGTCGAGGTTCATGAGGTTCAGGTGAGAGGTTGAAACAAATACAGCGTCGTTCGCGGGACAAAAATTGTCTTCGGCCATCCCCAAAAAGGACTGCTGAACGACCCTGCGAATGTTTGGAGAAACTTTCTTAAAAAAAAATTTCTACCCCCTTGATTTTTGATGATTTCTGACACGTCAAAAATCTGTTTCCAATGCTAAAAAGTTATGTTGCAACACAGTGTTGAGGAGTCACTTCAGGTCATTCGAATTTAGGTCTCTGCAAACGAGTGAGTTGCGAAAATCCTGAGGGTTGGGCGACGTCTGCCCAGCTAAAATTACAGGGCGGCAGGGAACGAACCGAGGCTCGTTTGCATCTTTGTCCCATGGAGAATTTTCGAACGGTCGACGGCCAAACACGGCACGTTCATGCCCTTCGCGTGCGGTATGCGGACACCGACCGAATGGACATGGTGTACCACGGCACCTACGCCGCGTATTTGGAGGCTGCACGGGTGGAGATGCTGAGGGATGCCGGTTGGGTCTACGCCGAACTTGAAAGGCAGGGCACGCTGCTTCCCGTGGTTCAGCTCAACCTCACGTACAAAAAGCCTGCGCGATACGATCAGGTGTTGGAGGTGCATACCGTTGTCACCCATCCGCTGACCACCAAGCTCCAATTGCGCTGCGAAGTGAAACACGGTGAGGACCTGCTTGTGGCGGCCGAGGTGGTCTTGGTCTTTGTGGATGCAGGCTCGGGTCGTCCGTGTCGTCCTCCTGAAGGGATGGCGGAGCGCCTGATGGAATTGGGGGTTCTGCAGAAAGACGAGTCAACTCTCCTCAGCGACTGAGTCCGAGCAGAGCTGTTCCAGTCGCCTTGCACACGCAGGCCCCACGTTTCCCCAATCGAATTCCAACGCACGCGCTTCGTACGTCTGAAGTGGAATGTCCCACGACTTCCATGTGGCGCCTTTGACGGCATCCAGCCAAGATTCCGCAGGGACAAATGAGTGTCCATCCGGCATTGTGTCCAAGTAGGCATGTTCCTCGGGAACCCAAGGAAGCGTTCGACACCGCATGGCTTCGACCACGGCCAAGCCGAAATATTCTTGCTTGGGGTGAACGGGCGCGATGTGAGATTCCCACAACCACCGAACGTACTCGTCGCGCGATTCTGCGTATCCCCAATGAAGGCAGCGCGCACCCATTTGGTCTTTCAGGGCTTCCCAACCCTCGGGTTTGCGGCCAAACGACTCTCCCATGACAATGAATTCTCCGGGCAGGTCTTGCTTGAGCACGCCGTCAACAAACGCCATCCAAGCGTCGGTGCCTTTGTCCCAGGCCCACCGGTGATTCCATAGAAACTTCGGCGTGTCCACGTCACTCAAATTCACAAGGGGCTGACTCGGGATTGGCCAATTTGCGAGGCTTATGCCGAGGTTCACGACCTCACTTTTTGCAGCAAGGCGGGGTGCGACGTCCAACACCTGAGGTTTGGGCATGCGCTTCATGAACGTCTCTGTGGCCCCGAGAAACGCATTCATGTGGTGGTTTGAGTTGAACCACAAGGCGTCTGAGGCAAGTGCGCTGCTCACATTGATGTAGCCGTAGGTGTTGTCGCGGCCGTTTTTGGCGTCGGGGTCGTCCGGGGACCAGGGAAACGTCAATTGGTTTTCATGGAACATGGCGATGACCTTCACGCTTGACCACGACGCAGGCATCAATCCTCGGAGCTGAGCCACGTCACACATGTCCGTGGTGAGGACAACGTCAGGAACGTCCTTGTCCGTCATCATGTCAGCCCAAACCGCGGCAGCTCCGTGCATGCGCCATTTCCAATGACGGCCGGGCAACGTGTGAAGTGCGACACGGTGCCCGGCGTTTTCCAGGGCGGCACGCATGCCGCGAGACCACGCCCGGTGGGACCCAGCATGAAACGGGTCAAGAATCCAAACGTGAAGTGCCGCTGTCATGGTTGGTTCCAATTGCGAAGCTTGGATTGCCACGCGTCAGGAAGGTACGATGCCCAGGGTTCCCACCACGGGATGTGCTGCGTTGCCGTGAGCCTTGGGGATCCGGCTTCCACCCAAGCCGCATGCCATCCCGCGGCGATTCGGCAGGAGGCGAGGCAAAGTCGCGGCCACGTCGTGGACTTCGTCAAGCTGTCCCACACGGCGAGAGCCTCGGGTGTGGGGAGGAGGGCAAGCGTGCGTCCTCGACGTTGGAAGCCGTGGCCTCGATGTTGGCAGATTTCGCGCCACTGCTTCTCGGCCAGCAAGACGTCGTCCACCAGTTCATGGCTTTCAAGGATGGCCTCCCATGGCGTCCACACGGGGTCGTACAGGAGAACATTGCGGTCGGAACACGGTCGGCAACTTTTCCGGTTTTCCGGAACCAACAGCCATTCGGCCGCTTGCGTTTCCCACAGCGCGTGGATGCCGCGTTGGTTGGTCCGCTGGCCGTCGTAGTTGCCGGAGGTGTGGAGGGGGACATGGGCGTCGGCCAAATAATGTCCGAAGTCAGCTGCGGCTCGGTTGATTCGGTCAAGGTTGGGAGCGGAGCTGTCACGTGGCGACCACGCGGCGACCATGCGCCAGTAGGCCCGCTCCAGCTCCCAGGGAAGGACACCCAGCCTTCGCGGGGACAAGGTGGAATCGTCTGCCGTAAGCACTTCTTGTGCGTTCGCCCAAGTCGTGCCCGCGAGCGAGGGGGAGTGCAGGGGAAGGTCGTCCAAGTCGAGGTAGTGCCGTGCGGCCTCCAAGGTGTCCGTGTGTTTCCGGGAATCGGCTGAAGTTGCCCAGCGGAGCAGGTCCGCTGGACTTGGTTGCCAGGCTTCCCGAAACGCGCTGGGAAGAAAGCTCCACGCTTTGGCGTGAATGTGGCGATGCGGTGAAAATCCCCACGCCATCCATGCTCCGCTCGCCAAGAAAATTCCCAGCAAAGCGCCCCAAGAAAACGGCTTACACGGCTTTGGTTTCAACGGTCTCGAGGTTCATGCGAACCAAAGAACCGTTTTCGAGCACGGGAATGGCCGTGCAATTGTTGGGCGTCAGGCAATACTTCACGTCTTCGTTCAAGTTGAGCTTCCGCAACCGTCGGCGGTGAGAAGACGCTTTGAGGAAGGCGAACATGTTGTCGCGCGAGGATCGGAAGATAAATTTGGCCGCCACCGTGCTGTCTTCGTCGGCGAAAAAACGTCCAGATTTGAGGCATTTGTCGGCAATCGCTCCCGCACAAATGGTGTCTTCCAAATTGAATTTGTCCTTCCATCCAGAGCCCAAAACCAACACATCCCTGCGTTGCTTCACCAACCATTCGCACAACGCGTCGAGGTTGTTCAACGCACCAACGACGACCGTTTCCTTGTCCTTGGCCATGTTGATGGCTTTGGTGCCGTTGGTGGTGGTGAGCACCACGCTTTTGCCTTGAAGGGCAGGATCCATGTAGCTGTAAGGCGAGTTGCCCATGTCGAAGCCTTCCACAATCTGCCCGCCTCGCTCAGCCGCTGCAATGTAGCCCTCCGCTTGGTATTTGCGTGCTTCCTCCACGGTGGCTACCGGGATGATTTCCTTGACGCCGTATTCCATGGCCGTGCATATGGCCGAGGTGGCTCGAAGCACATCCAACACGACCACAAGTTGAAAGTCAGACTCGTAAAGGTGGTACTCTCCAGGGGAAAAACAGACTTCGATTCGGTTCATGTTCCGGTTCTCTTCAAGCGACGGGGACATTGTCCGTCAGAAACGCCGCTCTTCAGCCTTTGTAGAATGGAAACCGTGCCACGTGGCAAGAAACGGTTTTGTTCCGAATCTGAACCAGGAGGGGAGTACCTTCAGGTGCGAGCGACGCCTCAATGTACGCCATTCCTATCCCGTGACCTAATGACGGGGACATGGTGCCGCTGGTGACCCGTCCAACCACGCGGCCGTCCGGGTGGAGAACGTCGTAGCCTTGACGTGGGATGCCCCGTTCCGTCATGACAAGACCCACCAGCTTGGCAGTGGAGCCCGTGGCTTTCTCGGTTTCAAGCCGATCCCGGTCGACAAATTCCTTGGTGAACTTGGTGATCCAGCCCAAACCAGCCGCGATGGGAGAGGTGGTGTCGTCGATGTCGTTTCCGTACAGGCAGAACCCCATTTCCATTCTCAGGGTGTCGCGCGCACCGAGTCCGCAGGGGGGCACCCCGGCATCGCGCAGGGCCTCCCACACCGCCTCAGCACCCTCCAGCGGAAGGTAGATTTCCACGCCTCCGGCTCCAGTGTAACCCGTGGCTGAGATCAACACGCGGTGCCCGAGCAAGGTGGCTTCGGTGAAGGTGTAGTAGGTCAACGTTTCCCACGGTGCATTGTCGTTGCGCGTGGGGTTCAGGGTTGCGAGTGCTGCGTCGGCTTCCGGCCCTTGCAACGCAATCAGGGCGTACCGATCGCTGTCGTCGGTGAGCTGGACGTCGAGGTCGCGCTCGGCGATTTGGGCTTGAATCCACGCCCAATCCTTTTCTCGGTTGCTCGCATTCACGACCAGCATGTACTTGTCCGAGGCGAGGCGGTACACGAGCATGTCGTCCACGATGCCTCCGTTGCCGTTGGGCATGCAGGCGTACTGCACCTTGCCGTCCACGAGCTTGCTCGCGTCGTTGGAACTGACCCATTGAATCAAGGCCAAAGCGTCTGGACCCTCCACAAAGAACTCGCCCATGTGGCTGACGTCAAACATGCCGCATGCCGTTCGAACGGCCTGGTGTTCGGCATTGAGCCCCTCGTACTGCACGGGCATCTCGTACCCGGCGAAGGGGACCATCTTGGCTCCAGCACGAAGGTGGGCCTCGTGCAGTGCCGTTCTAGACAACGTCGTGGTTTCCATGGTGCGAAGGTAGCAAGGCGGCTTCCGGTCCGACGTGAAAAAGCACGTCCAAAATGGACCTTCCTGGCACAAAGCCAAGCCGGTCTTCAAAGACTTGCGGGTAGCGCGGGGTGTTCAAGGAGCGCCAGCGGTTCTTTGGCCTCCAATCGTCTCGATTTTCACCCGATTGGTACGACAAAGAGTGAGCGGGAAGGGGTGTGCCGAGTTCGTGGCATGCCCATTCGAGGGAGGCCAAAGCGGCGTCGAGCCAAGAATTTCCGGGGTGAAGGTGTTGGACGGCCCACGCCTCAATTTCCGGAACGTAATGATCGAAAAACGGAGCGCTTCCGCAGTTGGTCCGCAGGACCTTCATCAAGGCTTCAGGACCGACCGCATCTGTGAAGAGCAGGTCCTGAACTCCCCGGGAAGCCGCAGAACGTCGATGCACCGGAAAGGTGAAGTCAACCGGACCTTGGGTGTTGACAAGGGCGATTCGGTTGCGCAGGCTTTGCTTGACAAAGTTCTCGTGGACGCAAACTGTGGCCCCAGGGAACTTAGCCAACTGAAACCACGCCAGCGGGGGGAACGTGGCTGCGGGAAGGAGGGGAGCTAGGTTCATGCTCGTCCTCCTCGCGTCATTTCACAGCAGTCATCATGCGGTCCCAGCGAATTTTTGATTCGCCGTGTTGCGCCTCGTTCTGCTTGCTGAACCAGATGAACGAAGCACAACCCACCACGTGGTCCTCTGGCACAAACCCCCACATCCGGCTGTCCGCCGAGCGATGCCGGTTGTCGCCCATCATCCAGTAGCCGTCCATCCCAAAGGTGTACGAGGTGGCCAATTTGCCGTCAATCCAAATCTCGCCGTTGGGCTTTTCCACCAAGTCGTGGTCTTCGTAGGCGGTGATCCAACGGCGATAGAGGGCGAGGTTCCGAGGGGTGAGTTCCACGGTGACGCCTTCTTTGGGGAGCGTCACCGGCCCGTAGTTGTCCGGGTCCCATTGGTTGAACTCTTCGTCCCAAACGTTGGGGAACATTTCGAGGCGGCCGCGGCGGTGGGCGTTGCTCATGGGCTCGATGCTCGTGGCCAGGGATTGCATGGCACCCGCTTCACGTTCCGTCAACGCCATGACCGCCGAAATCCCTTCCGGGATGGCGCTCACAGGGCCGAGGTCGAGTTTGGTTAACGCCAACTTCCGGAACGCCACCTGAGCTTCGGCTTGGGTCGAAAACACCACCCGGTACTCCAACTGCAGGCCTTCTGGATTTTCAACCGGTTCCCCGTCGATGTGAAGCTGTCCTTCCACGACGCTGACCGTTTCGCCGGGCAAGGCGACGCAGCGTTTGACGTAGTTCTCCATCTTGTCCACAGGCCTGGCACGAAGTCCAGGATTTTTCGCCGCTTGGGCTCGTGCTTGGTCCAAATAGCGGTCGGGGTTGAGGGCAAAGGTTTGAACGTCGCCGCCAGCCCGTCGAATGCCCTCTCGTCGAAGAAGCGCATAGTAATCGTGCCCGACCAAATTGGGGTCCACGTAGACGGTGTCGCCGTGCGGGAAGCTGAATACGACGGCGTCGTATCGCTCCACGTCGCGCCATCCTGGCAAACGCAGGTTGGGAAGAGAAAACCAATCCGTGTAGCTCGGCGTGAGGCTGCCTGGCAAAGCGTTGTGAACGAACGGCATGGAAAAGGGCGTGCGGGGCAACTTGGGGCCGTAGGACGTCTTCGACACCAGGAGGTAATCGCCCACGAGCATGCTGCCTTCCATGGATGGGGTAGGAATCGTGAAGGGTTCAAACGTCAGCATGCGAAGCGACCCGGCCACCACCGTTGCCCAAATCAAGGCCTCGCTCCATTCGCGCGCCGTCGATTTGCGGGTCTTGGACCAGTCGCGCTTGCCGACCCACGTGTCTTTGCCTTGACGCAATTCCCAAAGACCCCACCAAGGCAGTGCGCCAAAGACCCATTGATCCTTCGTGGAACGACGGCCAAACGCCAGGCCCAACTCGACATGCATGACGGTCAGCATCAGCAGGTTGATGCCTGGCACGAACAAAAACAGAACCCAGTACCACGGGCGCTGAATGAGGTCGAGCCACACCAAGAAGTGCAGTCCGGGAACAGCGCCTTTCCAGGAAGCGGCGTCGGAATCCTTGCGTTGCATCAACACGGGCAGCGTGGCGAGCTGCAACACAACGGCAAGGGCCAGCAAAATCCAAGGAATGAAGTTCATTGTTGAAAGAGATCAGTCATGGTGTAGAGCCCAAACTCCCGTCGGCGATGACGTTCCCACGTCCAGCGAAGGGCCCACACGGCGCCTTCAGCGAATCCGAGTCGGGATTTGGCTTCGTGCTGCAAAACAACGGAATCGTGGGCAGAGTCCCACGCCAAAGCGTGCAAACCCACCACTTCTCCTTCGCGCACGCTGTCGATGTCCAAGGGAAGGTTCCACCCGCCGTTTTGAGTGAATTGCTTGAGCGTCAGCGCTGTTCCGCTCGGGGAATCCTTCTTGTTCACGTGGTGAACTTCGCGAATGTGCGCCGTGTAGCCGTCGAGTTGACTCATGACTTCAGCAGCGCGCAAGGCGATGACGTTGAGTGCGTGAACGCCCGGGCTGAAGTTGGTGCTCCAAAACACCGTTCCGTGCAGGCGGCTCAGGGGTTCCTCGAGTTCTCCCAAACGGTGAAGCCACCCTGTGGTACCCGTCACCACGGGAACGCCTGCCTCCACGCACCGCAAAACGTGGTCAAACGCGGCTTCCGGTGCAGTGGCTTCAAACACGAGGTCAGTCGGTTCCCAAGGCTGGTCGCTGTGCACCCCCGTGCAGACCGTTCCGCCCTGGCGCTGCCACGCTTCCGCCACAGCGCTACCTAGTTTTCCGGCACCGACCACGGTCAGGGGCGGAAGCGTGCTCGGGGCTGGGAGGTCAGGGCTCATGGCGCGAAGGTTTCAGGTTCCAGGTCAAATGAACGGTTGGGACTCCCCACGTGGTGCCCATTCGGGCAGAGAGTTGGTCCGACGTGTCCAAGGAGCGGAGGAGCGCACCGGTGTTGGCGTCGAGCACCTGCAGTCCGTGGGCGAGCAGAAATCCGAGCACGCTGAGGTCTCGGTTGCGCCGGTAAAAAAGGGCGCGGTCTTCGAGCTGGGATTCGGAATACAAGTTGCCGGCAGCGTCCGTCAGAACCGGCACCGTTGAGGAGTCGTCGTCGGTGAGGGCGACGAGGTCGTCCAGGCTCGCGCGCATTTCCTGCGCGTTGTCCCAAGCAGCCCAGCCCGCGTACCCCATCCCGCCCCAAACGACAGGCACCTTCCAAACTTGATGGTTCATGATTTGGCCGGACCCAGGAAGGCAGGCTGCCCAAACCGTCGTGGTCTTGACGCGCCGCGCCGTGGAATCTTGCGCAGTGGGGGCGGTTGGCATCGCGGCTTGGGCAGCGGCTTGAAACGCGCTTCCCATCAGGAAGATCAGCAGCCCCGAGATGCGCAGCCAATTCATCGAAACGAAATCAGTCGACCCCCAATTTCACCAACACGGCTTCGAGTTCCTCTGCAGAGCGGTACTTCAAAGTCAGTTGGCCTCCACCTTGGGGATTGCGCTTGAGCGAAAGCTTGGCGTGGGTTCCACTCAACTTCAATCGGAGCGTGTCGAGCGCTTGGATTTCATCTTCGCTCAATTCGGTCGCAGCTCGAACGACGTTGGTGGGGGCTTGGAGCCCCCCTTGTTTCACCCACCGCTCCAATTCACGCACGCTGACCGCGTGGGCGACCGCCTTTTCCGCAAGGGCAACCTGTGTGAACGGCGCGTCCATTCCTTTCACGCCAGCCAAGGCCTTGGCGTGCCCCAAGCTTAGCGCTCCGGACCGGAGCATGTCCTGAATGCGGACGGGCAATTCGAGCATCCGGAGGTAGTTCGCCACGGACGACCGTGCCATTCCAACGCGGGAGGCAAGCACGTCTTGGGTCATCCCGCATTCTTCCATCAAGTGCTGGAAGGACATGCTGACTTCCAGGGGGTTGAGGTCTTGGCGTTGGATGTTTTCCACCAGCGCCATTTCAAGCAACGCACGATCGTCCGCTTCGCGCACGTAGGCAGGCAATTCCGTCAGTCCGACCCGTTGTGCAGCTCGAAAACGCCGTTCGCCAGAGATGATTTGGAACTTGGAAGCCCTGACCTTGCGCAACGTGATGGGCTGGATGATGCCATGGGCTTCGATGCTTTCCGCAAGTTCTCGAAGCCCATGCTCGTCAAATTCCCTTCGCGGTTGGTTGGGGTTGGCTTCGATGTCCGCGACGGCCACGTGTTTGACCGCGTTGACTTCGCTGACGGCATCGCGAGAGGCGGGGGCTGCTGCGTTGGACTCCAAAGGAAAGCCGCGAACGTCGTCCGGATGCGGTTTCGGAGGCTGGCTGGGCGCTCCACCGAGAAGCGCATCCAATCCACGTCCGAGTCCTCTCGGTTTGGTCATGACTGAAGGTATTTGTCCTCCGTCCGGATGTGGGTCATGTTGTTCTTCTGCAGCAACTCGCGCGCGAGGTTCAAGTAGTTGATGGAACCTTTGCAAGTCGCGTCGTGCAGGATGATGCTTTCGCCGTGGCTTGGGGCTTCGCCCAAACGCGTGTTCCGGTGTATGACCGTCTGCAACACCAAATCTTGGAAGTGAGTCCGCACCTCCTCGACGACTTGGTTCGCCAGGCGCAACCGCGTGTCGTACATCGTAAGCAGGATGCCCTCCACTTCGAGCGAAGGGTTGAGTTGATTCTGCACAATTTTCACGGTGTTCAACAACTTGCCCAAACCTTCAAGCGCGAAGTATTCGCACTGCACGGGAATCATCACGCTGTCGGCAGCGGTCAGGGCATTCAAAGTCAGCAATCCCAAAGAAGGGGAGCAGTCCAGGACAATGAAATCGTAATCGTCGCGCACCTCCTCCAGCGCCGTCCGAAGTTTTCGTTCGCGTTGCTCCGCGTGCACGAGCTCGATTTCCGCGCCCACCAGGTCCAGGTTGGTCGGGAGGATTTCAAGGTTGGGGGAAGAGGAGGGGACAATGGCTTCGCGAATGGAAGTTTCGCCAAGAATCACTTCGTAGCTCCCGCGAACGACTGTGCGGGGTTCAATCCCGACTCCACTCGACGCGTTGGCTTGGGGGTCCAGGTCGACCAACAAGGTTTTGAATTCCAACGCGCCCAAGCAGGCGCCCACGTTGATGGCTGTGGTGGTTTTTCCTACGCCACCTTTCTGGTTGGCAACGGCGATGATTTTGCCCATGTTTGCTGCTGTTTCCGCGTTTGAACGAAGGTACAGCGCACAGGGGTCGAAGGGAGAGCGAGTTGTTCACACTCGCCCTGCCGTTTATCAAAGAATCAGAGGTCGTCGAAGGCGATGTCGTCGTCGTTGGACGAAGCTTCTTCCGTGGCGGCATCGGGTTGATCCTCGTTCTCTTGGACCTCGTTCTCTTGTGCCGCTCGCTCCGCCATGGGGTCGCGGAAATCGCCCGTCTCCATCAATTCTGCAATCTTGTCTACGGCGTCGAGGAATCCCTCTTCGAACTTCTCAAAGTCCTCGCGGTAAAGGAAAATTTTGTGCTTGGAGTAGCTTACGTTGCCGTGGTCGTCAAACCGCCGCTTGCTCTCCGTGATGGTCATGTACAAATCCTTCCCTCGCGTGGCCTTGACATCAAAAAAGTAAGTCCGCTTTCCCGCCCGCACAGGCCGGGAGTACAATTCGTCTTGGTTCTCGTAGCTCGACATGGTGCAATTATCGTGGCCCTCAAGGTAGGCAAATTCTTGCCAAACCGCGTTACCGCGCCAAATGCAGGTGCCCTTCCGCCACCCGGGGATACCCGATTTGGTCGACGTACACCGCGCGGTAGAGGTAGACCCCGTTGGGGCAGTAGTGTTGACCGTCTGCACCTTTCTGACCCAACCAAGGTTCCTGTGGGTCGTCCGTTTCAAACACGATTTCGCCCCAACGGTTGGTGATGCGAATCGAATAGCTTGAGACCCCGCGAACGACGGGCAGCCAAACGTCATTCAAACCGTCGCCGTCTGGCGTAAAGGCGCTGGGCGCGTAAAACACGGAACCGCTCACACTGACCTGACCTTCTGCCGTGTTGGCGCATCCAAATTCGTTGACCACGGTTTGGGTGACCGTGAAGGTGCCGCCGTCCGAGTAGGTGTACTGCACGTTGCATCCTTCCAGCCCTTCGCCGTCTCCGAAGCTGTAGTAGCAGTCGACGTTTTGGTCTCCCAGGTACTCCACCCAAACCACGGGGTCCAAGATGTCGACCTCGTTGGGAGTGATGTCCATGCCGGCCATGGGGATCGGCAGAATTTCCACGGCTTGTGGGGCATCCATCTGCAGGGAACGGACGCAATAGCCTCCCGTCTGCATTTCGAGCGTGATGGGGTACAAGCCAGGTGAGACGTACATGTGGCTGGTGTTGGGGGCGTTGGAGGTTGTGCCGTCCCCGAAGTTCCACGTGTACGTTGTGGGGGTTTCCGTAGTGCTGAGGTTGTTGAAGCTCACGGAATGTGGGGGACACCCGTTCCAAGGTCCAGCTGAAAAGTTGATGGTCGGTTCCGCAATTGCGGTCACAGGGGCGGTGTACGATTGAACGCACCCTGTCAGCCCAGGCACGCTTGCGGTCAACGTCACGTCGTACGTGCCCGGCTCCGCGTACATCAACCCCAAAACGCTTTCGGCGTTGACGCTTTCGTAGACAGTTGCCCCGCCGAAATCCCATTCGTACACCGTGTTCTCGTCGCTTGAGGCAGCGCCCGTCATGGTGAAGAAATGGTCCTCAAAGCAATCCGGCGTCGGCACGTCAAACTCCGGTTCGAGCAAGAATTGGATTTCGACAGTCGCCGTGGCCACGTCTGGGCAAGTGAAGTCTGCCCCTGCGGTGAGGGTCACGACGTACACCCCCGTGTCTGCATACGTGTAAGTTGGGTTGGGGTCGGTGCTTGTGCCGGAAGGAATGCCGCCCTGCCCGTCCCCAAAGTCCCAAACGTACGCCTGCGCGTTGCTTGAGAGGTTGGCGAAGTCGAAGGTCAGGCCTGTGCAAAACTGGTACTGATCCTCCACTGCCGCGACCGGATCGGGGGGTGCGGTCCAAGCAAAATCGGCGTCGGACGTGCAGCCGTGGTTGTTCACGGTGACGGTCACATCCCACGTCTCGGCGTTGCCGAAGGAAATTCCGCCAGGGTTGGGGATGTTGGCAAGGGCAGGAGTTCCCGCCCCAAAATCCCAAAGCACGGTGGCAAATTCGTCGAGGTTTCCTTCGACCGCGAAGTCGAAGACCTCGACGCCGTCGTCGCAATCGAAGCCGTCCACCACAATCTGCGGTTCAAGGGGTTGGTACACCTGGTACAAGGCCTCCGAGGTGTCTGCGCAAGGCCACCCGGGATTGACGACAAGGGACACGATGAAATCTCCAGGAAAAGGCCACGTGTACGTGGGTTCAAATTCGGTGCTGACGTCCGTTGTCATTCCTGGAACCCCAAAGTCCCACGCGTAGCTCGATCCGTTGACTGAGTTGTTGTCGAGTGTGATGGTTTCTCCGATGCAGAGCTGCGCTGCGGTTTGGTCTGCGACCACCGACTGAATGTTGGGGTCGCAAAGCGTCACGTTGAACTGAAAGTCCCTTGTGGTTGTGCTCAAAAGCACCCCGTCGCGGTATTCGGAGACGCAGATGCCAATGGCGTATTGGCCCGATTGAGTCGGCATGCCTGTGATGATTCCCGTCGACGCGTCGATGGCCATGGCTGGGTTCGACGTGATGGGGTAAGTGGCGCTGAACCCGGGCATGTATTCCACCTCCTGGTACGGAGGCGTTGCCGGCGGATTGGGAACAGGGCTGTTCAGGTTGCCGTTGCCGGTTCCTCCGCCGTCCAAGGGAGCACAAAACGAGTACACCAAATCGTCGCCGTCCGGATCCACCGCAGTGTGGTTCCAAACGAAGTCGAAGTTGGCGCAGACCGCGACAGGCGGAAGTTCCTGGAACACGGGAGAACTGTTGACATGCAATCCTGACCCCTGGTTGGTGCCGGGCACGTGAGTAACCAAGGTGGCCCCAGGGTTTTCCGTGCCGCCAAAGTTTTGAAGGTTGGTGATGGACGGGTTGCGGCAACACCGTTGCCAAACGAGGTCCCAACCGTAGTTCGTGGGGGGCAACGTCACCTGAGCGGAGTAAATCGCCTGTTCTATGCACAATTCTGGGGGAGGCGTTCCGCAAGGGTTGCCCAAGGAAACAGGCACGTTGCTGACGTTGGAAAACGTCAGTGGAATGGTGAGGACGTCGTTGTTGTTGATGTCTCCCGTGCCGTCCCACATTCCGATGTACACCTGATCGTCGAAGCCCGTTCCCAGGGTGTTTGCCGGCCCGCAGTCGCGGTACACTTTGAGCGTCACGAGGTATTGACTTCCTCCGAGGTGCGTGTAAAAGATTTCGCCACCCACGAGGTGCGTGGCGTTCGCTGCGCCGGCAAGGAGCAGGAAAAAGCCCAGCGCACAAATGCGCTGCAAGAACGGTTTTATGGAATCGCTCGGTTTCAAAAGCAGGGTTGCCAACACGTCAAAAGTACGTGCGCACACAGGTTAACGTTGGAAACCCCGGAAAGGTTGTCTTTCAGGGCTTTCGGAACACGTGCACCCCGCCGTGACTTCGCTCTCCGTCAGATCGAATCAGAACCCAATGGTAGTGTCCGTCGGGGACGTTGTCGCCGTTCATGTAGGTGCCGTCCCAAACCAGTTCGCTTTCCAAATCATCCAGCGTCTCGTCCTGCCAAACCTCGATGCCGTAGCGGTTGAAAAGGACCAATTGGCTCCCTTGGAACCCGGTCAATCCGCGAACGCGAAACGTGTTGTTTCCCGAACTGTTGTCCGGGGTGAACACGTTGGGGATCAGGCAATCACGCACACGGACGACGGATTCCGTCTCGAAGCCGCACGTGTCAATGAGGGTGAGCGTTTGTTCCCAAGCCTGGTCAGTCGGGAGGGCTTCGAGAGAAATCATGGACCAATGCTCGCCTGACGGAGTGGCGTTGGCCAAGAGCGGCATTCCGCTCGACGGAGCGTTGACAATCGACACCCCGCCATAGAGCACGTCCGTCACCGGGATTCCGTCGTTGTGGGCGGGGAACCCGACCACATCCGAAGGGCATATTTCTTCGTCGAAAGCCACGGGGTGCAACACTGTTTGGCGGTGTACGACCGTGTTCCCGCATTGGTCTTCGATGACCAAATCCCGGTACGTGGTGGGCTGCACGTCCCCTTGGTTGTCCAACACGGAAAACGTGGAGTCGAATTGAACCGTCCACGCGCTGGCGGGATGTTGCGCGTTGTTCCAAACGTTGCCGTCCCAAACGAAATTGAACGGCCCGTAGCCGAAGATCTGGTCGTATCCCAGGGTTTGGGTTCCATCGGCCTCCAAACACGACACCGGGGAAGGCTCCGCCACAATGGGCAGGGGGTCCACAATCACCACACGGGCTAGGGTGGTGGACACTTGGTCGCACGCGTTGACGTACTCGCACTCAATCAAGAGATGCTCGATGCCTTCAGGTTGTTCGTCGTCGACGAGCCCGAGTTCAATTTCGCTGGACACGGAGCCGGCAAGCATGATGACTTGGTAAAAGTCGGAGTCAAAGTCCAGTCCCGAGGTGGCCGTCCCGGACAAAGCCAAATACGTGGTGTCGAGCAATTCAGATTCCGATTCGGGCCGCAAAATGGTGAATCGCGCGTCGTTGCATCCCTCGATCACGACCGCGTCGACCACCATGGACTCGCCGTCCACCACGACGGGCATCGTGTTGTCGGCGATCCAGTCGGCCATGGGAAAGGACTCGCCGTTGGGGTACGTCAAGACTTCGGGAAGGCCGACCGCTTCGGAATACGAAACCAAGCTGGTAAGCCCGCCTGCGGCGAAAGGAACTGCGTCTGCTTCGAGCTCCATTTCGGTGGGCTCGCACACGGTCACGTTGAATTGAAAATCGCGAGCCACGGTGCTCAACAATTCGCCGTTGCGGTATTCGGACACGCAAATCCCCACGGCATATTGCCCTGGCACGGTTGGGAAGCACGTGAGTTCACCTGTGGCCGGATCGATGGCCAAGCCCGGGTCGCCCGTCATGGGGTTGTCCCATGAAAAGCCGGGCAAATAAGGGACCTCCACGTAAGGGGGAGTCGACGGCGGGTTGGGTTGGGCGTTGGCGGGGTCTCCGCCTTGACGAGGAGCGCAAAGGGAATAAACCAATTCGTCGCCGTCGGGATCTGTCGCGCTGTGGTCCCACACAAAAGGCAGGTTCGCGCAGAGGGCGACGGGCGGAAGTTCTTGAAAGTCGGGGCTTCCGTTGCTTTCCGTTGTTACGGCCGTGCCGGGAATGTGCACTTGCAACGTCATGCCGGCATTTTCCGTGCCGCCAAAGTCGTCCAAGTTGACGATGGTGGGGTTGCGACAACACCTTTGGTAGACCAAGTCCCAGCCGTATTCGTTGGCAGGCAAGGTCAAGGTGGCCGTGTAGATGGCCTGCTCAATGCAAAGCTCCGGGGGGGGCGTGCCGCAAGGATTTCCCATCACCACGGGCACTTCGGAAACGTTGGAGGCGGTCAACGGAATCATCGTCACATCTCCTGGGCCGATCACGCCGGTGCCGTTCCACATGCCCACGGCCAATTGCGCGTCAAAACCGGTGTCGTTGACGTTGGCTGGACTGCAATCTCGGTACACTTTGAGGGTGATGAAGTATTCGTCGCCGCCCAAATGAACGTAGCTGAAGTCCCCGCCAACGAGGTGAGTTGCCTTGAGCGGCTGCCAAGCGAAAAAAAGTGCCGCGGAAAACGCTGCGATGAGCCAATTCGAAAGCTTGGGGTGCGACTGAATCATGGTGGGAAGGGATTCCGTGAAAAACAAACATACGTGATTGGGCGAGGGATTCGCCGTACTTTCGAGACGTGGAAGAACAACGCGCGGAAGACGCGGGCGAAAAGAAGCCTGCAGAAACACGGGTCCGCTTCGAGGACCTCGATTTGCACCCTGACATTGAAGATGGACTTTGGTCCATGGGTTTTGAGACGGCGACACCCATTCAGGGGGAGGCCATCCCTCATGCTTTGAAGGGAACAGACATTTTGGGAATTGCCCAAACAGGCACGGGGAAGACGGCCGCTTTTTTGCTGCCCACGATGGACCGCATCATGGACACGCCCAAAGACGGCAAAGTCAAGGCGCTGATTGTGGTGCCTACCCGAGAGTTGGCCATTCAAATCGACCAAGCAGCCCAAGGGTTTGCTTACTACACGGGCATCACCTCCCTGGCGATTTACGGCGGTGGGACGGGCAAGGAGTTTGCGCAGGAGAAGAAGGCGCTCACGGAGGGTGCGGACATCATCATCGTGACCCCCGGTCGCATGCTTTCCCACCTCACCCTCGGGTACGTGGACCTCTCTTCGTTGGAGGTGCTGATTTTAGACGAGGCGGATCGGATGCTGGACATGGGGTTCCACCAGGACATCATGCGCATCGCTTCGCATTGCCGGAAAGAACGCCAAACCCTGCTGTTCTCCGCCACCATGCCGGATCGGATGCGGTCTCTGGCGCACGAACTTCTTCGCAACCCGGTGACAGTTCAGCTCGCTTTGAGCAAACCTGCGGCGAAGGTGAAGCAAGGGGCGTACGTGTTGTTTGACCACCAAAAGGACGCGGTATTGGTGGACGTATTGAAAGATCGCAACGTCAAAAGCGGAATTGTATTCACCTCTCGGAAACGGACTGTGGGCCAAGTGGTGCGTGCCTTGCGCAAAGCTGGCATCGCCTGCGGGAAAATGTCCAGCGATTTGGAACAGTCGGAGCGCGAAGAAGTGATGCTCGCGTTCCGCCAGCAAAAGCTGCCCATCCTTGTCGCAACCGATGTCGTGTCGCGTGGCATTGACATCGACAGCATTGAGCTGGTCGTCAATTACGATGTCCCACCCAACGAGGAGGACTACGTGCACCGCATTGGTCGGACGGCACGCGCGGAGCGCAAAGGCGAGGCAATCACGCTTGTGACGCCGGACGACATGCGCCGCTTTGGCCGCATTGAAAAACTCATCGAAAAAGAAGTCCCCAAGCTTGAGATTCCCAAGTCGCTGGGTGCAGCTCCAGACTACGACCCCAAGTCGAGCGGTTCTCGAGGTGGCAGTGGCGGACGTGGCAACGGGGGGCGCGGTCGCGGACCGTCGGACCGCTCGCATGGCCACGGAGGCAAACAAAGCGGCGGAGGAAATCGCGGCGGCGGAAATGCAGGAGGCGGAAAGGGCGAATTCCGAGGGAAGCGCCGGTTTGGAAGTGGCAAGCCCAAGGCCTGATGAACCTCTCCGACGACGAGTGGCGCGCGCGCCTCACCCACGAAGAGCACCGCGTTTTGAGGGAAAGCGGGACGGAGCGTCCGCACTCAAGTCCCTTGAATGCGGAATGGAGACATGGCGCATACCACTGCAAGGGATGCGGGGTCAAGCTTTTTGAAAGTGCGTCCAAGTTCGATGCCGGATGCGGTTGGCCCAGCTTCGACAGAGAGGCGTCGTCTGCCCAGATCAAGCAAATTCTCGATCGCACGCACGGGATGGTGCGCGTCGAAGTGCAGTGCTCCTCGTGTGAAAGCCACCTGGGGCACGTTTTTCCCGACGGCCCCACGGAGACGGGGACGCGGTACTGCATCAACGGGGTGTGTTTGACGTTTCGTCCCGAGGAAGCGTCGGCTCAGTGAATTCCCGCCCCAAGCCGGCCCGTCGGTCGGGCTCCTTGTCGCGGACCTGGACGGCCTCCGGGCCGACCTGAGCCCTGGGCTCGTTCACGCAGGCGCCGCGCCAAATCACGTTGCAAGTCCGCCAACCGGAGCGCCCGTTCGGCGCCGAGCAGGTCCACCACGTCCATCAGGTGCGCAGCCTCCAAGTCGATCAAGTTCTTGCGCAGTTGAGACATTTGCTTCACCATGCCCTCGACGTCCTGCCGCGAGGCGCCCGCGGCGTCAAACCCCGATTTGAGGTCTTTCAAGGATTGTCTTTGCGATTCGATTTGGGCTTCAAAGGCTTCGTGCATTGGCCAAAACGCTTTGCTTTCGTCGGGAGTCAATTCCAGCTCCTCGGTGATGAATGCAATGCGAAGGGCGTCCAACCGTGCGCTGTTCATTCGAGGCGGACCGGGCTGGGCCCAGGCTTCCGGGGTGGCCGCGAGGATGGACAGAAAGAGGAGGGGGAGCAGTCGTTTCATGGTCTGGATGGGTTAGAACAAATCTTCGTCGTAGCCGGATTCCCAGCGGTCCAAAATCATCAACTCGTCTTCCGTCAAAGGCATGTCTTGCTGCTTGTCCCACAAGCAGGCGAACGTGACGCAGATCTCCTGAGGCTTCGAGGTCGCAAACTCAGCGATTCCCCACCCAAGCAGCACAGCGGCAGCGGCGGCAGCCGCAGATTTCAGCCAAGAAGGCAGGCGCCTGACTCGTGTGGAACGCACTTCCTGCGCGAGTTGGGTTGCCAACGCTTCGCTGAATCCGGGTTCGAGTTCGTACGAGCGGTCCCAGGCAGACCGAAGTTCCGGGCTCGCGTGTCGTTCAGAAGCGTTGGAGGTCGTGTTCATTTTCAGGTTGGACGAGTAGCAAGGACAAAGGTTGAAATGGCGTTCAGGACAAAGCCGCCATGAGTTTCGATTTGGCGTGGTGATGCAGGGCTTTCAAGGTGCTTTCTGTGACGCCCATGGATTGGGCCATTTGGGCGTAGGGCATGGCTTCAAAGTACCTCAACACGAAGACAGCGCGCTGGCGGTCTGGGAGGTTGTTGACCGCTTCCATAAAGGCATGCAGCGCTTCACCTTCGTCCCAAGAATCGTGACCGTGCCACGCATTCCACGCGTTCGGATCTTCGATGTCGTGATGTTGGGCGGCACCTTGCTCGGATACTTCGGAGCTCCCCAAGGCCATGTCGCCCCACCGAAGTCGATCCCGTTGTCGCTTGCGCAGGGCATCGAGGGCGGCTCGGTTCGCAATGGAGTGAACCCACGAATACAGGGCGCTGTCGCCGCGAAACGAATCGAGGTTTTGAGCGACTTTTAAAAAGGAATCTTGAAGGCAATCTGCCGCGTCGTCGTGGTTGCCGAGCATCCTTCTGAGGTGCCCGTAGAGCGGGCCATGCCATGCGCGAACCAAGGATCGAAAAGCTGCTTCGCGAGTTTTGGGATGACGAAGGGCTTCAATCAATTCGCGCTCCGAGGAATGGCCTTCAGGCAGATGCATGCGAGGGTGGGACGAACGTCGGAGCGGTTGGTTGAATCCCTTAGCCTTGATTGGGTCGTTGTGTGGTCCAAACCCAAAGCGCCACCCCCCCGAGGAACGTGCACACAGAAATCAATTCGGCCTGCGTCATGGTCATTCCCAGCCACTCAAACGTGGCGTTCACGCGAATTTTCTCGACCCAGAACCGTTCCATGCCGTTGAACATCAAATAAGCCGCAAAGAGCTGACCGGCGCGTTTCCAACGAGTTCGCATCGCCCAAAGCAACAGAAACCCCAACACAGCTGCGGTTGTTTCGTAAATCGGGGTGGGGAACACGGCGGGGTCCAAGTACGTGCCGTAGCCTTCAAACGCAGGCCAAGGATGGGCAGAGGGGTCGATGAGCTTTCCCGTGTATCCCGCACTGCGAGGCCCGTACACGGCGTTGACGTTGTTGGGGTAGGCGTACGACCAAACCCAATCCGGAGCCCACGAGAGCCAGCCCGGTTTGGGGTTGGGGTTGGGGATGCCCCAGTCGCCGTCGCCGCTGATTTGGCATCCCATCCGGCCGATGCCGTAAGCAAGCAGAAGTCCAGGAGCCGTGGCGTCGGCGAGACGCAAGAAATTCATCTTGTTCTTGCGGGCAAAGAAATAGACCGCCAATCCCCCCAAGATTAGCCCGCCGTAAATGGTCAAGCCGCCAAGAAAGGCGTTCAGGCTCGGCTGACGAAGGAACGCGACGAGTTCGTCGGGGTATTCCAGCAAGTGAAAAAACTTGGCTCCCGCAATGCCACCCACGGCAGCCGCCATGGTGATGCCTCCAACGAGGTCTTCCGGACGGATGACGTGCTCGACCTTCTTGGGTTCCGGAAGTTGGTCTCGCCGAACTTCCCACCACCGCCACGCCGTCAAGGCAACCGCACCTAGAATTCCCCAGGCCACGTTTCCTTCCGTGCTGAACAAGTGCGCCTGAGGCAGGCCGCCGCCTTGGAAGAGGTTGCCGGCGTTCACCACCAGGTAAATGACTTTCCAACCGAGGATGAACCCCATCAAGGCTTGCAAGCCGAGGTCGAACGCTTGCGGACCGTGTCCCACTTCGATGTGGGTCGTTTGGTTCGAGAAATGACCTTCTGCGGACATGCGTCGCAACTCCCTTTTGAGCAAGGCGTGGGCGGCGAGAAAAGCGAGGGCCACGAAGAACCCAAAGCTGTTGATCAGCTTGAGGGCGGGCAAGTCCCAACCGAGCAAGTCGAGGAACGCGAAGTACAGGTTGGGGTACATGTTTGCGAAACTACGTCAGGTCACACCAAGGTTCCGTGCACCCAGCCCAAAGGGTCGATCCGTTCGAGCGTCACGGCACGTAAGGCGTTCCCTTCCACCTCAGAGGAGGGCACAGCCACACGAACGTAGTTCGAGGTGTACCCCATGCGAAGCCCGTCTTCTTCCGCCTCTTCGAACAAAACTTGAGCTGTCGTTCCCAACTGGGCTTCGTATTGAGCACGCTGCGCCTTCAGGCTCAAATTGCGCAGCGTCTTGTTGCGCTCCTTTCTCACCGGGATGGGGACTACGTCGTCGATGCGGAGGGCAGTTGTGTTTGGTCTTTCACTGTAGGTGAAAACGTGCAGGTAGCTAATTTCAAGCGACTTGATAAAGTCAACTGTGGTCAAAAATTCTTCGTCGGTTTCGCCGGGAAAGCCCACAATGACGTCCACACCGATGCTCGCCTCAGGCATCAATTCACGGATGCGGGCGATGCGGTTGCGGTAAAGTTCTGTGCGGTAACGACGGCGCATGGCCGACAGAATGTTGTCGGAGCCGGACTGCAGCGGAATGTGAAAGTGGGGTTGGAAACGTCGGGATTGGCTGACAAATTCGATGATCTCGTCGGTCAGGAGATTGGGTTCAATGGACGAGATGCGGTAGCGTTCCACGCCGTCAAGGGCGTCCAGCGCTTGAATGAGGTCGAGAAGCGTTTCCCCATGTGCGGTCCCAAAATCGCCAATGTTCACGCCTGTCAGGACAATTTCTTTGGCGCCAGCTTCGACGGCCTTCTGAGCTTCACGCACGGTGTCAGCCACGGAGGCACTTCGCGATCGGCCTCGAGCCAGCGGGATGGTGCAAAACGCGCAGAAGTAGTTGCACCCGTCTTGGACTTTCAAAAAGGTTCGAGTCCGGTCCCCGCTTGAAAAGCCCGGGACGAAGTCTCGGACTTCTTTGATTTCGCCCGCCAAGGCTCGGGCTTCTTCGCCTTTCCTCGCGCCTTCGAGGTGCGCGACGAGGTTGAACTTCTCACCGGCTCCAAGGACGAGGTCGACGCCTTCGATTTGGGCGATTTCCTCCGGCTTGAGCTGGGCGTAGCAACCCACCACGACCACAAAAGCCTCCGGATTGCTTTGCATCGCGCGGCGAACAGCGTTGCGGCATTTGGCGTCGGCGTGGTCGGTCACGCTGCACGTGTTGATCACCACCACGTCGGGCGCATCGTCCAAATGAACGCGTGCGTAGCCAGCCTCGCCGAGCTGGCGAGCGAGGGTGGAGGTCTCGCTGAAATTCAGCTTGCACCCCAAGGTGTGAAAGGCCGCTTTAAGTCCCGAAGCCATGGCCGCAAAGGTACGTTTCACCCGCAGATGCAACCCACACGGGTCATGCTGTGTTACCTTGCTGTCCCATTGCCTGCAAAACCTGATGGAAATGAAATCAATTGACCTCGTACGGGGAGGAATGGCGTCTGCCTTGTTCACCCTTGGTTTGTTCTTCAACGCGCAAGCCCAAACCTTCACCAACTCCAACTCCTTGCTCCCCGAGACGTTCAACAGCGGGGGATGCGTCGGATTCACGGACCTCGACGGCGACGGTTACGACGACCTCGTCGTGCTTGATCAGAGCAACACTTTGCACACCCTCTACCAAACGGCGCAGGGCTCGTTTCAAGACTACAACCTCGGGCAAGTAAGTGGCGCAAGCCAGTGGGGTATGTGCGTGGCCGATTTTGACAACGACGGGCACAAAGACGTGTTCAGTGGCGGTGCCTACGACGGCGTGCACGTTCAGCACATCACGGCACCAGGAGTTTCTACGCCGATGGAACTCAACGACGGCAGCATGTTCATGCAGGCTTGCAACTTCGCGGACATTGACAACGACGGCACGTTGGACGTATTTGGCTGCCACGACGATGCCCTGAGCCGAATGTGGCGCGGCGAGGCGAGCGTTTCCGCACTTACCCCAGCTCCGGGTCTCATCGACTTGATGGCCTACGATTACAGCGCGTACCCCAACACCGACCACAGCGGGAACTACGGCACGGTGTTCAGCGACTTTGACATGGACGGAGACGTGGATTTGTTCATCGCCAAGTGCCGTCAATTTGTGAACGACCCGCAAGATCCCCGTCGCGTGAATCAGCTGTGGGTGAACGACGGCAATGGAGGCTGGACGGAGGAAGCGCTGGCGCGTGGTTTGGTGTTCTACGAGCAGAGCTGGACGGTGGACTTCGCGGACATCGACAACGACGGCGACTTCGACTGCCTCGTGACCAACCACAGCACGACGCTGTACCTGATGGAAAACGACGGGAACGGGTACTTCAACAACATCACTGCTGGCAGCGGCTTGGAAGTGACCGGCTTCTTTTTGCAGGCCAAGATGGAGGACTTTGACAACGACGGTTATGTGGACCTCCTCTACGCAGGAGGTACGCACGGGTACTACCACAACAACGGAGACGCAACCTTCACCCACGTCCCCAACACCTTTCCCAACAACGACACGATGCACAGTTTCGCATTTGGCGACGTCAACCGAGACGGCCAAGTCGACGTGTACGCCAGTTACGGGGACGGTTACGTCAGCCCTGACAACGGAAACCCCGATGTCTTGTGGGTGAACGACGGAAACGACAACCACTGGATTACGTTTGATTTGGAAGGCTTTGAGTCGAACATGGATGCCGTGGGAGCGAAAGTGGTTTTGACGGGCGACTTTGGCACCCAGGTGCGCGAGGTCCGGGCGGGCGAGAGCTACGGCATCACGTGCGCGTTCACTTGCCACTTCGGGCTGGGTTCGTCCACGAGCGTAGACACGGCCACGGTGCTTTGGCCCAGCGGCATGGAAAGCGTGATTGTCAACCCCGCCATTGACCAGTACCACACCGTGTTGGAGGTTCCTTGCACGGTGGATGTGGCGATTGAGGCTTCGGCCTTGGAATTTTGTCCCGGCGAGACCGTGACTTTGACGGGGCCAGAGGGCTTTGCGAGCTACAGCTGGTCCAACGGCGAAGAGACGTCAACCATCGAAGTGGGCCAAACGGGGAATTTTTCTCTCTTGGCATACGACGCGGAGGGATGCGCTGGTTATTCCAATTTGGTCAGCGTGATGCTCATCGAAGGCAACGTACCCACCATTGCTTTGGACGGAGATTCCGATTTGTGCGACGGGTCAACGTTGACCTTGATGGCATCCAACGCGGACAACTTCACGTGGTCCACGGGAGAACAGACCCAAAGCATCGAGGTGTCGGAGGCAGGCTCGTACTCTGTCTACAGCGTGGACATTTGTGGAAACGCAGGGACTTCAGACACGCTGTTCGTTGAAGTTTACGATGCTCCGTTGAGCAATCCCGAAGTGAGTGAGGACATCTACCTCGAAGCGCCAGCTACGGTGGACTTGACCGCTACGGGAGAAAACGTCCGTTGGTACGATTGGTCCACCGGCGGCAACTTGCTCGCGGAGGGCAACAACTTCTCACCCCAGGTTGACGTCACGACGACGTTCTGGGCGGAAGACGTGCGTGTCACCGGCGGAGACATCGAAATCGGAGGGGAGTTGTTCAATCAAGACGGCGGTGCCTACCACAGCAACAGCGCTCGTTGGCTGGAGTTTGACGTGTTTGAGCCCACACGGTTGGTGAGCGTGACGTTGTTCGCCAACGGCACCTACGAGAGGTCGTTTGAGCTCGTCGACGAGTTCGGGATTGTGCTTGAGAGTGTCACGGCGAACGTGACGGGGGGGACGTACGTACTCGACTTGGGCTGGGACATCGATCCTGGAACCAACTACGGTCTGCGTTGCACGACGGAGGACCCTCAACTGTGGAGAGAAGGCACGAGCTCCTCTTTGAGCTACCCCTACGCCGTGGGCGACCTGCTCAGCATCACCAACAGCACTGCGGGACCGAGCTTGGACTACTACTACTTTTTCTATGCCTGGGTGGCTGAGCCCAAGCCCATCGAATGTGCCTCGGACCGTGTGGGTGTGACGGTCACAGTTGCGGGCACGGTTGGTGTGGAGGATGAGGTGCGCGATGCTTGGACGGCGGTGCCCAACCCGGTGAACGTCGGAGGCATCTTGACGTTGCAAGGCATTGACCTTGGCACAAGCTACCAAGTGGTCGACGCCCAAGGTCGCGTGGTGACGGAAGGATCGTGGGAAGGACAGATGACGGCCACCTGGCCCGCAGGCTGGTACACGATTCGCGTGAGCACGGCTCGCGGGTTGGAGCACCGTGCCGTGATGGTGAACTGATTCATCGACAACGACATTGAACAAATTCGGCGGGGCCTGCGGGTCCCGCCTTATTTTTAGGCCATGGGATTGGTGAGCGTGTTGACCCGTTGGGTCCCTCGAACAGTGCTGCAACGCGGCGCGCATTTGGCCTTGCAGACCGTGGCGTGGACCTACGCAGGTTCGCGTTTTGAGGATCCCATCTCGGGAAAGTCGTACCGGAAGATGCTTCCCTACGGGCGTGTCCGCAGCCGACCCAATGCGCTGGCACCGCACAGCCTCAGCTTGGAGCGCCACCGTGCGGTTTGGGCGTACATGAAGCAAGAGACGAACTTCTTTGAGGCGCCTCTGCGCATGCTACACCTCGCACCGGAGTATTGCTACTTGACCCGGTTCAAGAAGCAGGCCAACCTGGACTACGTTACGGGCGATTTGAACAGTCCTTGGGCAGACCACCACTTCGATTGCCACGACGTGCCTTTCGACGACAACTCATTCGACGTGGTCATGGCAAATCACCTGCTCGAGCACGTCGAAGACGACCGTCGTGTCATGCGCGAATTTCACCGCGTGATGAAGTCAGGCGGCTGGGGGATTTTCCAGGTGCCCATCAACTACAGCGACCCGAATACCGCCGAAGACCCCAACGTGACTGATCCAATGGAGAGGGAGCGATTGTACTGGCAGCAAGACCACGTTCGCTTGTACGGGCACCGAGATTACCCTGCGCGTCTGCGTGAAGCTGGGTTTGCAGTGGACGTCGTGGACATGCAGGAACTGCTTGGTGAGGAACGCTACAAGCGCCTGAGCCTCGGGGAAGAGCGCTGGGTGTACCTCGTACGCAAATCCTGATTCAGAGGACGGAGATTTCCGCGATTCGGGTTTCCTCCACGGCCTCGACAAATCCTGCGACTTGCGCGAGTCGAACGTCGACATCCACGGAACAAGACAGCTGAAAATCGGTGGCGGCGGGTTCAAGGTCCCACCGTTTGATCAAGCCCATGACGACCCCCATGTGGTCGTAATCGAAGGCGATGCGCAACCGTTGCGTGCGGATGCGTTCGACGACAACTCCATTGGCCAAGGCCTCGGCGGCGCCTTCTCGGTAGGCTTCAATGAGGCCGCCCACCCCGAGCTTCGTGCCGCCGAAATACCGAACCACGGCGAACAGCACGTGCGTCAAATCGTTTGCGCGGATGACTCCGAGAATCGGAGGGCCAGCACTGTTGCTGGGCTCCCCGTCGTCGCTCGAACGGTACACCGTGCCGTCGAAGCCGATCATCCAAGCATACGCCACGTGCCTCGCGGCGTGATGTTGCTTCTTCAGGGCTTCAAGATGGGTTTTGACGTCGTCCTCCGAGGCGATGGGAAACCCGTACCCAAAATGTTTGGACCCCTTCGCTTTGAACAAGCCCTCGCAAGGGCCCTTCAACGTGCGGTAGGTGTCTTCCATGATTTGGGTGCCTTACCCCTCGAAACAGAACGAGAGCACGAAGCTCCGCGTTTTGAGGTATTCGAGCGGGTTGGCGTAGTTGCTGTCGTCGGGAATCAAGACGTTTCGCAATCCCCGCTCCGTCTTCACTTGTATGGCGAGTTTGAAAAACGGCAGAAAAACGTCGATGCCGGCACCCACGTCGGCAGCGAGGTTGCCCGACTTCAAGCGAAGGATGTTGTCCGATTGGAGCTGCTGGTTGACGTCTTCTTGGGATTGAAAGTCCCGCGAATATTTGATGCCAAACAGCGCGTAGGCAGCAAGGTTGTTCACTCGGTCTGTTCGCCATTTCAGCAAGAACGGGATGTCCAAATTGACCGCCTCCGTTCGACGTACGACGTCGTTTTGGTCTGCAAACACGTAATTCAATCCCCGATCTTGAAAGCTGAGGCCAGGCACAAACCTCAATCGAAGGTGGCGTGAAAGCGTGTAAGACGCCATCAAATGCAAGTTGAATCCTGCCTGGGGGAGGTTGGACACGCCACGGAAATTTGCGTCCAGGCTGTCAGGATCGGAAATGGCAAAATTGAAGTCACTTCGGTTGCCCGACAGAATGAACCCAAAGTGGTAAGGTCGGCTGTCGAAATTGGGCAAATTCTTCCGGCCGCTGGCTTGCCCATGCGCACTGAGGGCAGTCAGCAGAAGGAATCCTGTCAGGACAGAGTTCAGGAGGGTGAATCGCTTCATTGGTGGTCCAAGTTACGTTATCTCAACGTCGACAGTCCCCAAATGTGATGCAGCAAGAAGACAGCGCACAAGGCCAAAACAACCGCAGCGAACAAATAAGTCAGCATTGAAAGCACGAGGGTGACCCCACCTGAGAGCATCCACTCGACTTGATCTCGGGCTTGTTCCCGGTACGTCATGCGGTCGGAAACGCGTTGCATGTTCTCGGAATCTTGCTGTGCAAGGAATTCCGAAAAAGCCGCCTCTGTTTCTGTAACCGAGTCAATTTGAGCCAATCGGAGCGCTTTCCTTAATTCGGTGGATTCTGCGGCAAAGACGTGGTTCCAAGACCAGACTGAAAGTGCCGCCAAAAGCGCGTACACCACCAAGGGTTTGGCGAGCGTTTTAAAATCTCCCCAAAAGCTTCCTGTCCACGCTCTCGTTCGCACAAGCCACACGGACCAACCCACGGCAAGCATGGTCAGAGCTGACCAGTGGTACATTCCTCCAAACGCGACCAACCGCTCCTCGTTGATTTGGCCTGCAAGCGACCACTTGAAGGCCAGGTATCCAGCAATAAGCAGAAAGGAGGTGCCAGCAAGAGGTCCGACGCGCATGCAGAGTTATCCGTTCATGGAAGCCAAGAACTCCTCGTTGTTTCGGGAGCTTTCAACGCGGTCTTTGACAAATTCCATGGCTTCGACGCTGTTCATGTCCGCCAAGTGCTTTCTCAGAATCCAAATCCGTTGCAAATCTCCTTTGTCCATGAGCAAATCTTCGCGTCGGGTCCCTGACGCTAGAATGTCGATGGCTGGGTAGATGCGGCGGTTTGAAATCCGGCGGTCGAGCTGGAGTTCCATGTTGCCTGTGCCTTTGAATTCTTCAAAAATGACCTCGTCCATCTTGGAGCCCGTTTCAGTCAAGGCTGTGGCAATGATGGAAAGCGAGCCGCCGTTTTCAATGTTGCGTGCCGCGCCGAAAAAGCGCTTGGGCTTTTGCAAGGCATTGGCTTCCACACCGCCAGACAAGATTTTGCCGGACGACGGTGACACGGTGTTGTACGCGCGTGCCAGACGGGTAATGGAGTCCAAAAGGATGCAAACGTCGTGGCCGCATTCCACCATTCGCTTGGATTTCTCCAACACCAGGTTGGCGATGCGCACGTGGCGATCTGCCGGCTCGTCGAACGTCGATGCAATGACCTCTGCGTTGACGCTCCGTTTCATGTCCGTGACCTCCTCGGGACGCTCGTCGATGAGCAGGATGATGAGGTAGACCTCAGGATGGTTGAGGCTGATGGCGTTGGCGACGTCCTTGAGCAAGGTCGTTTTTCCCGTTTTAGGCTGAGAGACAATCATTCCACGTTGGCCTTTTCCAATGGGCGCGAAAAGGTCCATGAGGCGGGTGCTGACTGTGCCGCGCGCGGTGCTCAAATTGAATCGCTCTTGGGGGAACAAAGGCGTCAAGAATTTGAAGGGCACGCGGTTTCGAATCCATTCGGGACTGCGTCCGTTGACGCTTTTGACGTCCATCAGGGGGTAGTACTTCTCCCCAACGCGTGGGGGGCGAATGCCTGCGACCACGGTGTCTCCGGTTTGAAGCCCGTATTGCTTGAGTTGACGTGCCGAAACGTACACGTCGTCTGGCGAGTTCAGGTAGTTGTAATCCGCGGATCGAAGGAAAGCGTGGCCTTCGGGTTGCACTTCGACAACGCCCTCGGTTTGGACCAAGCCGTCGAAATCGAAACCGTGTTCTTCCGGTTCGGAAAGGAACGGGTCTCGTCGGGTTCGGTTGTTGCGGTTGTTCCGGTCGTTGTTCCGGTCGTTGTTTCGATCGTTGTTTCGATCGTTGCGACTTTGCCGGTCGTTGCGGTCGTTGCGGTCGTTGCGGTCGTTTCGAACGCGGCGGTCGTTGTTTTCGTTGCGGTTGCCTCCGTCTCGACGGTCGTTTCGGTCCTGTTTCTGGTTGTTGGAATCGGCGGGCGCCTCGCCGCTACCTCCTTCCCGCCGCCGGCGGTCCCGCCGGTCGCGCATGCTTTCACCAGAACGACGCGCGCCCTCGTTTTCCTTTGCCTCGTTGCCTTCGACGTTTTTCTCCGCTTGCGTTTTTTCAGCTTGCTCGGGAGCGTTGTCCGAGGAAGGTTGCGCTTCTGCTTTGGGACCGCGGCGGTTGGACGCGCGCTTTTCTCCCTGCGAGGCGGAATTCGATGCGCTGTTGTCACCGGCATCCTCGGCCTTTGAGCGGCCTCGACCTCGGCGAGAAGCAGGATTTTCGTCTCCGTCCTTCGAAGCAGGTCCGGGCTTCGATTTGCTTGGCTGAGCTGCTTGCTCGTCAAGGATGCTGTACACCAGATCCTGTTTCTTCAATTTATCCACTCGGGCGATTCCGAGCTTTCCTGCGATTTCTCGCAATTCGGCAACTTTCTTGCCGTTCAATTCGATGATGTCAAACATCCTAATACGTGTGATGTGGGAGAGGAGAGCCCCTCAGTGCGTCCGGGTGACGCCTGCGCCTCAAAGATAGGGATTCATGCTCCCCAAATGGACTTGCACGCTTAAAAAATGCGGGAGTTCTTCACACTTTTGCCGAGGTCCGAAGCCATTCCACCACGCGAAGGTTGGAGATGTTGCCTTCGTGAAGTTCAAATTTCAGCAACGTGCTCACCTTGTGAAATCCGGATTTGCCTGCTGCTCCAGGGTTCAAGTGCAGACCTCCCCAAGCATCTGAACGCTGAACGAGCAGAATGTGGCTGTGTCCGCAAATGAAAAGGTCGGGGCGGGAGGTTTTCAGCTCAGGAAGGATTCCACGTGCGTAGCGGGGAGGGCGCCCACCGATGTGGGTCATCCACACACGGGCACCACCCACTTCAAATCGCGCGTGCTCCGGCCACACGGCTCGAATTTCTTGGCTGTCGATGTTTCCGTAAACCGCACGGCAAGGCGCAACCTCAGACAAGGCGTCCGTCACACTCAGGGAACCGATGTCGCCTGCGTGCCAAACCTCGTCCGCGCCCTCCACGTGGCGCAGAATTCGATCGTCAATGTGACCGTGGGTGTCGGAAAGCAAGGAGATGTTCACAGGAGCCAGGGTCTTTGTCCTTGGGAAGTGCAAAATCGCCCAAAATGCCGGAAATTTCACCGCATGACGACTTCCTTGAACCACATTCTCGCGACGTTGGCGCTGCTGTTGCTCGTCTTGGGCTCCGCAACGGCCCAGTCCGGGAAACCCAGCCGCGGGGCCGAAAAAGCCTACGCGAAGGCGTTGGAGGCCTACCGGTTTTTGTCCTACAACTTGGCGGTTGAGCACTTGGACAAGGCTTTGGACAAGAGTCCGGATTTTGCCGAGGCTTGGTTTCTGAAGGCCCAAATCTACCAGGAGGTGGACCACCCCCAGCTCGAGGAGGTGTTGGCGCGTGCCTTGAACGTGGACGGCCAGCGTTTTCCCCACGGGTGGGTGGAGCTAGCCCAAGTGCAATGGGAGTTGGGCAAATACGACGAGGGTCTGGCGTCGTTGGCTCAGCTCGAGGCTCTCGGACTTTCGCGCATGTCGCAAGAGATGGAAGACAAACGCGCATGGGTTGAAGCCGGCCTCCACTTCGCCCAACAAACGACGGCGTCAGGAGCGGATTTTGCCCAGGCGAACGAGGTGCTCGGCGAATTGAATACCCCGGATTTGGAGTATTACGGCGCCCTCGATTTGACGGGGATGCGCATGGTGCTGACGCGGTCGGGCAAAAACGGGTCGCTGCCGTCTGTGCCGGGAGTTCAGGGCGGCGAAGATTTCTTCGAGTCGTTCATTCGGGACGACGGCACGTGGTCTCCTCCCGTTCCGTTGCCTGGCGTCAACACCCCCATGAACGAAGGTGCCCCAACGTTGAGCGGGGACGGCCGAACCATGATTTTCACGGCATGCGAAACGCCCCGCGACGGGTACGGCCCGAGAAGGGGCAAGGGGTCGTGCGATTTGTTCGAGTCGGTTTGGGACGAAGCGTCTCGCACCTGGTCGATGGGCCAAAATTTGGGCGCCCCCAATTCCAAGGGGTGGGAAAGCCAACCGGCGCTGAGTGCCGACGGCAACACGTTGGTGTTTGCCAAGTCGGTCAAAGGCCACTTGGAGCCTTCGGATTTGGTGGTGTGCCACAGGCTGGACAACGGCGGTTGGTCAACCCCACGAAAATTGCCCGGTTCCGTGAACACCGAGCGCACGGAAGAAAGCCCGTTTCTGCACCCAGACGGCAAGACCCTGTATTTCAGCAGCGACGGCCATCCGGGTTTCGGAAAGCTGGACGTGTTTGTTTCCAAGCTCCAAAAGGACGGGACGTGGGGCGAGCCTCAAAACCTCGGGCCCGGTGTCAACAGCGCAGGCAAGGACAACAGCCTGATGGTCATGCCTCGCGGAGGCGTAGCGTTGTTTGCCACCACGCGAGAGTCGGGGAACCTGGATTTTTGGCAAGTGGAGCTTCCCGAAGATGCCAAACCCATTGAGGTGGCCATGCTTCAAGGTGTGGTGAGAGATTCCCAAACAGGAGAGGCGCTCCAAGCGGAAGTCACCTTGATTGACCTGGAAACCGGCCAGGTCATAGGCAAGACGGCCTCGCGCAGCAGCGAGGGGTTTGTGATGCCGCTTCCGGGCCTCGGGTCGTACAGTTTCGAGGCAAGTGCGGACGGGCACATGTTTGGGATGACGATGTACAACCAAACCGGCGGCACCGACCTCAACCGCAGTCCTTTCGTGCACATCGACCTCGACCCCATCGAGGTGGGGTCCACGTTCACGCTCGACGCCATCCAATTTGAAAGCGGGCTGGCCTCGCTGAGCAGTTCTTACCAAGCAGGATGCGAGCGCTTGGCGCAGTGGATGAGTGAAAATCCCGACGTGAACATTCGGGTGGTGGGCCACACGGACAACGTGGGTTCGGTGCCGTTCAACATGGCCTTGAGCGAGGACCGAGCCAAGGCGGTGCAGGCGTTTTTGGTGCAGCGTGACGTGGCCGTTTCTCGAATTCAAGTCGAGGGGAAGGGCCCACTGGAACCAATCGCCGACAACGAAACCGAAGAGGGCCGCGCCGTCAACCGACGCGTCCAAGTGGTGGTGTTGGAATGAGCCTCAATGGAGATCCCAAACCGCCGACACGTACACCGTCCTCGGCGGCGCGGGATTGTAGTAACGCCCTCCAAAGGCGTTCAGCTGGTTCCAGCCGGAGTAGGACGTGTTGGTGAGGTTTCTGACTCCGGCGGAGACGACAACCCTCTTGGAAGGTGGAGTCCAGTCGAGATTCATGTTGATCGTGGCGTAGGACGGATGGATGTCCGTCCCTTCGTTGTTGAGTGGCGTGGGGCCCACTGCTCTGAGCCACGTTGCGATGGCGAAGTCGTGGCTCCGGTCCCAAAGGCGCCACCTGTGCTGCACGCTGGTCAACCACTTGGCGGAGCCGGGGAGGTTTCCTTCGCTCCAGCGGTGGAATTGCGCGGCGCCGGACCAGTCAAAACGGTGGCGCCCCCAGGTTTGGCCTGAAGCCCACTCCACACCGCTCAAGACAACCGCAGAATCTGCGTTCACGAAGGTCACCGCGCCGTTTTCTGTGACAGTTTGAACCAACGCTCCTTGAATGCGTTGGTGGTACAGCACGAGCTCGCCGGCCGTGTGGCGGGCGCCGCCTTCAAACGTCCACGCCCGCTCGGCGTTCAGGTTGGCAACCAAGGTTCCGTTGCCGTCCGTGGACAGGGATTCGAAGTTGGTGGGGTCGCTGAATCCAGAACTGACCTGAACAAAGGCGGTCACGTCCTCGCCCAAAGGTTGCGACCAGCCGACGCGGGGGAGGAGTTGCGTGGCGTTGAACGGCGCCGAGTAGGCCGTGTCGGAGGCCGTGCCTTGGGCCATGCGCGTGCGCTGCGACATGGCCACGGACGTCTCGAGTCGCGCGCCGTTCTTCCACGCCCACGAAAGGGCCGGGGCCCAATGTGCACGGGACTGACGCAGTTCCAAGTCGTAATTCAGCGTCCCGTTGACGCCTTCAAGAGCGTTGTTCCATTCCCCGTACGACCCGCGGTCGTGCACGGCCAACAACGTCCATTCCGCCTGGAAATCCATGTTGGCGAACGCCCATTTGGCAAACCGCTGACGCACCCTCAAGCTGGCTCCGGTTCCCGACTCTTCCTTGTAGCCGTTGTAGAATTCGGAGGTGCCGTACGGGTTGACCTTGTCCGTCCACCGCAAGAGGGTCCAAACATCCAAACTGCTCCGATGTTGGTTGGCGCTGAGGTTCGGCACGTGCAGGTGGTGGCCCCACAAGGCACGCCGGCGTTGGACCTGAGCGTCGTAGGCGAGCCCCGGAGCTTCGGTGTGGGCGGCGGTGCTGTCAAGGGACCCCGGAAGCCCCCAAGCGCCGGTTTGAAACGCGAGCCAGTCGTAATGTTTTGCTTTTTTGGTGCCGTAGGCGCGGTCGACTTCCACATGCCAACGGCGGTTCCATTCCTGGTCCCGGTAGCCGCTGTTGGACGTCCTCGACATGCGCACGTTCCAGCCTTGGAGACTTGCAGTGGCGTTGAGTCGCGCCTGAATTCCGCCGTTCCCCGTGCTTCCCAACACCGACTGGATACGGGCCACTTGGGGAGTGGCTGTTCCGTGCACCAACAAGGCCCCTCCGTAGGCACCGCCAAACGTGGTGGCCGCAGCCCCTGAGACGAGCTCCATGCCTCCCGACCAAGCTGG
>Ga0181574_10000460_pt1 | contig 37611 bp, 26 predicted proteins | sample 101ome_24_FD_145600 | JGI IMG/M metagenome (GOLD analysis project Ga0181574, IMG submission 145600) | Coastal salt marsh microbial communities from the Groves Creek Marsh, Skidaway Island, Georgia - 101410AT metaG (spades assembly) | ecosystem: Environmental > Aquatic > Marine > Intertidal zone... | reverse complement strand
GGATATACTCAAGTTTACAATGGAGCATACACTGTGGCCAACAATGGAGGTTGGCATGACATCACCTTCTCTTCAAGCTTTAACTACGATGGCACATCTAATTTACAGGTTCTAATTCTCAAAAGCACACCATGGGCCGCTCCTTATGTCTACTGGGCAGGGTCAACAACTGCTTCAAATTTGTCACGTTTTTATTTAGATGACTATACAATATATTCAAGTTCAGAATCGTTGACGCAAACAACATATAGACCTAATGTTCGGTTTACCTACACCCCTAACCCCCAAACCATCTACTATTCCAAATCAACCGGAAACCTAAATGAGGAAGCAACCTGGGGTTCAAACTATGATGGAACTGGATGCCCGCCAGCAAATTTCACCACGGCAGGAGTAACTTATTATGTGCACAACAATACGGCACCTACAACCTCGGGGGCATGGGCGGTATCGGGGGCTGGTTCTAAGGTCGTTTTTGGTGATCCAGATGTAACCGTTTCGTTCACTGCGGGAGGTGCATTAGATTTCGATTGTGATATTGAATTAGCAAATGATGGCACTTTAAACCTTAATGACAACAACATGAATTTGGCAGGAGATCTGATTCGTTCGAGCGCAACTGCTGTATTTAACCCTGGGCCTGGAAATTCTTTAAACACAATTACATTTGACGGTGGGACGGGCACGGAACAATACGTGAATGTAATCGAATCGGTTAGTATAAGTCCGGCTGTTCCGGCTGATGCCGACTTAACATTTTATAATGTAGTCGTAAACAATAACTCAACAGTTCGACTGTATTATAAATTCAGTAACTCCAAAAAATTAAACATTAATGATTTGAATGTGAATTCTGGGAGTACACTTCATTTTATTTCTGATTAAATCAAGTTCTTGTTAAAATTTCGATTATGAAAAAAATTCTATATATTGTAGTGAGTGCTTTTGTCATGCAAACGGTTCACGGGCAAGAAATCCGTCCTTCTGCGCGGCCACTACCTGAAAAAAATTACCTTTCTTACGAAGAATTGATTAAGGCATCCGCTAATCAAGAAGATTATCTATGGGCCAATGAAGCATTTTCGCACGAAGATCGTACGAAGGAAGTGGTAGGAAAGAGAAGTTTTGGTTCCAAAACGTTTTCTACAGATAATCCGCGGCAATTTGTGTTACACGCGGCATCGGGAGAAATTCATTATGAAGAGAATGGTGAATGGAAAACCATCTATCACTCATTTTTACCAAAAGACGACCAGTTTGTCAATGAACACAACCGATTCAAAAGCTATTACTCCAGAGATCTTTCCGCAGGAAGCTACACTATTTTACCTGATGGAAAAAAAATGGAAGAATTACTTGATTTGGAGATGATCTTTCTTGACGAGAATGGGAACGAACTTCAACGTGTTGTGAACAGCGAGGTATCGGGGAAGGTATTCCGCAATGAATTGGTTTATTCGAATGCGTTTGGCGATTTCGTAGATGTTCAAATTCAGCAATTATCCCACAAAAAGAAGCTTGATTATGTGTTAAGAGAAGGGTTTGTAGATGAACTGCCGCAAGGAACTAAGTATGTTGCCTTTAGAGAAGTAGTTTTATTACCTAACGACTATCAGGTAAAGTTAGAACAACAAAATAGAGCCTCTCTAGAAGAACTAAATGAAGACATCAGCCGCTGTGAACGAAAATTGAACGCTTTAGCTGAAAAAAGTACCCAGATCAATGAAAAGGGAGAAAACACACCGACAGCTAAAGAACGTATAAAAATTGAGAAAAAGTTATCCGAACTTATCCAACTACGAGAAATTGCATTGAATGATTCAAAATCAGGGGCGGTACGGAATGTAGAAAGCTTAACCGTTCTAGATGGTAAGGGTAACTTCGCCTTTAACATCCCATTCCCAACCCTTTCTGACCAGGGTGAAGAACAGGAAGAATCAAGCCCAAAGGCAACATCTAAAAAAGGGAGCGCTTCGCTAAAAAATGAAAATTCATTTTACAATGTTACTAGAAATGGTAATGAACTAACGATTGACGTTATGGTGGACGCGAATTGGTTGACAGCAGAAGAAAGAGTATATCCAGTTTTTGTAGATCCAACGACCAATTTTGAGCCACCAAACACAACCTGGTATTCTGGTAGAGCTTACGATGATAATACCAGATACACCGGAGAAATGCGTGTTGGTGATGTCAGCGGTTCCAATGTTGTGGGATGGGCTAAAAATGATATTAGTGCAATGACTGCTGGCTCTGTCGTTTCAGAAATTACATTTTCGTTTTATGTAAGGAGTGAACACAGTGCATTTAATGCTACTCCAATCAATTTCGTTGAAGTAGATGATGAACCCGTAGCAGCATCTGCAACTACCATATTCTCTGACATATATACTGATAATGACTACTATCTTCAAAATCAATCTACTACAGATTGTGGTGGTAGTGGTAATTGGACTTCAAGTACATGGTACACTACTCCCGATTTAGGTTCAACAGCGCATACGAAACTAGAAAATATGATATCGTCTGGATGGTTTGGTGTTGGTATGAGAGAGTATTCAGATCCGGGTTCAAGTGATTATATCAAGGTTCGTGGAGCGGATAATGGGAATAACCCTTATATTTCGGTAACCTATTATGAGCTCCCGACAGTCACCACCTCTGTCGTCTCCTATACTTCTGGTACAAGTGCTACAGGTGCTGGAAATGTAACAAGTGATGGTGGTTGTACAGTTACGGATAGAGGTGTTTGCTGGAGTTCAACAAATGCTATCCCAACGATAGCTGATTCGTATGCTTCAGACGCCACATTGGCCACTGGAACAGGAGCATTTAGTAATGTACCCATGACAGTAGGGTACAGTTCTGTGGTGTATTATCGTGCCTATGCAACCTGTGCAAGTGGGACTTCTTATGGCAATGTATTAAGTTTTACTACAGAAACACCAGCCGGGGCACCACTTCCAACTGGTTTTTACATATCAGGAACAGTAACTAACAATGGTACTATTGTATCTACTAATGATCAAAACTGGATGAGAATGACTGGGGCTTCCAAAGAAGTAACAGGGGGTGGTACTTTTACAGATACTCGAATTTTCGCAGATGGTTCTACATCTATAAACCCCACATCGAGCGTAACATTTACTCAAACGTATGTCAATGCTTCGAAATCATTAGTGGTATTAACTGGTAAAACCATGAACAACGGATCTATGAGCAATTTGGGTACCCTAACTTTGGGTGGTACCGGAGCCATCAACAACTCGGATTATTGGACAAATAGTGGAACAGTAACAGCTGCTTCTACATCCTTGGTAACCTTCTCTGGCTCCTCTGATCAAAATGTAACTTCTGGAGGTAGCGCTTTTGGTAAAGTTACATTAAACAATTCCAGCAGTGGAACCTATGAAGGAATTGTGCTCCAAGATGCAATGACGGTGAACGGAGCGCTCACGTTTACAGACGGTAATATCCAACTAGGTGCTTATAACTTAACCATTGGTGCAAGTGGAACAGTTGTTACACCCTCAGCAACGAGCCATGTCATCACTGCATCATCTGGTGTAGTTACCAAAAATACATTAGGTGCAACTGAATTTACATTTCCAGTTGGAACGAGCAAATCATCCTATACACCAATAAAGCTTGCCAATTCAGGAACCGCAGATAATTTCTCCGTATATGTAACCGATAATGTATTAGATGGAGGTACAACTGGAAGCACCTATAATATAGGTCGTGTTACTAAAACTTGGCATGTTTCTGAAGCAACGGGCGGTGGTTCAAGTGTAACCATGACTCCATACTGGACATCAGCTGATGAGGATGCCCAGTTTGACAGAACTGTGGCGCTAGTATCTCACTGGGATGGTTCTGCATGGGATATGCCAATTGAGGCTCCAGCTCAAACATCGGGCAGTCTCTACTACGTTTCACGCAGTGGTTTAAGCTCATTTTCTCCATTCATGGTGCAGCGGAGTTCATTCACTCCCCTACCAATTACCCTCTCCTACTTCGGAGGAACGTGTAATCCAGAAGGGAATGAAGTAATGTGGGTGACCTCTTCGGAGCAAAATTCATCGCATTTTGATTTAAAGCGTAGTTATGATGGCATGAATTGGGAACATGTGGGGCAAAAACAAGCCGCTGGTAATTCTGCAACAGATATTGAATACGTTATTTGGGATGTCGAGGGCAGCCGTCATGAAGTAACGTATTACGAATTACGCCAGTTTGATTACAATAATGATTCGGCGGTGTATGGACCAATTGCAGTGCGCTGCGAAAATATAGATTCCGATATCACCGGATCACTATCACCTAACCCTACAGTAGAGGCCTCTTACTTGGCGATTGAAAACTGTCCGCTAGGTGAAGCAACGATCACGTTAATGAGTTCGACAGGGCAGATAGTATATACGGACCGGATCATGGTAACAAAAGAAAATGATGTGTACTTTATTGATTCATTAGATTTAACCAGAGGGTCATATGTGATTCGTTTTCAAGCGCCTAACGGGCAAATCGTAGCCATGAAATTAGTGAAGAACTAGTAGAATAATATTTATAGTAGAAAAAGTGACAAAAATGATTTTTGTCACTTTTTTTTTGTAAACTATGCAGTTCACGGAAACATTAGTACATTTGATTAAACTCGTGAACTATGAAAGCACTGTATACTTTCTTAATTTTAATTTTTTGTGTAACTGTTGGTTATGCCCAATGTGAACCACTTCTTGACGTAAGCGACGACGAAACCATTTCCGCTACCGCATGCTATACGAACCTAACCTTCACGAACAATAAAACCCTCACGATAGAAAGTCCAGCAACACTTACAATAACCGGGGCAGTTGAACTCAATAATAATGCTACGATAATTATTAATTCAGGAGCTACACTCATTATTGATAATGACTTTACCGTCAACAATGGGTTCACACTGACTAATTCAGGTTCATTCATACTAAACGGAACATTTACGGCCAACAACAATCCCGATATTACCATTGGTGGCACAGGAAATTTAGATATATCAGGTGACATGAACACCGGTAATAACTCAACCATTGTTGTAGACGGAACTGCAACAGTTGATGGATCCGTAAACATTGGTACCGGCGGAACATCATCATTTACAGTTAATGGAACAGTAACGATTGGTACCGAATATACAAATGGACCCGACTTTACGGGCAATGGTTATGTATACGAAAACGGAACGCAAATATATCCTACAACTCTTCCTATTACATTGTCTTTTTTTGGTGGTATATGCAATGATAGCGAAATCGAAATCCTATGGGTGACGTCCTCTGAAAATAATTCTTCTCATTTTATTTTAGAGCATTCTGAGAATGCTCAGGATTGGAAAGCTGTAAGCCAAATGCAGGCCGCTGGACAGTCAAGTGAAGAAATAGAGTATATTGTTACAGATAGAGATGGAGCAAGAAATGTGTTAAGTTATTACCGCTTAAAGCAATACGATTTTAATGGGGATAATACAGTTTATGGACCTATATCTGTAGCTTGTGAACAGCCTGAAGAGCTCAAGCCGACTGGTGTGCTTGCACCGAACCCTTCAGTTGAGGCATCTTATTTAACGATATCAAACTCCCCGCTCGGAGACGCGTTGATCACTTTACTTGGCTCAAATGGAGAAACAATTTATACCGAACGTGTAATTGTAACTAAACAAAATGATAGTTACTTCATCGATTCCCTTGATTTAAAAAGAGGATCTTACGTCATTCGGTTCGAAGCTCCAAACGGTCAAGTCGTTGCAATGAAGCTTATTAAAAACTAATTTCTCCATGTGCCCTACCTCAAAAAAATGACTACATTTGCAGGGGAATGTTGAAAACTTTCATAGAAAGAATTGGAGAATTAGGGGTTGAAGCTCAAGATGACGACTTATTAAAAAATAAGAAACGTTTCTTGATGTATCAATCGGTCCTGATGAGCATGGGAGGAGTGCTATGGGGTATTATTTGCTTAGCAATAGACAAACCGTTGCCATCTTTAATTCCTTTTGGTTATATTTTCCTAACTTTTATCAATGTTTACACATTTCTTCGTGTTAGAAAATTTTTCTTAGCGCACTCCTTCCAAACCCTTATCAGCCTATTGTTGCCTTTTTTCCTACAATGGTTATTAGGTGGATTTTATGCATCTGGTGGAGTTGGAATATGGGCCTTGCTTGCATTAGCATCATCGCTGAGCTATACCAATAAAAATAACTCATTGCTCTGGTTACTCGCATTTTTGTTGTTATCCATTTTTTCTGGAGTTTTTGACGCCGAATTCTCATTACTCTTCCAAACAGAAGAAATACAAAAACCATTGGCTGTAGCTTTGGTGCTCATGAATAGCACAATCGTCTCACTACTTATCTTTGTACTCATTATTTTTTATGTGAATGAAAACAACTCTTCTTATGTTAAAGTTACAGCTGCACAAGCATTTTTAGAGGAGTCCGCGAAACTGTCCGTCTTAGGTCAATTATCTGCTGGTATTGCCCATGAGATTAATACCCCTTTAGGAGCAATCCGGGCATTAGCAGAGGAAAATTCAGAGGTGTATAAGGGATTTATGGAGCGTATGCGAGCGTTGCATAAAAACTTAACAGACGAGGAGTTTGAAGCTTTTATTTTCCTTTATAATGAAACAGAAAATAATTTAAGTCGTCATTCACCAAAAGAAGCACGTGAAATCCGCAAAAATCTAGAAGCTTCATTGGATCAAATCGGTATTGAAAAAAGTCATCTCATCGCAAGAAAACTCCAAGAAATTCAGATAAATTCTTTAAATGATCCGCTTTTAATCCTCTCTAAAAGTGCTGAATTCAAAAAGATTATCGAGCTATTGAATGAATTAAAATCATTAAAAATCAACAATGCGGTCATCAACTTATCGGTAGATAAGGCCTCAAGAACAGTGAAAGCATTGAAGCTCTTTATGCATTCTGAAGAAAACGAAACAAATGAGTCATTTAGTTTGCGCGAAAGCATTGAGACAATTTTAACGATATATAGTAATGAATTGAAAAAAGGAATTGAATTAGAATTTAATCCTGTCAATTTTAACCAACTCATTCGAGGGCATCAAGATTCAATCAATCAAGTTTGGGCAAACCTAATTGTTAATGCATGCCAAGCAATGAATTTCAAAGGAAAACTTATCCTAAATTGCGAACAAATCGAAGGCAACTTCAGCTTGATATCTATTCAAGATAACGGTCCTGGAATTCCAGAAGTAATTCAACCTAGGATATTTTCCCCGTTTTTCTCTACCAAGGAAAAGGGAATTGGTTCAGGAGTTGGTTTAAGTATTGTCAAGCAAATAATTAAACGAGAAGGTGGTGAAATTTGGTTTGAGTCAAGCGAGCAAACAGGAACTACCTTTTTTGTTAAACTAAAAAATGTTGTATGAACCCTATCGCTATTTTGTGTATTGATGATGACCGTATAATGCTTCAAGCATTGGTACATCAAATATCTACATTCTTGAATGAAGATGTTGTTATTGAGGTGGCTGAATCAGGCAAAGAGGGGCTAGAAGTTATTAACGAATTAATAGACGACAAATACACTATCCCCGTGGTCATTTCAGACCAGATGATGCCAGGGATGACTGGAGTTGAATTTGCAAGAGCTGCTCAGGGCCAATTCACAGACCTCAAAGTAATTCTTTTAACTGGTTATTCAAAAGACTCTATTGAAACCATTGAAAGCCAAAAAAATATCATTTCAACGCTTCAAAAACCTTGGGAGAAAAATGAATTAAGGAGTATTCTATCGCGTTTCTATCCGATGAAATAACTTTAGCTACTGAACGCATGAATAAAACTCAATCACTTTTCGGATTATTGGTTTCTGTCTTCTTTTTCTGGGGTTTTGTTGCTGCAAGCAATGATATTCTAATTCCAGTATTAAAAGAGGCCTTACATTTAAATAATTGGCAATCGCAATTAATTAATTTTGCCTTTTACATGGCCTATACAATTGGCTCTCTTGCCTATGTTTCCCATGCCATTATAACTAAACGAGACATCATTAGCCGAATAGGATATCAAAAGGGTATTGCGCTCGGATTAACTATTTCTGCAGTTGGAACATTATTATTTCTTCCGGCGGCAGCTTACAATAGTTATGGTTTCTTAATTTCAGGTCTATTTATCGTAGGTCTTGGTTTCTCTCTTCAGCAAACTGCTGCAAATCCCTTTGCAATTTCACTTGGAACACCAGAAAAAGGATCTCAAAGGTTAAGCCTTGCTGGAGGAATAAACAATGTTGGGACTACGATAGGTCCATTAATTATTGCATATGCCATTTTCGGTGGTTTAGGCGATAATGACGATAAACTTGTAACCATTGATGACGTCAAGGTTCCTTACATTTTGTTGGGAGCAGCGTTCCTTTTTGTAGCACTTCTATTTTATAATTCCGGAAGAAAAAACCAGCATGGTAAAACAGTGTTTAGTGAACAAAATGAAAATTCAGATTTAATTGATCAGACTGATGGGATAAAATTCAAACTTTCTAACTATCCACAACTTTACCTTGGCATGTTGGCGATATTCTTTTACGTTGGTGTTGAAGTAGCAACAGGAGGTAATCTCGGGGAGTTTTTAAAAAAAGTAGAAGGGTTTTCAGATATAAATATGGCGCCTTATGTTGCATTATATTGGGCTTCATTGATGATAGGGCGTTGGGCGAGTGCTGCATCCATAGTTAGCTCAACTAAACAGAATAAACTTTTCTTTAAATTCCTGCTTCCATACATTGCGTTTGGTATTTTTCTTCTTTCGCTTTACATTTCAGGAAACCCTTATCAGGAATTCTTGAAGTACTTTTTTATTGTTCCAGTAATTACTATCGCAGATATTCTTAGTAAAGATGACCCCGCAAAACAGCTATTCTTATTCTCACTGCTAGGAATACTTGCCTTAATTATTGGAATATTCTCAAGTGGAACCGTTGGAATATTCGCATTCGTAAGCGTTGGGTTATTTTGCTCTACACTGTGGCCTTGTATTTTTACGCTTGCCACAAAAAACTTAGGGGAAAACACAACTAAAGGTTCAAGCCTACTAATTATGATGATTATGGGGGGTGCCATTATGAGTTTAACACAAGGTGTTTTGGCAGATATACCTGCTATCGGTATCCGTTATAGCTTTTTTGTAGGGGTTGCGTGTTTCATCTATCTCGCTTACTACGCAATACGCATGAAAAAACAATTTAAAACACAGTGAGGTGTGCGATAAGCTTTTGTTGATAAGTCTACGGATTAGTACTTTGCTCTAATTCGAGATTTGACGGGTTCTACCCAGGACTAGAGTCCGACAGCAGAAACCCACCAACCTGCAACGCGAAGTAAAGTTACCGTGTATCCATTTATCAACTTTCATTATCTTAGCCCGAAAAATAAAACTATGGCTTTCGAAAATATATTAGTAACACAAAATGAACGTGTTCAAACCATCACGATTAATCGTCCGAATCAATTAAATGCCTTGAATAAGCAAACAATCCAAGAATTGCATGAGGCATTGAAAGCAGCTGAAGGAGATGCTGGGACGCGAGCGATTATTCTAACTGGGTCAGGCGAGAAGGCATTTGTTGCTGGAGCGGACATTAAAGAATTCGCAAGCTTCGACGTTACTCAAGGCAAACAACTGGCTGCTCAAGGTCAAGAATTGCTCTTTAACTTACTCGAAAACTTAACCACTCCGGTGATCGCCGCAGTTAACGGTTTTGCGTTGGGTGGTGGTTTGGAATTAGCGATGGCTTCACACATTCGTATCGCATCGGATAATGCGCGATTGGGACTACCAGAGGTTTCACTTGGAGTAATTCCGGGATACGGAGGAACACAACGTTTAGCACAATTAGTAGGTCGTGGAAAAGCCATGGAAATGGTAGCGACAGCTGGAATGATTTGCGCAGAAGAAGCTCAATATTGGGGATTAGTAAACCATGTAACATCACAAGAAGAATTACTGCCGCTTGCGGAAAAAATCGCTTCTAAAATTTGTGCCAATTCGGGAGACGCCATCAAATCTGCCATCCGAGCAATCAACGCTAATTACACTTCTGGAGTGAATGGCTACAACGTAGAAATTGCTGAATTTGGAAATTGCTTCGGAACAGAAGAGTTTATCGAAGGAACAACTGCCTTTGTTGAAAAGCGCAAAGCAAATTTCAAGTGACATGTTAAGATAGTGAGACCTGAAGAGGCAGACATCATCCGGACTACATCTTAACGTCCAAAATCACTTTAGTTTGAGTGAATACACGGACTTATACAGTTCAGGTGATTGAAAAAATGCATCCAATTCTTTCCGAGTATCTTCTTCGATGAACGGCATTAGCGGCTGCTCTACTTCAAACAAGTGAGTGATGGCATTTTTGATTTTTTGATCCCAATCTTGATAATATGTATCAAAGTCATCAGGTTTGATTTTCTTGCGACAATTGTCCATACCACAGCTCACTTCCATTTCAGTGGTTAGGTTAAAAATCCCATATTCATCTGTGATTTGCTCTCCCTTTTGGATGTCGCGTATCGCAATTTCAAAACCATAACCCGTCGAAATTGTGTTGCAGTTACAGCAATGATTCACATATTTCGCGAAATCCCAACTTATCACTCGATTACCCTGAGGATCGATATAGGAATATTTCTCGATTACTTGTTTAACTTCCTCTGAATGCAACAGATAATCGGTAGGAGAAACCACTAGTTCTAAGCTATCTTTCACGTAAACGATTGTGCCTTCTGGGATATCTTCAGTGGCAAACACACCATATCCCACATGCTCATTAATGAACTTTAGTTCTGTTTTGGATGAATCATAACAATTAAATTTATCGTTTATGCCCCCTAGGCTTCATCCCTTTTGGAAGGTGATTACGGCTTACTCAGCGCTATTTATTTTTACTCGAATGTAGAATATTTTTAATTCATTTTTCACTTGGATGAAAAAATAGTTTAAGCAGTAAAGAAGATGTTGCAGGTTGAGAGGTTACGGGTTTCAATCTGCAAAACTTTGAAACGGGATGAAGTGCCGATAACCTGCAACTAGCAAAGCGAAGCAACACAACTCAAAGCGCAGCGATAACCAATAATCGTTTAATCCAATTTTAACTCGTATGGCAATCGTGCTTGAATACCAACATAGTTTTCCAAAGATCGGAGTTTCGAATAATACTCCAATAATTCTTCTGGAATTCCTTGTTTCACGGAAACTTGGTTTTCTTCTGTCAATGATTCTAGCAATTCTTGGATAGGCTCTTTTTTAATTTCAGGAAGGTACTGCACTTTCGGAGACTCAAGTCCCGCCTCTTTTGCTGCGTAAGCAATTGCATCTTTTAACCCTCCTAATTCATCGACCAAGCCAATTGACACGGCATCTTTACCAGTCCAGACCCTTCCTCTAGCGATTACGTTCACTTGCTTCTTGGACATTCCACGACCTTCCGCAACGCGCTGTAAAAACTCATCATAAATATAATCTACTTCATCTTGAACAATTTGGAGTTCTTCAGGTGTCATTTTCTTATTGGTTGTCAAAACGGACCGTTTGTTTGTAGACACTCGATCGAAAGACAGTCCTAACTTGTTCTCAAGCATCGCACCAGTGTACGGAATTACCCCAAATACACCAATCGATCCTGTGATAGTCATAGGCTCTGCAAAAATACGCGTTGCTGGAGCAGCAATGTAGTACCCTCCAGATGCAGCCACGTCACCCATAGAAACAATGACCGGTTTCACCGCCTTTGCGAGCACCACTTCTCGCCAAATTTCGTCACTCGCCAAAGCACTACCTCCTGGGCTATTCACACGGAAAACAATCGTTTTGATATGATCGTCCAAACGCGCCTGACGCAGTAACTTAGTGATTTTATCGGAAGCCAACCCATCACCAGTTGTCGTAACACCACCTTCTGCCAAGATAACTGCAACATTGGCGGTTGATTTGGATGAACCATTCACAATTTTCTGGTTGTTTTCGAACTTCTTGCGCGCAAACTTTTCAAAGGACACAAATTCAAGGTCTTCTGCGTCCTTCGCACCAGAATGTTGAACTAACATTTCCATTACTTCATCTCGATATTTCACCGCATCTATCAATTTATAAGTCACTGCATCATGCATTCGACGGATATATGTACTATCTGCATAGATATTCAAATCTGCTGGTGAAATACCTTTAGCGTCTCCAATCGTTTGACGAATATCTTCCCACATACTTGTTAAGTAACGCTCGATCTGGTGCTTACTAGAATCACTCATTTTCTCCAAGAAGTATGGTTCAACAGCTGATTTAAAATCGTTGTTTGAACCTCGTACCACTTGCATTTCTAAATCAAGCTTATCAAACATTCCCTTGAAGAACATTAATTCTGCACCTAACCCGCCAAACTCAAACATCGTAGATGGAAATCCATAATTTTCCTTTGCTGCAGAAGCAATGAAATATTGTTTCATACCTACTGCTTCCCCTTTGTGATATGCTAAAACGAATTTTCCTGATTCTTCTTGAAAATTAACCAGTGCTTCGCGTATTTCGCTAGCAGTTGCATAACCACATTGTGCGCCATCCAGTTCGATAAAAATACCCTTTATGCGCTTATCTGACGCTGCCTTTTCAAGTCCGTACAAGATGTCTGACAACCCAATTTGTTGTTCCATCTGAAAACTGCTTGGATTAAACTCTGAATTAGACGACTCATTAATTTGCCCACTGAGCGTCATATGAAGAACTGTTTTATCTTTCACGGCAAATGGCTCAGGGCCACTAAATAAACTCCCGAAAAGAACAAAGAAAAACAGGATGAGTAGGGTAAGTACAACAACACTCGCCATTAAGCTTGGCCAAAAAACTTTCCCAAACGATATTACTTTTTTAGGTTTTTCCATATTAAAACTTTTGTAGATTCAAAGGTAAGCGATTCCATCTTTTTCCCCTTTCAATAAATTACAAAAGGTGAATCAAATTAGTTAATTGGTTAATTTCGTCCTTCTATAGTGAAATTGCCAGTTAACCATATCGCATATTTAAGTCTAGGGAGTAATGTTTCTCCAAGAAAAGAAACGTTACTTAAAGCCATTCATCTCATTCAAAAAGAATATGGAACTGACAAAGAGATACTTATTTCACCTTTTTACGAATCACCACCTTGGGGATTTGAGGCTGCCACCAACTTTATCAACCTTTGTTTGGGTGTTTACACTTCAAAGTCTCCCCACGAAATTCTTGAAATCAATCAAACCATCGAGAAAACGTTAGGAAGAAAACCAAAGAGAATAGCAACTTATGAGTCTCGCCCCATTGATATAGACATTCTTTTTTTGGGCGACTTTATCATTTCCCAGGAAGATCTAACTATCCCTCATCCTCATCTAGCACAACGAAAGTTCGTACTAGAACCCCTCAACGATATTGCGAGCGCGTTTTTACACGTTTCACTAAATAAAACCATTGGACAGCTTTTGTCGGATTGTGCAGACACATCTCAACTGACTAAAATTGGGGAAATCATTGGTTAAATTAATATAATTTCCATTAGATTTTTTCAGTCCTAAAAAAAATCACTAATATTGCATCACTAATTAGGAAAAGAATTAATAAACTTATAATGAAAAAGCAAAGTATCAAAGGTTTAGCGTTCATCGCTGCAGCTGGAGTTTTAGCTACAGGTTGTGACCTACTAAAAGACTTAGATTACGCAGTAACACCAAATCCATTGGAGATGCACGGTGACAGCGTAAAAGTAAAAGTTGACATCACTTTCCCAGAGAAAGGAATTAAGAAAAAAGCATACGCTGAAATCTATCCTGCTATTGGAGATCATGCCCTAAAACCGCTAACTGTAGTGGGAGAAAAAGCAACAGCGAACGGAAAAGTCGTGCAATACAAGCCAGGAGGAAAAGTAATGTACGAAGATATAATCGCATACAGTCCTGATATGGAAGTCTCTGATTTGGCAATCACAGGTAAAGTTTTCAAAGGTTCGAAAGAAAAAGATCAAATCGAAAGAACAAAAATCGGTGATGCAACTGTAATCACTCCAATGCTAGTAGCAAAAGATTTTCGTGTAATTTATGCTACTGATCAATTTAAACGAGTTACTGAAGAGTCCATGACTGCTCAAATCAATTACATGAAAGGACGTTCTGAAGTGCGTTCTACAGAATTGAAAAGAGAAGAGATTTTAGCACTGGAAGCTTTCTTAGCTGAGGCACAAACTAATGCTAAAATCGATGTGAAAACATTGAAAATGACTGGTTTTGCTTCTATTGAAGGAGAAGAAGATAAAAATAATACGCTCTCAACAGACCGTGCAGGTTCAGCCAAAACCGCTACAATGAAAATTGCAGCTGGTAAAAAAGTGGCAAACGAGAAAGCTCAAGATGAATCTTCTTACACTCTGTCCGGAAAAGGTGAAGATTTTGAAGGTTTTAAGAAAGCGCTAGAAGCATCAGAAATGGACTCTGGTGAAAAAGACCTTATATTGCGTATATTAAGCATGTATAACGGCGCAACCGAAAGAGAAAAAGAAATCAAAAATCTAGGTAAAACATTTACCTACCTAGACAAAAATGTTTTCCCAGCTCAACGTCGTACCGAAATACACGTTACTTACGACAAAACAGGGTTTTCTGATGAAGAATTAGTGACTTTGTCTAAATCCAATATTGATACTTTGAACCTCGAAGAGATTTTATTCACCGCAACGTTATCTGACGATTTAAACGAAAAATTGCGATTGTATAAAGAAGCGGAGCGTTTATTCCCTAGCGACTACCGTCCTTCTAACAACGTAGGTGCAGTGTTGTACATGCAAAACAAATTGGGTGAAGCAAAATCTCAGTTTGAGAAAGCAAATGACCTTCAAGACAACCCGATCTCTAAAAACAACTTAGCAGCCATTGCTGGGGTAAACGGAGATCGTGAAACAGCAAAATCTCTTCTAGAAGAAGCAGCAGGTGCTGGCTCAGAAGTGAATTACAATAAAGGTATCTTGGCAATTCAAGATGGAATGTACGATGATGCTATTTCAAACTTCGGTGATGAAGCAACATACAACAAGGCATTAGCTCAACTATTGAATAAAGATCATAACTCCGCATTATCGACTGTTGATGCTTCTGCAGATTCAGAAAGTGCTGAAGGTTATTACTTGAAAGCAATTGCAAGTGCTCGTGCAGAAAAATTGGAGGAACTCGTTGCTAATCTAAAAAATGCATTCAGTAAAGATGCTTCTTGGAAAGAAAAAGCAGCAAAAGATAGAGAATTTATTAAATACTTCGAAAATGCTTCTTTCACGACTATCGTGAAATAATCATATGATTAATATCTTTCTAAAAAAAGCCATGCAATAATGCATGGCTTTTTTGCTTATGATTTAGGAAAATAGCTCAGATTTTTGTGCAATTTTGGACATCAGTTTATGCGAAATACATTCTTAAATATTTCACTTTTATATACTTTACGACTGTTCTTCTAAAAAAATTAGAATTAGAAATGGTTCATCTAAATCCTATTCAAACCCATCAGTAATAAATTGCTGCCACCCTGAAAGAAATAATTGAAAAGAGGGTGCCAGTAGGACGTAATATTATCTTGAGAAAGGAACCGTATTCTTCTGTCTTGATTCCTCAGTTTTAAACCAACGAATGGTTTGTAAACGGAATTATTTTCCGATTTTTATTCGTTAGGTCGAGATATCAATGAAAAAGATAAAGAAATTCTTGAGGGCTTCAAACAACGTAAAGTACAAATCATCAAAAGTTGCCTAGAAAATAAAGATACGCTTTTGTACATCACTCCATACAATTACAAGGAGGGTCGAACTTAATTTGTGTAGATGGCATTCGCTTTTCCCAACGCTCCAGAAATGTTGGCGCATAGGTCATTCCTCGCAAATCCAAGAATTGGAGCCTGTCTAATTCTGCCAAGTCATCCGGCAAACTTGGAATATTTGTATCCCACAGATCCAAATACACCAACTTCTTCAACGAAGAGATTCCTTGTGGCAACGCTATGAGGTCATTTCTACTTATATCCAACAGCTCTAGCTCAAACAGGTGATAAACAACTTGGGGGAACGCTGACAACTTATTCTTGTTCAGGTATAAGTACTTTAATTCTTGAAGCTGTTTCAATTCGGGTGGAATAGTGGTCAGTTTATTCTTACCTAAATCAAGTCCTTGGAGATCCGCAAATAACCAAAGGTCAGAGGGAATTTCTGTCAAACGAAGTTTCTCGAAGGTAATCGCTTGAACACTATCCTTTGGCAGGTGTTGTGCAATTCCCCATGGAATATATTTCAACCGGTCAATCTCTTCGCGCTGTCCACAAGAGAAATTAGTAATTGCTATGCAGCAGAAGATTACGAACCGTATGTTCATCTTTTGATAATTGAATTTTTAAATCTTCTAAACTATTGAATTTTAACTCATCTCGCAACCTTGTGAGCGCTTTAACCTGTAATTCTTGGCCATATAGATTTCCAGAAAAATCTAACAAATTTACCTCTATGGAAACCTCATCCGTATCCCGAACTGTGGGATTTACACCAATATTCATCATTGCGAAATATTCGGCTCGATTCTGTAAAACGGTACGCACAAGATACACACCGGCAGCGGGAATAATTTTAACTGAACTACCCAAATCCATGTTCGCAGTTGGAAAACCTATTTTACGACCAACTTGCTTCCCAGGAATAACTGTTCCGTTTAATTCAAAAGGTGCTCCAAGAAATAGATTCGCAGTTTCAATATTACCAGTACTAAGGGCATTTCGAATTTTCGTTGAGCTAACATTCACATCGTCTATGTCCTGTGCAGCAATTTCAATGACATTAAAATCATAAACGGGTCCTAAATCTTTCAATAGCTCTAAAGACCCTTCTCTATTTTTACCAAATTGATGATCATAACCAATCACAATGGTTTTTACGTTCAATTTATTCACCAAATAATCGCGAACAAATTCAACAGCTGTTAACCTAGAAAATTCTTTTGTAAAAGGGTGGACTATTACATTTTGGAGTCCCATACGTTCAAGTTTTTCAATCTTCTCAACTTGTGTTTGAAGCAATTTTAACCCATGTGAATCAGGAAATAAAACCATTCGAGGATGCGGATAAAACGTGAATAACACTGATTCCCCTCCATGTTTTTGAGCTTCTTCATTCAGCTGTTGAATAATTCGTTGGTGCCCTAAATGAACTCCATCGAAGGTTCCTATCGTCAATACTGGATTGGGAATTTTTTCTAACTCATCAAAACCTTGAAATACTCTCACGTAAACTTATTCGTTTTTGGCAAATATACGGAAAACGATTATCCACATTAATCTGAACTAGAACAAACCAAAGAAAAATAATTTACTATGCAAGCATATTATTTTAATTTTCTATATATTTACGACTCAAACACGTAATATCAAAAAAACTATACAAGATGAGTGATAAAAAAGCGATCAAAGGAGGAGAGTTCATCATCCGAGACACAAAACCTGAACATATTTTTATTCCTGAAGAATGGAATGAGGAGCAGCGTATGATTGCCAATATGTGCCAAGATTTCATCCAACAAGAGGTAATACCACATTTGGATAGAATTGATTCTATGGAGGAAGGCTTGATGCCATCCATTATGGATAAGGCAGGGGAATTAGGGATGTTAGGGATGTCTGTACCCGAAGATTTGGGAGGAATGGGAGTTGATTTTAAGACCTCTTTATTGGCTACAGAATACCTTGGTAAAGGATACTCCTTTTCTGTAGCGTACGGAGCGCATACTGGTATTGGAACACTTCCGCTACTCTATTATGGAAATGATTCCCAAAAAGAGAAATACATTCCAAAATTGGCAAGCGGAGAATGGAAAGCAGCATACTGTCTAACTGAGCCTTCAAGTGGTTCCGATGCTAATTCTGGTAAAACAAAAGCAGTGCTTTCTGAAGATGGAACTTATTATAGCATTACAGGACAAAAAATGTGGATTACTAATGGTGGCTTCGCGAACCTGTTTACTGTTTTTGCTAAAATTGGTGACGACAAAAACTTAACAGCATTTTTGGTGGAAGCGGATTCGGAAGGAATCTCCTTAAATCCTGAAGAAAAGAAAATGGGAATTAAAGGGTCTTCAACACGACAAGTATTCTTTAATAACGTAAAAGTCCCTGTTGAAAACATGCTTTCTGAACGTGAGAATGGTTTCAAAATAGCACTAAACATATTAAATATTGGTCGAATTAAATTAGCGGCTGGTGTTCTGGGTGGAGCTAAAGAGGGAATTGATGAAACTATTCGATATGCTAACGAACGAGAACAATTTGGTCGTTCAATCAGCAAATACGGGGCTATCCGATACAAAATTGCTGAGCAGGTAATTCGCACTTATGTATTAGAATCGGCTACTTATAGAGCTGGACAAAATATCGATGATGCTATTCATGCATACATTGAAGATGGCATGTCAAAAGGAGAGGCGACGTTAAAAGGAATTGAAGAGTTCGCTCCTGAATGTGCCATGCTGAAAGTGGCAGGTTCCGAGTGTTTAGATTATGTAGTTGATGAAGCAGTCCAAGTATTTGGAGGAATGGGTTATTCTGCAGAATCCTCTGTTGAGCGTGCTTACCGGGATTCACGAATCAACCGTATTTTCGAAGGAACAAATGAAATCAACCGTATGTTGACAGTAGACATGGTGCTCAGACGTGCAATGAAAGGTCAACTGGATTTAATGGGGCCAGCGATGGCTATTGCCAACGAATTGATGAGTATTCCAGATATGGGAAGTTCACCAGAAGGTGTTTTTGGTCAGGAATATGTAGCCCTGAAAAACTTCAAAAAAGTAATTCTAATGGTCGCTGGGTCTGCAGTTCAAAAATTAATGCAAACACTTTCCAAAGAACAAGAGGTTTTAATGAACATTGCGGATTTATCCATTTGGACATATCAAGCAGAATCTGTTTTGTTACGAGTAGATAAATTGATAAGTCAAAGAGGTGAAGCAGCTTGTGCACACGAAATAGCAATAGTAAAAACGTATTTCTACGATACAGCAGATCGCATCAACAAAGCTGCAAAGGACGCCATTAACAGCTTTGCAGAAGGAGATGAGGCCCGCATGATGATGATGGGATTAAAACGCTTCACTAAATATGATGGGGTTAATCCAAAAGCCAATCGACAATTGATTGCACAGCGGGTTATTGAAAGTAATAAGTATGACTTTTAATGGAGGTTTGGTTCGAACATTGAACGCTGTGCGCGCAGTTGCAGGTTGCAGGTTTGGAACCGCTATATGTTACAGATTTAATTTGAATTTTAGGGGCGAATAATTATCCGCCCCTAGGTGTTTTTACGACAAAACAAACGTAACCGGCAACCTGAAAGGCGCAAAGCGCCTGTAACCTGCAACTGCGCGAAGCGCAAAAACGTTAATAACATCTCACTAATGAAAAATCACCGATTTTGCGACCTTTACAATGTTAAAAACGACTACTTTTGAAGATTAAGTAAAATTGAATACTCCATGAAAGTAAAGGTAATCAATCGTTCACAACACGATTTGCCAAAATATGAAACAGCCGCATCAGCTGGCATTGACCTGCGTGCCAATTTGGCCAAGGCCTATACTCTGCAGCCGCTAGAACGCACATTGGTTCAAACAGGGTTATTTTTAGAGATTCCTGTAGGATACGAAGCACAAGTGCGCCCAAGAAGCGGGTTAGCATTGAAAAAGGGAATCACGGTGTTGAATACACCTGGAACTATTGATGCGGACTATCGCGGTGAAATTGGAGTTATTGTAGTAAATATTTCAAACCAACCATTTGTAATTAATGACGGAGAACGAATCGCTCAGCTTGTATTTGCGAGAGTGGAGCAAGCAGAATTTTTAGAGGTGGAAGAACTCTCATCCACGGAAAGAGGAGCTGGAGGATTTGGAAGCACTGGCGTAAAATAGATCTATGAAAGTAATTGTACCTATGGCGGGAAGGGGTTCTCGTCTTCGACCACATACATTAACAGTTCCTAAACCACTTGTTCCTGTTGGAGGGAAGCCCATCGTTCACCGTTTGGTGGAAGATATTGCTGCGATCTGTAGCGAACCAATAGAAGAAATCGCTTTCGTTATTGGCGACTTCGGTACGGAGGTAGAGCAAGAATTAATTGCCGTTGCTGAAAAGTTAGGAGCTACAGGTTCCATACATTATCAAGACCAACCGTTGGGTACTGCACATGCTGTTCTATGTGCAAAAGAAAAATTATCTGGTCCTGTTGTGGTCGCATTTGCGGATACTTTGTTTCGAGCAGATTTCAAAATTGACCCTTCTGACGATGGAATCTTATGGGTCAAGCAAATTGAGGACCCAAGTGCCTTCGGAGTGGTGAAATTAGGCAAAGGTGACCGAATCGTTGACTTTGTTGAAAAACCAAAAGAGTTTGTTTCGGATTTGGCGATGATTGGCATTTATTATTTTAAAAAAGGGGAGGAACTTCTTACTGAGCTCGAATACCTTATCGATAATAATATTATTAAGGGCGGAGAGTACCAACTGCCAGATGCATTGCGCAGATTAACTGAAAAAGGAACCATCTTCAAACCTGGGAAGGTAGACGAGTGGCTTGATTGTGGAAATAAAACTGTTACAGTATATACTAACCAACGCGTATTGGAATTTGATAAGAATAAAGACGAAAAACTAATTCATCCTTCTTCAGAAATTCAAGATTCCATTATTATACCGCCTTGTTTTATTGGTGAAGGAGTGCGGGTTATTAACTCTGTTATTGGTCCACATGTTTCGTTAGGAGCGCATACTAAAGTGGGCAATAGCCGCATCTCTAATACAATTGTTCAAGAAAATAGCATTATCGAGCACGGCAATATCGCTAATGCTATGATTGGAAATCACGTCCAGTATTTGAAAAAGGCACAAGATTTGAGTCTTGGCGACTATTCTGTTATTGAGTAATTGATGAAGGTAATAGCACTCATATTCCTCTTTATAATTGGTTTTCAATCCGATTTTCATGCGCAAAAAAAGCGCAAAGGGAAATCAGCTGAACATATTCTTCAAGATCAAGGAAAAGATGATTTAACCGTGTTTTCACAGCAAGATTATCCATATTTAGAAAAATTCCATGATGCTATCGTCTTAAAATTTAGTGGAAATATTGCTGAAGCAAAACGCCTTTTAAAAGAATGCCTTGCTGAAAAACCAACAGATGATGCTGTACTTTTCGCACTTGGAGAGATTTCAATAAGTCAAAGCTTAGGTTCCGAAGCGTTGGAATATTTTTTGGCTGCTCAAAAAATTGACCCCCAGAATAGACACTATACTCAAGAATTAGCCTACTTGCAATTTGAAAAGGCAGACTTTAAAAGTGCTGCTAGCAACTTCAAACAACTCGTTGAATGGGAGCCACGACATGTTGAGTGGATATACGCATACGGCCAAACACTCCTTTACAACCAAGATTACGAAGGCGCCATCAAAGCATTCAATCAAATGCAGGATCAAATTGGACCTATTCCAGAAGTCACTATGATAAAAGTGGATCTCTACCGCGACTTAGGAAAGCCCGAGGTAATTGAACAGGAGTTAATTGAACTTAAAAAAGCATTTCCAGAAGATATCGATATATTAAAAGCAGTTATAGGTTACTATGAAGGAGAGGGCCAGGAAGAAAAGGCTATCGCACTTATTCAAGAACTCGTACAACAAGACTCTGAAAATGGAGTCGCTCATTTTATTCTTACAAAAAATGCCATTGAAAAAAAGGACTATGCTGCATTTATGACATCGTTACCCGCAGTAATGAGAAGCGGCGATATACAATTACACGATAAAATACTTCTTATTCAATACTTTGAAGAAATTGGTTCCGACTATAATGCAGAGAAAATAAAAGCACTCGACTACCTTGTAAACGCTCATCCAGATGAAGCAAGAGCTCATGCCATGCGGGCGGAAGTGCACAATATTCAAGGGAAAACGAGGGAAGCCATATCATCCTACCGCAAAGCATTGGAAAAAAATAATGCTGAGTTCAGACTTTGGACAAGCGTTTTGGCCATTGAAAGCGCCTACAAAGAGTACAAAGCCCTCTACGAGGATGCAACTGAAGCGATTTCTCTATTCCCTTCATTACCCTTCGTGTATTTCGCAGCGGCGGAAGGAGCCTTCCAATTGAATAACTTTGATGAAGCAACTGACCTTCTCAATCAAGGAGAGTTGTTCATTATTGATGATGCCACTCAAACGGCCCGCTACGCTATGCGCAGAGGAGAAATTGCTTTTGCCAATGGGAACACTAAAGATGGAATAACTCAATTTGAAAAATCATTGGAATTCGATGGAGAATCAATTTTAATTAATAGCACTTATGCTTATTCTTTGGCGCAAGCAGAAATGCAACTCGATAAGGCCGAGAAACTGCTCAAGCCTTTCATTCGGGAGGACCAGACGCATACGACTTTTATTAACGCATTAGCGCATGTTTACTTGAAACAAAAGGAATTTTCAAAAGCAATTGCTTTACTCGAAAGTGCAGTTCAAAAAGTAGATTACAAAGCTGAAATAATAGACTTATTGGGAGATGCCTACTTCTTAAATGGAAATACTGAAAAAGCGGTATTGACTTGGAAGATAGCTCAAGAACAAGAATCTCGAAACACAATGATTACAAAGAAAATTAACGAAAAAACATATTATGCGCCCCGCTATTATTAAATATATTGCATTTACCGGGGTACTTTTGCTTATCGCCTCCTGCGGAAAATCTAGACATGCAGAAATCGCTGAGAAACTTCCTAAAGTGAAAGACGAGGTATTAATTGCAAAACTGGATAGTCTTTCGAAACGAAGACCAGCACATTTCTACACTAAAATTGCTTCCCGTTATAGCGACAAGGAATTAAAGATTTCGTTTAAAACATCTATACGGATGAGAGCGGACAGTGCTTTGAATGCCCTAATTACATTTGCTCGAATTCCAATCTATAATACCATGGTGACTCCAGATACGCTGACCATTGTAGATAAACGAGGAGATTGCTATATCCAGGAAGGAATGAGCTACCTGAAAAAAACATTCAATATTGATTTTGAACACAAAAACATTGAAGAGTTTCTATTGGGTCTGCCAGTAGGCTGGGATATTAACGAAAAGTATCATCAAATTAATGACCCCTATAATTACGTGATTTCTTCACATAACAAAAGAAGTTTACGGAAGTCCGACAAAGATGATTCTGGCGATGTTTATATCCGTTACTTTTTGTCTGATGATACCGAACAGCTCAAACGAATTATTATCGACAGTCCTGTTGATACAACTTCAATCATGGTTAACTATTTTTCTTATGAGCTCGTTAACGGATATTCAGTCCCCTTAGATAGTGACATCACTGTATTTACGCCTCGTGATACTATTTACATCGATTTAAAATATACGAAATCGACAATAAACGAACCAAGCGAACTATTCCTCGTAATACCTGAAAATTACATACGCTGTGAATAAACTTGTCCTCATACTATTTGTACTGGGATGCTTTTCCGCTTTTGGACAGAAAGGATCTGATCGACTTAAAAACGAGCAAAAAAATTTGGAGCGACAAATAGCAACCACCAAGTTGCTTTTTGAAGCAAGCAAGGAGAAAACGGACCTATCTCTCGAAGAAGTTCGGCTTATTGACCAACAGGTGCGTTTTAGAGAACAATTATTGGCCAATATTGACAATCAAATAAAAGCTGCAGAACTAAAAATAGAGCAAAAAAAGCAACGAATAGAAGAACTCGAGAACGAAATTGATAAACTAAAACAACAATATGCTGACCTACTGCTTTACGCATATAAACTGCGCAGTAAATATGGTAAAATGATGTATGTCTTCAGTGCAGAGTCGATTGAAGAAGCTTTGAAACGAAAGCTATATTTAGAAAAATTAGCTGAGATTCAACAGAAACAGCTACACTTAATCCGTCAGAATATGGAGTTGATGGAGGTACAAATAACTGAATTAGAAACAGTACTTGAACGACAGTTGGAGCTCGCTGAATTAAAACGAATAGAGCGTGCAGAAATTGTTGCAGCTAAAAAGGAAAAAGAGCGCATCTACCTAGAATTAAAAGCCAAAGAACAAGAAATATTAGCTGAACTGAAGGATCAAGAACAAAAGAATATCGTGCTTCAACAACAAATTCAGGCAGAAATTCAACGTGAAATAAAAGCAGAACAAGCGCGAATCGAAAAAGCAAGAAAAGAGGCTGAAGCAAAACGAAAAGCAGAAGAAGCCAAGCGACAAGCAGCTGGAGATATTGCGACGGTTGAACCACCTAAAAAAGACGATGTTCCAGCACCTTTTATGGACACAAAAGAATCAATCCTGGCTGGAAACAATTTCTTAGTGAATAAAGGTAGATTGCCTTGGCCTGTGGAAAAAGGTACAATTACCGTAAATTATGGTAAAAATGCCCACCCAACTCTTCCTGGAGTATTTACACAAAACAACGGGATTGATATTAGCACACCGAAAAATGCTGTTGTAAGAGCTGTATTCGACGGAGAAGTAACAAGCATAATCAATATTCCAGGAGCCGGGAAAGTAGTGATTGTAAAACACGGGAATTATCGAAGTGTCTACTCGAATCTTCAGGATGCCTACGTAACTAAAGGAGCAAAAGTTAAAACAAAAACTCCCGTAGGTTCTTTACTTCCGACAAAAGACGGAAAAATTTCTGTGGCACACTTCGAAATTCACGAAGTAAAAGACGGACAAGTCAATCAGTTGAATCCGAATCTTTGGATAGCGAAATAGTCTTCAAGCAGCGCTACGAAATGCACTCTTTTGATGTCTATTCTTTCACTACTTTCACCTTCCATTGAAGCGCTTCTGAGCTTAGCTCAAATACGTACATCCCACTTGAAATATGAGGTGGAAGTGACAAACTAACCATTCCCGTATGATTCTGAATATCGGACTTTTTCCATACAATTTGGCCACTCATTGAGTATAACGCCACATCAAAAGATAGAATTTCTTGATTCAATTCAATTACAATTTCATCTTGTATAGGGTTCGGAAATAGAACAAATGGTAGAAGCTCATTCTCTGATAGGAAAGCATTCACTTCTAAATACTGCCCATCCGAAGAAACAACATCACTTTCCAAACCAGCACCATTCACTGCCGAGTTATTTACAAAATAAGTGGTATTCGTTGCTAACGACAACCCAGTGAACGTGTGACTCAGTGTATTCCCCACGTTGCTCCATGGTATAATGTCATTTGCTCCTGGAACTGTTCCCACACTAACTATATAATGGGAAATCCCAGAATTTACATCCATCGCTTCGTCCCAATTGGCAGAAATAGAATTAGGGGTATAAAACGTATCGATGTCTGAACTTGCTCCGTCTGATATGTTCGTCAACCCTGTCGGTGGAGTCCAATCAACAAATAAATTATGGAAATGAACATCGGATAAATTATTCGCCTCATCATTCACAATCGACTTAACTTTAGCTGAAAATAGCGTGGGAGATTGATTTTCATAACGTATATCCGCAGCAGGAGAACCTATAGTTATATTCACTTGTGGAAAGCGTGTGCGGTATACTTTCAAATTTTTAATCGCCAAATTGCTATTTCCACTTCTAAATGAAATGTAGTCTCCCGATTGTATTGGATTGTCATCTTGCCAATCTCCTACTAGTCGGTCATCCATGTAAACCAATGTCTCCCCCGTAATTCGATCATAAACGATTTTGACATCCATCCATGTATTTTGTAGAAAATCTACAGGATACACCTTCGCTTGCGAAAAGGTATCATTGCTCACGCGATAAAACTCCAATGTTTGTAACTCCTGACGGAACCAAACAAAATATGAATTACCGCGATTCGTTGCCGTGGGTTCGTCACAAAAATAATGGAACCCGCCCCGCCTATTGTTCCCTGCTCCATCCAATTTGAATTGAAAGTTATACAAATAGCGATTTGATAAATCTTGTTTCAAGTACGCATTGATATTGGTGTTACTGAGTGATTCATCCGTCTGCTCTAAGTAGCCATTCGAATTTGTCCATGTACCACTCACCTGCGTCCAATCTGGATGGATTCCGCTGACCTGGTCGAAGTTATCACTGAAAAAACCACGATCTGCATTCGCACGCCAATCAGATCCATCAAAATCAATTACTTGGTAAAACCTACCTGCAACTCCACTACCATTTACATTATCTTCATCGGTAAAATCAACCAAGAAATCTTGTGTTTGCCAGTTGTTAGCCGCAGTGGAGCTTGTTGTTGGTAACGTCCAATCCACATATATTTGTCGTGCATCTTGATCCGACCAGTTTCCCGCTAAATCCTTGACAATCGAATTTATACGACATGCATCTTGTGTTGTATTTGGACTTTCAAAACGCACATCCTTAGTAGACAAATCTCCTACAGTAATCTTTTCTTGAAAAGACCTGCTTTTTCGAACTGTTAAATCATCAAAATACGCTTCTGAATCTCCATTTCTCAAGGAAATAAATTGTCCCGATACGAATGGTGTTAAATCCAAATAACTTCCCACTAATTCGTCATTGATAAATGATTCTATACGACCAGTTTGTGGATCAAACGAAACCTTAAAATCGTACCATGTGCTTGTACTAATCGTCCAAGGGACTACTTGCACCAAGTTTAATGCATCATTTTCAATCTTATATAAATGATACTCATCATCATCCGCACGAAACCATGCCAAATAGGAATTTCCGCGATTAGGTAAAGTGGGGTTGTCTGCAAAAAAATGCAATCCAGCACGTCGATTTGTTCCAAGACCTCCAATAATTCCTGACCACTGGTACAGGTATGCATATTGATCCGATTGAGTTAAGGAAGCATAAGCATTGGAGTTCCCAACCATTTCATCGCTTTGATATAAACTACCTGTATTGATACTCCAAATTCCGTCTTGAATCGTCCAATCAGGGTGGATTGTTGACGAGAAATCATCATTAAAAAACCCATTTTGTGAATTGGCCCTCCATTCTGAACCATCAAAATCTAATACTTGATAATACTGATCTTCAACACCGCTTCCACCTGGATTATCGCTATCAATAAATTCAGCCCAAAAGTCATATCCGCGCCAATCATAGGTTGCCTGAACTTCTGTGGCGGGATTATCAATATCAGTAATGATGCTATTGCAATCATCAATAATTTGTTTCGCAGCAGCACGCAAATCTGGAAGTTGGGCATGCAAATCATTTCCTGGGCAAGACGTGCTTCCAATATCTCTATGACCTGTTATACGCGGTTGAACCTGAATACCAAAAGCTTGTGTTTGCATGCTAGCGGACGAAAGCGGGTCATACGCCTTGTGGTCAAACCACCACGCTAAAAGTTCACTCACACGTTGCATCTGAATTGGAGTAGCAAGGGTCACGTCTAAATTCCCTGGATAATTAATCCCAATGGAGGCATTGTTTGCAGCCCCAGCATGTGCCCCTCTTACATCCGTGGTTGGTAAATTAGGATTGTGTCTTCCTTGATAAAAGTTGCCATACTTATCCACTATATAGTTGTAACCAATATCTGCCCAACCAAGGGTGTTTACATGATAGTTGTAATATGAACGAACGACAGCTTGTCCATCCGTGTATGTGTTTGGAGAAGCGCCATGGTGAATCACGATGTGTGTGGGAGATATATATGTAGGCGTATATGGGGTTAATACTTGACCACACGAAGCGGAACCACCGCACCATTGTTCTCTGGTAATCATTGGCGGAAATTCAGGACAATTTCTGCCTGATTTTTCTAATACTGTGTTAGGTTTCGAGTAATCTTTTAACGCAACATCTTCTGCTGATTTATAATTCCCATCAAAGAGATCTATTTGAATTTCTTCTACCAAAACCGGAGAAGTAATCTTCAATTCTAATTCCAGGTGACTCTCTGCATTATGGGTAAAAATAGCCTCTGTCCAATACTTTCCAGTCGGCGTTTCATTTGGTGCTATTTCACCTTCCATTTCGATCCATTCAGACCAACTACCAGTTGATTCTAACGTGCGATACATCACTTGAAAAAGAGCTGGATCAACCGATAAATTGGACGTCTGCCAACCAACCCCAAAACAAGAAAAAACATGTGTGGGAGCAATTGAAATAAATTTTTCCTCTCCTGCCACCATTCCGTCCAGTGAGGAATAAGTAGTGAATGGCATTCCCAGTTCTCGCATGCGGTCATTTGCTAAAAAGCCTGAATTCTCACGCTTCCCTTGAGCAATAGCTCCACTGAAAAATAAAATGAGGAGTAATCCAACAAGTAATTTCATAGGTATCAAAATAATGTCCATCAAAATTAAGTGAATTCAGGGTAAGTATAAAGGAAATACCCTCTAAAACATTCTAATTGTCAAAAAAACGAAACAAAAAGGCAGGACCACCAATAAACGACTGTTAAACCCACTATCATCTAAAAATGGAAGGATAATGGGCCGGATATTCAAGTCCAAGAATCACATTTAGAATACTCTTACTATATTTATCCAACTAAAATCGTGGTATGCTTCAACTCGAAGGAATATACAAATCTTATTATCGGCAAAGGGTGCTGGAAGACGTTTCCTTTAATGTTCCCTCTGGACAAATTATTGGATTACTTGGTCCCAATGGTGCTGGAAAAACAACCCTAATCCGCATAATCAATCAAATCATTGAGCCTGACAAAGGATATATTTCGTTGAGTGGAAAACGAATGACCAGTGAGCACCTCAAAAATATTGGTTACCTCCCAGAGGAAAGAGGCCTCTATAAAACAATGACCGTAGAAAATCATGCGTTATTCCTTGGTCAATTAAGAGGACTTCCAAAAAATGATGTGCAAAAGCAGTTGGACTATTGGTTAGAAAAGTTTGAGATTCAGGGTTGGCGCAAAAAACGGATTGAAGAGCTTTCAAAAGGGATGGCACAAAAAGTTCAATTTATCTGCACTGTTCTTCACGATCCTGACCTACTTATATTAGACGAACCATTTAGTGGTTTTGACCCCATTAATGTGGATTTAATTCGAGCTGAACTAAATGCCTTTCGAGTGGCGGGTAAAACCATCATTCTTTCTACACATAATATGAAAAGTGTGGAGGAAATTTGTGATCGTGCCGTGCTCATTCATAAAGGAAAAAAAATAATGGAAGGCGCCATACATGACATTCGCAGTGAACATAAAGAAGGGTTGTTTTCAATTACATTTACAGGTAATATGATTGCTTTTGCCACTGCACTTTGGGCCGGGTATGAGATCATTTCGAAAGAGGTTCACAACGATACTACATTTACTGTTTATCTAAAAATGCGGGGCGAAAATGAATTCAATGACTTGTTATCAACGCTTCTTCCCGCAGTGAAGATCATTAGTGCTCAAGAGGTTCTGCCAAGCATGGAAGATGTATTTATGAAAAAAATCAATGCAGGAAAGGAGGTAGAACATGCGTAAAATTCAACTTATCGCGCAACGAGAACTGAAAGAACGCATTAGCTCGAGGTCTTTTTTGCTAACCGCATTACTTGGGCCACTTTTTGTCCTTGGATTAGTTTATGCCCTTTTTTCGTTGGGGGGATCTGAAAAACAGCATTGGAATGTCCTTATAATGGATAAAACTGAAATTATGGAGAATAAAATAGCTCCAAAACAAGACCCCCGATTTACATTTCATTTCATAAATGAATTTGTAGAGTACGATCAATTTGCTACACTCGAACAGTTTAAAGACTATGATCTGGCTGTATTAATCAATGAAAAGATTATTTCGAATAAACAAGTGATCGTCTCCTATCGTGAATTACCCTCAGAAAGCATTCAGCGGAGACTTATTTATCACGTTGAACGTCGATTTGAAGAAATCATGGTGAAACAGTTTACTGACCTCGAGGTTTCGAAATTCAGAGAAATCAAACAGTCCATGAATTTCTCTTTCAAAAACACCTCTGACCCTAAAAATGAAATCAACCATAAAGCCGCTTGGGTAGGATATGTTTTTGGAATCGGAATACTGCTATTTGTCTTTCTATTTGGTATGACCATTTTGAGAGGTGTTGCAAACGAAAAATCCAATCGCGTAATTGAGGTATTACTGGCCAGCGTACATCCAAGACAGCTACTTACGGGTAAAGTACTTGGTATAGGAATTACAGCGTTGGTTCAGTTCGTGCTTTGGGGGCTTATAATTGGAATTGGGTTGTACCTGTTTCGCCAGACCTTCTTTCCAGATCTTCTTGACCCAACATTACTGGTTGAGCAAATGTCACAAGACTTGGCCCAACAAGCATTGGATGAATTTGCATTAACTGCTCGGAACTACAATGATTTCGTAGACCTGGTTTACCGTGACATTCACTTTACGAATATGCTGCTATTTTTTGTACTTTTCTTTTTGGGGGCATATTTCTTCTACGGGTCATTCTTCGCTATGATTGGTTCAGCGATGGGATCAGAATCAGACGGTCAACAATACATTATTCCAATTAGTATTGTACTTGTATTATCTATACTTTCAGGGTACTACGTTATTTACCATCCTCAAACTTCATTAGCTGAAATACTAGGGTATCTTCCCTTTACTTCTCCTGTAGTAATGATGATTGAATTGTCCCGAGGCTTCAGCGAAGGAGATGTTTGGAAAATCTATTTTTCTCTTTTTCTAATTTTTCTGGCCGGTTTCATTTTGTTTCGACTTGCAGGAAGAATCTACAAAAACGGTATTCTTCAATTTGGACATCGGTTGAAATTCCGATTAATTATTCGTTGGCTTAAAAAAAGTTAACATGATAGGAGCAGTCATTGATTTAGGGACAAACACATTTAATCTATTGATTTTTCAGAAGCAGGAAAATCGCTTTGAGTTTCTCCATAACGATCGAATTCCTGTTGGATTAGGCATGGGCGGAATCAATGAAAACCGCATTGCTCCAGATGCTTTCGAACGTGGGGTTAACGCATTAGTTCATTTTAAGCAAGTTTGTCACGAAAGAAAGGTGGAACACATTAAAGCGTTTGGAACATCTGCCTTAAGAGGAGCCAAAAATGGGATTCAATTTAGCTCCACAGTAAAAGAGAAAACAGAAATTCACATTGAAATCATCGATGGGTTGCGCGAAGCTGAGCTCATTTTTGAAGGAGTGAAACTCGTACATTCATTCACCAAACCGTCCTGTATCATGGACATCGGTGGAGGCAGTACTGAGTTTATACTCGCAGATGAAAAAGGACTGAGGGAATTCCAAAGTTTCGACATTGGAGTTTCTCGTATGCTTCAAAAATTTAATCTATCCGATCCGCTAACCAATGAAAACATCCGCGAGATTGAGGAGTTTTTAGCGGCAAATACAGGCGATTTCTTCGAAACACGTTCGTGCAACGCATTAATTGGAGCTTCAGGAAGCTTTGAAACATTTTTTGAATTTATCTTCGAAAAAAAATATACTGATGAATGGAAGTCTGCGAAGCTTGATTTTAAACCGCTTATGAAAGTACTAGAAGTGCTGATTCATTCTACCCAAGCAGAAAGAGAACTCAACGATCATATTTCTGACATACGCAAGAAAATGATACACATAGCAGCGGTAAAGACACGCTGGGTGATCCGACAATTGTCCGTTGAAGAAGTTTGGATTTCACCTGCAGCGTTAAAGGAAGGGGTAATGTGCTCCTTTTTTTAAATGGAATCCGGCAATTCCATCCGTATTCGTAATTCTTTCGGATAGTAATTATTGAATCGATTGCCCATGGATTTTATCCACCCAAGTGGTAATTCATTATTCGTAACAATTACCCATCCTTGTGGAGCTTCGATGGAAAATGTTTCTCCTTTTAGGTAGCGTAACGCATCAATTTTCGAAAGCTTAACCCGTGGGAATCCCTCATTTAACCAAATATTCATAGCTAACTCATGGTCTGGAACTAATTTATTCTTCATCCTAGTTCCGAGTCGCACGCCCCACTTTACAATGGTTAAGTTATTCAAGAACTCTTTCGCCAGAAAAGATTGAGCAGAAGGAAAAGCAAAAATAAACTCGTTTTTTTCGAGTTGATCGTAGGCCTCGAAATGAGGAGAAGGTAATTGTACAAAAGTCTCCATGATAATTTCACGCGACTTTTTCTTTTTACTATTAACTTTCTTTTTAGAAGATTCATGTGTTGTACTACCCGCCTTTCTCAACACTGCAAAATAAAATCCTTCTGTTTGCATATTAGCAGGTAGCGCATAAAAACCGAACCCTAACGTATCCTTGGTTAAACCCCATGATTCGTCCACTTCAAGTTGAACCGCTTCGAACGAATTATGCTCCATAAAATCGAGCAGCTGCAATTCATTCTCCGCTCTGTTGAACGTACATGTAGAATAGATGATATACCCTCCGTCTTTTACCAAATCAGCGCAGTGACTCAGAATGTTTTGTTGTCTGACTGCACACGATCTCACATTCTCAACACTCCACTCCGTTCTGGCATTCGGATCTTTTCTAAACATCCCTTCACCAGAGCAAGGCACATCAACCAAAATACAATCGAACGTTGAACCGAACTGCTCAAAATCCTCTACCGCATTGTTCGTGACGATACAATTCGAGTAACCCCATTTTGAAATATTATCGCGCAAAATGTACGATCGACTTCGAATTATCTCATTTGAAACCAAGATTCCCTTGCCTTGAAGAAAATCTAATAAAATGGTACTTTTACCTCCAGGAGCTGCACATAAATCTAATAATATCGGTTCTTCTGGAAGCTTTAATTGATTGGTTATCCATTCCACAAACATGGAACCTGCCTCTTGTGGATAATAAGCGCCAGCATGAAATAATGGGTCAAGTGTAAAACTTGGTCTCTCTCTAAGATACCGACCTAAAACTGTCCACGGAATCATCTTTTCTTCTTCGAAAGACGCACTCGACTTCCGTTTATGCAAACGAATAGAAATTGGACTTTGCTCATTCAGCGACCGCAATAAACCCTCCGCTACAGTATGAGGCCAATCCTGCTCAATGCGTTGACAAAATTGCTTCGGTAACAGTGGTATTGAATCTGGATTTTTCAATCGAGTCAATGCGGTTTTTGAGCAATGTAAAGCACTTCTTTTTCCATCAAACGAAAACGTGCAATTTCCTCCGGAGAAAAATGTTCGGAAGGAATGTATTCAGTGATTTCAAATCCAGCTTTTCTCAACCAATCCGGATAATCCTTTCCAAAAAGTCGCACATGATCCTTTTGCCAGAAATGCTTTTCCCGCTCTTCCGGCGACGTAATTGATTTATCTTCATACGTTTCATCTCGCGAAAAATCTTGAGGCACTTGAAAAATTCCCCATCCACCTGGTTTCATGACCCGGTTTAACTCACGCATGCACTGCATGGCATCGTCAACATGTTCCAACACATGATTACAAAAAATGACATCAAACCGATTCTCCTCCAATGGAATACTGTGTAAGTCAAAGTGCATATCAGCAATAGGAGAAACTAAATCCCCGGTGAGATAGCTCAGGTTTTTCTGATTTTTAAATGTTTTATGAAAACATTGTTCTGGCGCAATATGAAGAACTTCTAAGCTATCCGTAAAGAAATTGGATTCGTTTTTCAAATATAACCACATCAAACGATGACGCTCAAGTGTAAGATCGTAAGGGCAAAGCACATTCTCTCGATGGGCAACTTCTGAACCATACGAAAGAAATTTACTAAACGAACGCTCACAAACGGGACATTCTACTTTATTTCCTTTGTACAAGAGCGGAGCAATTAATTTGAATGGATAGCTCAAGCGAATCAGTAGAGGTCTCGGCAGCTTATTTAGCAAAAATTTATATAGTTTCTTCATGGAATTCAGTTCCGTACAAAAATAGAAAGCATTCCCCAAAAACAAACTTTATTTATAGGAATAAGCTTATTTTTGTTTTGTATGCGCATTCTGTTGGTCATTCTTCTCTTTAGTTTTGTTCACGCGGTAAGTGCCCAAAATGATTCTGTTCCTTACAATTTGTACAAAGAACAATTGGTTCTCAAAAGTTCATTAGGATATAATACAGCTCCCTTTAGTATTCGAGGAGATTTTAACTCAACAAAAGAGACGTTAAAATACAGAGCAAATATGAATGCGGTATTAGGGCTGGGATTTTCTTACAAATGGCTTTCACTTGGCCTAAATTTCGCACTACCGGGTTATTTAAAAACCACAACAAAATTTGGGGAAACTAATTATTTTGATATTGACCTTAATTTTGACATAAAGCGTTGGTATTTTGCGTTCAACATTCATTCCTATCAAGGGTTTGCCCTCATTGATGCGGTGCGCTTCAGTGATACATTAGTTTCCCCTGGTAGCTCTAACCAACTCAAACCAAACTTACGAAGTGCTTCAGTTGGGCTCAATGGTTATCGCTTTAAGAATAAATCCTTCAACCGGAAGGCTGCATTAGGGATTGTTGGGAATTATAAAGAAGATGTGACCTCATTTTTTGTAAAGTATACAATGAATCTTCATGGAGTGGCAAACTCAACAGGACTAATGCCGAGTGACCATATTAACGATATTCGATCGATTGTCTCTTCAAATGCTTTTTCAGCGTTCGACTTTGGGGCTGTCCCGGGATATGTGTACATAAATAATGTGAAAGGATGGCAATATGGAGGTATGGCTGGGCTGGGTTTAGTATTGCAATCGAAGTTTTATCAGTTCAATAATACCACTAGAGGCTTTTTAGGACTTGCACCACGCTATGACTTGCGGCTAATGGGAGGTTATAATGTCAGTAATTGGTTCTGTATGATTGACTTGCAATTTGATAATAAGACCATACGTTTCAACGATATACGATACGGACAAAATTATTATTACTTACGAATTTTATATGGCTATCGTTTTAAAAAAAAACAAAATAAAGCAACCTAGTTAGTTTTTCTGCGTTATCTTGTCGTTGTAAAAACCGTACATATGAAGTCTATTGCAATAAAAACATTGAATGTATTACTTTTTTCTGTAGCCATCACCTGGAGTTATGGGCAAACGAGAAAAGAGAATCAAGTAGTAACCTCTAAAGAAATTTCTACGATCAAAAAGACGGAATTGAAGTCGGTAAAGGTGGAAAAGAAAGTAGTTGATTCTAAGAAAAAACCTGAAATTATTCAATCTGTTTCGAATAAACCTATCACGCAAACAAAAATTGAAAATACACCATCATCTGGTAGTTTTTCTCAGTTGAAAAATAGTGAGCAAAATGTACGGTCCGAATCCTTTAATGTCGATAATGAAAACGAAACAAACAGTAATCAGGGAGATTCTCAATCTTTTCCCAAAACTATTTCAAATGGAACACGAAAAAAAGTAACCAATGTAAATTCGATGAATACAAAGGAGGCTTGCTTAAACCGAATAGCAAAAATTGATAGCCAAATTGAAGCAATAGACACAAAGGTAAATTACATTGAATCAGACCAAACCCAAAAAGAGGAAGCTATCAACAAGGGCTGGTTTAGAGAAATGTCGAGAATTAAAGCTGAGTTGGTAGAGGAAAAAAGTCACCTTACAAAAAAGTTATCAACTCTTAAATGATTTTTGTCTAAAAAACACATCTTATGAATTTAATAAAATTTGGTTCTTTCGCCCTACTATTGTTAAGTTTAATAATGAGCCATTTTTTAAATGCGCAAGCTGGAGGCTCAAATTGTGCAGATATGGAACCTATTTGTACAGATGCAGGTGTTTCATTTACCTCAAATATAGACAATGGAAATGCTGTTGATGATGAGGAGGGTAATAACTATGACTGTTTACTTTCAGCACCAAATCCTTCGTGGTTTTATCTAGAAATTTCTCAAGATGGAAATATTATCATGAGTTTGACTGCTAATAATGATATTGATTTCATTATTTGGGGGCCTTACAATAGTTTAGCTGATGCTCAAAATAATTGTGGAAATCATCAAAATGTAGTTCCAGATATCAACGGTAATCCATCTGCGGATGGTTGCAGTTTTTCTAGCACAAACATGGAAACACCTGGAATTCCTAATGCTCAAGTAGGAGAGGTTTATGTCATGCTCATCACTAATTATGCAAATATCAATCAAGACATAACTCTTACTCAAACAGGTGGAACAGGTGCAACAGATTGTTCAATCATTTCTCCTTGTAATGTAGATTTTTTCGAAGCTACAATCGGAGCTTGTAACACGGGTCAAGGCAACTATGATATTACGGGTTCAATCGATTTTACGGATGCTCCAACATCTGGAAGCTTAATTGTGGAAGATTGCTTTGGAACTCAGCATGTAGTTTATACGTTCCCTTTCCCGAATAATGGTACTGTGAACTATACTATTCCTGGACTTCCGGCAGATGGTGCTCCATGTGACTTAACTGCTTATTTCTCTGCTGACCAAGGATGTTCGAATGGCCCACTAAACTATACAGCACCAACATGTCCTTGCTCATTTACAAACATTGAAGCCAATATTTCCGCATGTAACCCTACGGATAACACATTTGAAGTAACGGGATTGGTAGAATTCATAAACCCTCCTTCGTCTGGACAATTAATTATTGAAGATTGTAATGGAAACCAAGAAACATTTAACGCTCCTTTTGTAAGTCCGATCAATTATGCACTTACAGGTCTCAATTCTGACGGGACATTAAACTGTTCAATAACAGCTACTTTTACTGCTAATGCTGCATGTACCATCAACGTTGGCCCATACCCTAACCCAGCTAATTGTCAATGTGAAGTTGAAATTGGTACTTTTACCGATGGTCTGTCTCCTAATAGCTATACTAACAGTACTGGACCATGGTCGTTATGTTTTGATGACGAATTAGTAATAACTGAAAATGGCGACATGCAAGACCCAACTGATTTAACAATTGGATGGAATCCTCCTCCAGCCCCTGTTTACGATCCTGGACAATGGCTACTTGTTTACAACTGCCCACCTACAATCGGCCCACCTGATTTATATACTGATGATTTATGTCTTTTAGGAGTTTTTTCCATCGATGATGGTAATTGGAATATTCTTAATGATTTTGGTGATGGTGGAACATATTGGTTTGTACCCTTATCAATGTATTCTTTGACAGATCAAGTTTCTGCTACCTACACTTTAGGCTATGATGATTATTGCTATGATTTAGGTCCGGCGTATGAAATTACTTTTTTACCCGAAATTACTGTGTTTAATGCGCAAGATTGTCAAATTGGTACTGCTACGGTTACTGTCTCAGGTGGAGATCCCGCTGTAACTGGGTCAGTTTTTACTGCAAGTAACTTATCCCCTGCTAATGCCTCATTCATTAATTCATCGACAACCAACGATGGAGACTTTGTCATCTCTGGTTTGCAAGATGGAGATAATTGGTCATTTGATATCGTCGATATCAATAATTGTCCGATTCAAGTAACCGGAACATTCTCTGGAGTGGAAGATCCGGCCTTTTCATATCCTACCGATGTATATTGTCAAGATGAAGTTGATCCAACCGCAGCGGTTACAGGTACTCCAG
>Ga0181574_10000456_pt1 | contig 37761 bp, 31 predicted proteins | sample 101ome_24_FD_145600 | JGI IMG/M metagenome (GOLD analysis project Ga0181574, IMG submission 145600) | Coastal salt marsh microbial communities from the Groves Creek Marsh, Skidaway Island, Georgia - 101410AT metaG (spades assembly) | ecosystem: Environmental > Aquatic > Marine > Intertidal zone... | reverse complement strand
ACCCATCAAGGTACGAACCGCCGTATACGAGAACCGTACGTACGGTGGTGTGAGAGGCGTACTCCGTCAGTTTATCTGGCGGAGCCGTCTACTCGATTATCTGCTGGCATTTTAATCTAGTCTGCTCTTCAAATTCAAAAAATAGTTCTCAAATAAATATTTTGATAATGTAGACATAATAATTGTCAAAATAGTAATTACCGAATAATACACTAAATGGCTACAAGGAGAACTCATTTGAATTAGGTACTTTTTTAGAAAAAATATTGCTATGAAAATAGCAAGCATATGATACATATAGATTCCATAAGATATTTCTCCTAGGAATGACAGAGTCTTGCTTTTAAGATTTATTATGCTTTTATTAACTACCGAAACACAAATTATTAAATATAAAAAAAGAAAATCAATAATTAAAGAAGACAATATTGGAGTCTTAAATATGGTATTCCAATATGTGTTATCTATATTAGGATGGAATGTTAAATAAAAAATAATTGTCAATAGCATAATGATTTGAACAGAAACTTTAAATATAAATAATTGATCAATTGATTCTCCTCTTGTATATACATAATATGCACCAATACCTCCTATTGCCATAGCTTCAAATTTGAATGTGGTTATGATGTAGTTAAATAACTCATTGTGTATGACTAAAAAGCCTAAAAGATTTAAAAATATTTTCACAAGAATTACGCTTATCAGAAGGATTAGAATTTTGTTTTTGCTGATTTTAAAAAGGGGTGCCCATAATAAATAAAATACTTCTTCTACTCCGATTGACCATAGAGGTTCTAAAAAGTGGTGTCCGAAAAAGAATGTTACTAAACCAGGCAAAAAAAATAAAAAATAAAACCAAGTTTGGCCCAAAGTATAAGGCATTTCATAGTTGACGTTTAGTATTGAAAAAGCTAATGGTAATAAAATAGTTCCAATAAGAACTAATAAAAAGTATAAGGGCCAAATTCTAAGAATTCTTTTTAAATAGAATTTTTTAATCTTAATAGTTCCCGACTTGCCTCTTTCTCTTAAAAGTAAATATGTAATTAGGAAACCACTAAGTACAAAGAAAAAGGTAACAGCGTTACCTCCATTTCTGAATAGTCCAAGCCATTCAAAATTCGCTATTCCATTTTTATTTCTTATCGTTTCACTATGGTGCATTACTACAAGAAACGCAGCAATAAACCTAAGAGAGTTCAGCCCTTGAAATCTTGTAATATTTTTATAGTCAGATATTGTCTGAATGTTAGTCTTCATATGCGTGCAGATAACTCGTTTATATATACCACAAAACTGTATCAACCCGAAACATGAAGTCGGTATTATACAGTTTAATTGTATTTTATCTACGCTCAAAAATACTAAGTATTTTACCAATCATCAAATGGAAGTTTCTTCCTGACAAGTGATGTGGACTCCGCTGGCATCAATATTATTTTAATTACATTTACTTAAAACTAAGTGTATGCAGAACATACTTACAACGCAGGGCCTTCGTAAAGTATACCGAGATGTGGTAGCATTGGAAGGACTTTCGTTAACTGTTGAAAGCGGGCAAGTATTTGGCTTGTTAGGGCCAAACGGCAGCGGAAAAACAACCTCCTTAGGAGTTCTCCTGGGCGTGCTGCGTTCTAATGCCGGTGACTTCAGTTGGTTTGACAAGGGCAACAGCGATGATTTACGGAAAAATATAGTTTCGCTACTAGAAACGCCCAACTTTTATCCTTACCTCAATGCAATTGATAACCTCAAATTGGTGGGGAAGATAAAAGAAGTACCCAACCTAGTCGCGACCATTGGCGCGCACTAATCAATGAAATTGCGCAAGATGGAAAAACGATTATCATAGCCTCTCACTTGGTTGGATGAGATAGAAAAAATGTGTTCTCATGTGGCGATTCTCAAAAATGGAAAACTACTAAAGGTTGGAACACTTGGAGAAATCATGACACATGACCGAATTTTGCTCGTCGCATCAGACGAGAAGGATCAACTTATGGGCGCAATCGCGGCGTTGAGTGAAATCAATTTCATCAAAGAGGAGCAAGGTGAATTGATGATTGCCGTAGAAGAGCAGCTTACCCCAAGCGACGTGAACAGAATGTTCGCTGAAAAAGGGATTTACCTTTCTTCTTTGCGCGAATACAAAAAGAATTTAGAATCTACCTTTTTAGAAATTGTACAGTAATGAAGAAGCTATTATCCATAGAATACGCAAAACTCAAAAAGCTGAATTCCCTTCGAATGATTTTTTTGGCCTATGCCATTATGATTCCGTTGGTGATGTTCACGCTTTCATCGTTCTACTATAACGTTATTCATCCACTGATGCCGATTTTGGATGATATATGGGGTTTTCCTTCTATTTGGAACTTCGCAACATACTCAGCTAGTTTCTTTAATATGCTTATGGGGGTGACGGTTGTGATTGTAGGATGTAACGAATATAGCTATCGCACCATGAAGCAAAATGTGATTGATGGCCTTTCCAAACGAGAAGTGATAATTAGTAAATTCTTAGTGGTTTTCGCGCTTTCAACCATTGTTACGCTTTATACAGCTATCGTGGCTCTTGTTTTTGGCGGGATCAACTCGGGATTTTCGAATGCGTTGGAAGACAGCTATTTCATTCTAATATACTACCTCCAAACGCTAGGCTATTTTAGTTTCGCGTTTTTCTTTGCAGTTTTAGTCAAGCGAACAGCGTTATCGATTATTTTCTTTATTGTTTCGTTCATTGTAGAGTCTATTATAGGCTCTATAATTACCGCAACACTTTCAGCGAAGAACTATTTTTTTTTCTGTTGAATGCGTTTTCCACGCTAACACCAAGTCCAATTATGTCTCAGTTGAATGCACTTGCAGCAAAACAAACTGGAGAAGTGCCACCGGCATTGGAGCTATCTACGAATATTGCTATAAACCTGGGCTACATGGCTTTATTTTTCGTAATCGCTTATCAAGTATTAAAGCGGAGAGATCTGTAATTGACGAGTGATTAATACCTATATATAGTTATAAGGGGAAATCGAAAGGGTTATTGTAGCGATAGATATATCCTAACAGGTTGCTAGACTTTTCGTTACTAATAATTTTGAATGTAGTTTTTTCAGTGTTAAATATGGGGGCGGTAAGATCAAGTTTCTCTGCTGCCCACGTATAATATTCTTCTTTTTGAGGATGTTCTGCAGTGCATCCGTTTATCGTCTCTTCCCAACATGCATTTTCTATTACTGCATCGATCAACCCAATACAATCTTCAAGGTGAATCAGGTTGATGGGTTCAGACTTACCCGGATAATTTTTTCCCGTCATGAATTTCACAGGGTGGCGGTTGTTTCCAACTAAACCAGCCATGCGTAAAATAGTTAATCGCGTTGATAGCAAACTACTAAGTTCTTGTTCCGCCGCATATACAGTTTTACCCCGCGCACTATTTCCAACCTCGGTGGAGTCTTCGTTGACAACCTTATTTTGGTTATCGTACACTGAGGTAGAAGATATAAAAATCACGTTTGTTTTCCCGCCAATAAACCGAACTATGTGGGTCATAAAGCGAGGATATTCAGTGCCAAATGAAGATGGCGGAATGTTCAAGACGACCACGTCTACCGAAGCCAACCACGTTAAGTCATCTGTGAAATCGTTCAGCAGGTGCATGTGCACTCCTTTTTGAGCGAGTAGGGTCGCTTTTGAAGGTGTGCGGGTGGTTCCATACACTAGAAGGCCTTTTTCGAGATAGAATTCGGCCAACGGAGCACCAAGCCACCCGCACCCAACAATTGCTATGCGTTCTACTTTCTTCATTAGAACTTTAACATAAACGAGAGGATAAAGTTTCGTCCCGCAGCCGCTAAACCAGAGCTATATGGTCTGTACCGCTGATCAGTAATGTTCTCAACCCCAGCGCTAAAGGACATCTTTTCTGTTGCCTGATACATGGCCTTAATATTAAGGGTGTACCAGCTTGGTGAATATAAGTTACCATTTTCATCACGCGCATATAAGAAGGGTTTTTGTTGTTCTTCAGGATTGAGGTTTTCAGCACTCACTTCTCCACTATATGTTGCATAAAGCTGAAGGTCCAGTTGTTTTTTCGAATACGAAAACTTGGTAATCCCAAACCAAGGCGCTGCGTGTCTCGATCGGGCAACCGTTCCATCTTCCAATTCTTCAATACCTAATTGATAATTGAATTTAGAACTGAGACGAAATCCTTTTGTCAAGTTGACCTCTACATTTGTGTGGAAGCCATAAACTGTTCCAAAAGCTGCATTTTGAATAGCGAACACCTTGCTCAAATCACCGTCGTAAAGAATACTGTCTTGTCCATTCAGGGTGAATTCACGACGAACCATAGCATTGTCTAAATAGGTATAAAATCCAGAGACATCGATTTTCATAGTAGTCCCAAAAATACGTGAAAGACTTGCCTCTGCACTGTAAGCATATTCTACCTCTAGATCAGTATTGGGAACTACAATATCGCCTGCGGAGAAGTCAAAAATCTTCCCAATATCATCCACGTTCGGCGCCCGATAACCAGTAGACGTATTCACACTCAAGCTCCATTTTTTGTTTGGATTATAGGTCAAGCCGAGTGTTCCGTTTAGCGCCCCATTATTAATTTCCACGGTTGTAAAATCGAAGGGAAAAAAGGTGAGGTGACGGGTGAAATCGGAGGATATAGTGTAGCTAGAATAACGCAGCCCTACTTGAGTGACCAATTTTTCCGTGGCGTGGATTTGATAGTTTACATATCCCGACAAGGTACTCCATGTTGATTGGGGATATCGATCTTGAACAGGAATAGGGGTGTTGTCTTTAATATCTATCGCGCGTCCAATGGAGGTGACATCATTCAATACTGCTTCGGCACCATAGAAAAATTGGTGTTTTCCTGCTTTTTTCTCGAAGTCAATATTGGCAGAATAAGCGTCTACTCGTTCCAACTGGGTTCTGAGTCGATGGTGGTTAAAGCTACGATCTATTCTACTTTCTTCGAAGTTCTGTTGTGCCAATCGAATAGTCATGTAATCAAAGAGTTGGTTCTCCCCGAAATACGTAACAGAAAGGTTATTCATCATCCATTTTTGAGGGCCATAATTCCAAACAGCACTTCTTGGCAGACCGTTGGAGGAGGTTTCAATCAACCGATCATAACGTGCATACTCGGATGTTTCTGAGTAATGGAAGCCATACTCAACATCCCATTTTTTACTCGGCTTGAAACGGATTTTTTGCATGAGGTTGAGTTGACTGTAACCAGTTGAAACCTGCTTGCGGGGATCATTATTAGCAACCACTTGGTCTACACTATCTACTCGTTGTACATAAAATGGCTTGAGGTAAGCTTCCGGGCCATTTGCACCCATGCGTAGGTCGTCGAATTTATTGCGTGAAAAACTCGTGAGCACTGCCCATTTTTTCCACCCAACATTCACGTCAACATGCCCTGACAATTCATTGTTTGCCGAACTATGACGCATCATAGCGGTACCTGTAACGAACTCATCTTTATTAGAAGAAAGCTCAGGTATTAATGTTTGAAAACCCATTACTCCACCAATGGCGTCGCTTCCGTAAATCACAGCCCCAGGTCCAAAAAGGACCTCAACATTCTCCATGGCTAATGGGTCAAGGGAAATCACATTTTGGATGTTTCCCCCTCGAAAAATAGCCGTGTTCATACGCACCCCGTCAACGGTATATAATAAGCGATTGGTTGCCAAACCGCGAATCATTGGAGACCCTCCTCCCTGTTGACTCTTTTGTATAAACACTTCACCTGAAACCGAAAGTAAATCGGCAGCCGTTTGTGGATTATGCAAGCGCACTTCTTTTTTCGATATCGTGGTAACATGCTGTGGAATATCCTTTTTGGATTGCCGCCAGCGCGTCGCTGATATAACGAATTCATCTTGGTTGAAGACTGCGCTGGTTAAATAAACAATATTTTCGAGCGCAGTAATTTCTTGCTGAGAAACGTACCGAGTTTCATATCCAAAGAGCTCGATTATGAGCGTATCATAACTACTCAGCGCACTGATATCAGATAACCCATTGGAATTCGTGCTGGTACTAAATTTCGCTCCTTTAGCTCCAATATGAACCATATCCAATGGTTGCTGACTTTGAACATCAAGGATTTTTATAGTTTGGGCAGCAGCTTGTCGAATGAAAACAAGCACCACCGCGATATAGAGTAATTTCATATGAATGACATATGTATAGTTAATAAATTCTTTTGCCCAACCTTTTAGGGTTGTATGCTATGCATAAAGTAAACTATACGTATTGCGGGGGGTTAAATGGCGTTATGCAAAACCCACAATGAGGAATACCTTGATAGGTGTGATTCCATTTGCGAGATGGCTCAAAAAAGAAGCTGTATAGCTGAGTACTGTTATCTTCTAGGTATAAAGAATTGATTAATAATTGAAAAGAGACTTGATGATGGTAGCTGTCATGTGATAGGTTGAAAACACTATTTGCGAGCCGTTTGATTCTCAGATTAACGGCTGTTTCTTTATCATCTTGCCATACCAAGTAAGTGATGGAATCTTCATGTGTATTGCGTTGGACAATGTCATACATTTTCCCTTGAAATTCAAATTCTTTTGCGTGCTCCCAATCGAAAAACAGGGCGGAATCCATGTACAAAACAGTGAAGGAGATTAATTCTGATTCATCCAGCGTTGGTAAGATTTGATTGCGCACATGCTTTTGAATTTGCCGGCGTTCCATATTTAACCACTTGGGACCGAAAAAGAACGAAACCGTAAATAAGGCAAGTAAAAATATGGAGGCTAACGTTCGCATCATGGCATTTCAATTTCAAAAATACGAAAAAAATATGTTTTGTTTCACAGATCGGGAAGTGCGTGAATACCCGAAAAGCGTTAAAGTGTCTTTTGGGAGTGCGACGAATTTATCTAATACATTGATTACCTTTGTTCATGCGAAATACATTAAAACAATTGCTTGCTCCACTTGGGATTACGGATTTAACACCCATTCAACAAGATGCGTTGGAGCATTATCCCTCCTTTGAAGAAGTGGTGCTATATTCTCCAACGGGTTCAGGGAAAACACTCGCTTTTCTTTTACCACTGCTTGAGTTGCTAACAGGGAAAGATGCCTTTTCAAGAGGAATACAGGCAATTATACTCTCACCGACGCGTGAATTAGCGGTGCAAATTGAAACTGTTTTTAAATCCTTGAAGACAGACTTTTCAATAACCGCCTGTTATGGTGGTCACTCGGTGAAAACCGAAGTGAATAATCTAGCAGCACATCCTGCAGTGATTGTTGGTACACCCGGAAGAATATCAGACCATTTGAACCGTAGAAATTTAGTGTTGAAAGGGACATCATTTTTTGTGGTGGATGAGTTTGATAAATGCTTAGAATTAGGCTTTCATACTGAAATTGAACATATAATTGATCAAATGAATAGCTTGAAAAAGTCATTCTATGGCTCTGCGACGCGCATTGATGAATTCCCATCGTTTATTCGGTTGAAAAACCCTGTTTATTTGGATCAACTCAAGAAAGAAAAGCAACCCGACATTCGGTTCTACGAAGTATTCACTGAGCAGGATAAATTAACAACACTGCGTCATTTAATTACCCAGTTTAATCATGCTCCAACTATTGTGTTTTGCAATTTTCGCGAAGACGTTGACCATATTGCGGCGTTTTGTGCAGATAATGGGATGGCAGTAACTCCTTATCATGGTGGGATGGAACAGGATGAACGGGAACGAGCACTTATCAAATTTAGAAATCAGAGTTGTCCAGTATTGGTGTGTACGGATTTGGGTTCAAGAGGATTAGACATTCCAGAAGTGAAGCACATCGTTCATTTTCAGCTACCTGATAAAGAGGATGCATTTATTCACAGAAATGGAAGAACTGCACGCATGGCAGCCGATGGTAATGCATATGTTTTTCGAGAAGATTACCCAAAGTTTGATCTACCGAAATTAAGTCCATTTGATCTTAAAACGAGTTTAAGCTATGTTTTACCAAAATGGAACACGTTATATTTCAGTGCGGGAAAGAAGAATAAAATTAATAAAATCGACTTACTTGGTTTCATTTGTCAGAAAGGAAAGTTGGGAAAAGAAGATGTTGGAGTTATCGCCGTTCTTGATTATGCGTCGTATGTTGCAATTTGTTCGAAGGATATCGATTCCTTATTAAGAGAATTGCGCAACCATAAAGTGAAAGGACAGAAGCTTAAAATTGCTCATTCAAACTAGTAGGACGTACTCATAAAAAAAGCTCTTTCAGTTCGAAAGAGCTTTTTTAATAGTTGTGTCATATTATACCATCCCAATAGAGGGTGTAGATTATCTAATTCCGAAGGATCTTAGTTTACGGTTATCAATTACCTCTGAACTTTGAATTAATGAATTTCTATAACGTTGCAATAAAGTAGAAGCCGCTTGACTCGCAAGTTGCGTTTGCTCCGTTGAGTAATCAGTAGTTTCAGGAGCCTCCACAGTATTATCCACACGTAATACAAACACACCGTTTGTTCCTTTTAATGGAATAGAAGTTTGGCCATCCTTCAACCCTGAAAAAGCAGTACCAAGAAGAATTGGCTCTCTTCCTACAGCAACATTACTCGCCCCGAAAGTGATTCCTTCAGTTTGGTATTGTGCGCCGATACTCGTTGAAAAAGCCTGTAAGTCTGTTTGCCCAACCATTTGATCGATTAAGTATTGGGCCTGCTTCTCTTTTCTGACTTCTGCACGCATACGAGCTTCTGCAGATTGATAGCTTGGCTCCTTGGTTTCGTTAATTTCCGCGAGAAATGCGATAACCACTTGTTCATTATCTTTTATTGGAGAAGGTGAAATTATTCCTTCTTCAGCCCCATCTTCGAAAGCGAGACGCAATAGACGACCTTCCGCCATTTGACCGAATCCAGTTGCCTTTGGGTTATCAATGTTGAACGTTAATGAACGAATGACATGTCCATTATCAACCGCAAAAGTGTCAAAAATCTGTGTTTTTTCTTCCACTGTTTTTCCGGTCATGAGTTCATCTAAATCGTATATAAGAGATGATGCAGCCGCTGCAATGTTGTCAAGAGAAGCCTTTGTAGTTGAAATTGTTTTTGCAACTGTTGCAAGTACAGGACGCTGTTCCGTTTTTCTGTCTAACACTTCGATAATATGAATACCGTAGCTTGTTTTAACCGTACCTAATGAACCAACAGGTTTGTCAAACGAAAAATCATTAAAAGTTGGTACCATCGCACCTTTTGCAAAATCCTCATATTTACCTCCCGTATTTTTTGATCCCGGGTCTTCACTGAATAATGTTACCATTTCTTCGAAATTGTTATTCGCACGGATAACACCAACTATACTATCTGCTTTTGTCTGAGCAGCTTCAAACGCAGCATCATCAGAGGCAGAAAGCAATATGTGACGAACTGTTGCATATACCTCATCTTTCCACTCAACAATTTTTGAAATTGCCACATATGGACCATTCGCATAAGGACCTACAACTGTTCCTGCTTCAGCTCCTTCCAGTTTAGCTGCTAGGCTCGGTGGATAGTATCCAAACTGGGTTTGATTTGCTGACATTGTTCCTTGCGGATGAGCCACCGTTGAAGAAAATTCTTTTACTTCACTGTTCTGGAAGACAAACGCAGAGTCAGTAGTTGTGCTTTTAAAAGCGGGAATTAAGTTTGCCAGCTGATCCATAACGCGTGCAGTGTCCTCGTCACTCGGAGTAACAGGAATCGTAAAATAATTCACCTTTCTATATGGCTTCTGCTCGTACTTCTTTTCATGTTTATGCGCTTCGTAGTATGCCATAACTTCTTCATCTGTCACCTCAGAAATAGCGTCTTGAGGAACACGCGTTAAGTTTTGGTATACGTAAGTCACGTTTTTAACTTCTTTTTGCGCCATATATTCACTTTTCCCTTCAAGTGAGGTTGCATGAATACCTTTAGAAAGAAGAGTATTGTATTTTTCCTCTACGCGATTCTGACGAATCACACGGAGCGTAGTTGTTAGCTGTTCGGCTGCCGCTGGGTCTGTCGACTGCTCCATGTTTTCCATGTACTGGCGCAACTGGGTAGGGCTGAATTCACCAGTAACAGAATCCAGGAAATTCATCGAAAAAAACGAAGGCGTAAAGTCCTCTTGACCATACAAGATGTTTTCTAACTCGACGTCATCTACGATTAAACCAATTTTAGTATATTCTTGCTTCAAAATATGATTTGCCAAAGCAGCGCTCCAAGCTTGAGCCATGGCGTTTTGCTCATCATTTTCATCTAACGGAACGGGTTGCCCGTTGTTTTGTTGCATCTTATTCTGATACGTTTGGTAACGCGCATTCTGCAAGAGATTATCATATTCTTTATCATCCAGCATTTCACCATTGATGGTACCAATACCATACTCATCAACCTGAGCTCCTCCGTTAAAGTTAATTTCCGGAAGGATGAATGCAATCATTGCTATACCTACTACTGCAATCAGTAACCACGATTTTTCGCGTATTTTTCCTATTAATGCCATTTTTACATTTTTCTTTAAGGGTGCGAATATAGTGATATGTATTAATATTTAAAAGGATAGGTGTAAATTAATGATTGTTGTATAGTTGCCGGTTTCATGTTGCGGCTTAGTTTTATTTCTTGAGGAGTAATTATTCTTATGCCCACGAATAAAACTAGTGATTGATAAATTGATCAATGGCAATTATTTGAATGAAACTTTTGCGCTTTAATCCGTTTCTATTACTTTTGACATTGTGCGACACGTAAAATCATATTGGCTTTATTCTTATTCTATGAAAGGAGAGTCGGTATGCTGTGTTGATTTCTAATGCTTTAAATAGAATTAATAATCATAGGCCCGGCTTGTAAAGTCGGGCTTTTTTATGCTTGAATATGAAAACATATGCATTAATTGATGGACTGCGTCAGGAGTATAACCGCTATACTCCTGAGGATAGAAAAGTATGGACAATTTTGTTTGAAAGGCAGCTGAAGCAACTGCAAGGAGTTGCGGACAAAAATTATTTGGAGGGCCTTGATAAAATTGGGTTTTCTGCAGGATCAATTCCTGATTTCAGAATAGTGAATCAGCGGCTAAAAGAGCTAACTGGATGGGAGATTGTTGTGGTTCCAGGAATAATTGATCAGCGTAATTTCTTTGAAATGCTATCTGAACGAAAATTCCCATCTTCCGCCTGGCTGCGTTCTATGGAGGAACTGGACTACTTATCTGAGCCGGATATGTTCCATGACGCTTTTGGGCATATGCCATTGTTAACCAACAAAACATTTTGTGACTTTTTTCACCGTATTGGGGTAATAGGGATGAACTATGAAAACAGTCCGAAACATATTGAAATGCTTGGTCGCGTATACTGGTTTACAATAGAATTCGGATTGATACAAGGTGCTGACCGCCTAAAGATTTATGGGGCGGGTATTCTTTCTTCTATTGGAGAGACTCAGTTTAGTTTAGGAGATGCGCCAACACGTTTGCCGTTTGATGTGAAGGAAATCATGAATACTGACTTTGATAATACAAAGATACAGGAGAAGTATTTTGTCATTGAGACGTTTGACCAATTGCTAGCAGCTGTTCCGGAAATGGAGGAACACCTTTCTTCTGTCTAGTGGCATAGAACAAAAAAACGCACTCCTAGGAGCGCGTTTCTGAATTGAGTAGCTTAATAAAAACGGCACAATTATTAACCACTACACATTTCACAGTTGTCAGGATCATCCAATGAACACGACACTTGCGCTTGAATTTTTTCAGCAGTAAGCTCTTCGGGTTTTTCCGTTAGCGCTTTGTCTACTGTAAACTTAATAGCGTCTGTGGCAGCTTTTGTTCTAAGGTAATACATTCCTGTTTTAAGCCCTTTTTTCCATCCGTAGAAGTGCATGGAAGTTAACTTACCAAAGTTTGCGTTCTCCATGAAAATGTTTAATGACTGTGATTGGCAGATGTACGCACCACGATCAGCGGCTTGTTCAATAATTGCTTTTTGAGAGATTTCCCAAGCAGTTTTGTACAAGTCCTTAATATGTTGAGGTATTTCTGGAATATCCTGAACAGAACCATTCGATGCCATTAATTTTTGACGCATAGTGTTGTTCCATAGACCTTCCTTCACAAGGTCTTTTAATAAGTGTTTATTCACGATAATAAACTCTCCAGAGAGTACGCGTCGTGTATAAATGTTCGACGTATATGGCTCAAAACACTCATTGTTTCCTAAAATTTGTGCAGTAGAAGCTGTTGGCATTGGTGCCACTAACAAAGAGTTACGAACACCATGTTCTTTTACTTCTTCGCGCAATACATCCCACTCCCAACGGTTGGTTGGTTTCACATTCCACATATCGAATTGGAAGATTCCTTTCGACACTGGAGACCCAGCAATTGTTTCATATGGCCCTTCTTCTTTTGCTAAATCTTTCGACGCTGTCATAGCGGCATAATAGATGGTTTCAAAGATTTCCTTATTCATTTGCTTCGCCTCAGCGGAATCAAATGGTATTCGCATTAAAATGAAAGCATCCGCCAAACCTTGAACTCCTAATCCAATTGGTCGGTGACGCAAGTTTGAATTTCGCGCTTCTTCCACTGGGTAGTAGTTACCATCAATAATTCTATTCAAATTGATGGTTGCTTGGTAGGTTACTTCGAACAGTTTATCGTGGTCAAAAATCCCTTCGTCCGTCACATATTTTGGCAATGCTAATGAAGCCAAATTGCACACTGCAACCTCATCTGGTGCTGTATATTCTATGATTTCTGTACACAAGTTTGAAGACTTGATAACACCTAGATTTTGTTGATTCGATTTACTGTTTGCAGCATCTTTGTACAACATGTATGGTGTTCCTGTTTCTATTTGCGATTCTAAAATTTTAAACCACAAATCCTGTGCTTTGATCGTTTTACGCCCCTTTCCTTCTGATTCATACTTTGTGTAAAGGGCTTCAAACTCTTTACCGTAAGTTTCGGATAGGCCAGGACATTCGTTCGGACACATTAAGGTCCACTCACCATTGGATTCAACACGCTCCATGAATAAATCTGGAATCCACAATGCGTAGAACAAGTCTCGCGCTCTGTTTTCTTCTTTTCCATGATTTTTCTTCATTTCAAGGAAGTCAAACACATCTGCATGCCAAGGCTCTAGATACATTGCAAAAGAACCTTTACGTTTTCCCCCACCTTGATCAACGTAACGTGCGGTATCATTGAATACACGTAACATAGGAACTATTCCGTTTGATGTTCCGTTTGTTCCTTTAATGTAAGACCCTTTTGCACGAATATCATGTAAAGCTAGTCCAATTCCTCCAGCAGATTGAGAGATTTGCGCGCAGGATTGCAATGTTTGGTAAATACCAGCGATACTATCCTCTTTCATGGTTAACAAGAAACAAGATGACATTTGTGGTTTCGGTGTCCCTGCGTTAAATAAAGTTGGGGTTGCATGTGTAAACCAACCTTCTGACATTAAATTATAGGTCTTAATAGCAGACTTAATGTCCGATTTATGAATTCCTAACGCTACACGCATCAACATGTGTTGTGGTCGTTCGGCGATTTCACCATCGAGTTTCAACAAATACGAACGCTCCAAGGTTTTAAATCCGAAGTAATCATAACGAAAGTCTCTATCATAGATGATGCTTGAATCTAAAAAGTCGCGATTTTCTTGAATAATATTGAAAACATCTTCTGCTAATAAAGATGCATTTTGATTCGTCTTTGGATCGATGTAGTGATATAAATCTTCCATCGTTTCAGAGAACGTTTTTTTGGTATTCTTATGAAGATTGGATACTGAAATGCGCGATGCCAATAACGCGTAATCTGGGTGGTCAATAGTTTTAGCAGCTGCAACCTCTGCTGCTAAACTATCCAATTGTGTTGTTGTTACACCATCGAAAATACCCTCAATCACCTTCATGGCAACCGCCTCTGGTGATACAAGTGGATCTAATCCGTAACTCATCTTTTTGATGCGGGCAGTGATTTTGTCAAATTTCACCGCTTCTTTTCTTCCGTCTCTCTTAACTACATACATACGTGGTGCGTTTATTTTTTAGTGTTTATTAGGTTTCTTAAAATTCTTCATCCATGGAGAACGACTGCTTGTCGTTTCCTGCCATTACTCCTGCTTTCTGGTATTCAGCAACGCGTTTTTCAAAGAAATTGGTTTTTCCTTGAATTGAAATCATATCCATAAAGTCAAATGGATTTGTAGAGTTGTACTCTTTCTTGCAGCCTAACTCAGAAAGTAAACGGTCTGCTACGAACTCAATGTATTGTGACATCAAATCTGAATTCATTCCAATCAGACGAACAGGCAGAGCCTCAAGGATGAATTCTTTTTCAATTTCTACAGCGTCAAGTATTATTGACCGCACTTGTTCTTCGGGCAATTTATTTACTAGGTGATTGTTGTATAGTAAACAAGCGAAGTCACAATGTAACCCTTCATCTCTTGAAATTAATTCATTTGAGAACGCTAAACCTGGCATCAAACCTCTTTTCTTTAACCAGAAAATGGAACAAAACGATCCTGAGAAAAAGATTCCTTCCACAGCTGCAAATGCAATTAATCGTTCCGCAAAACTTCCCTCGTCAATCCATCGCAATGCCCAGTCTGCTTTCTTCTTAACACACTCCATGGTTTCGATAGCATTAAATAAGCCGCGTTTATCTTCGGTGTTTTTAATGTAGGTGTCAATCAATAGGGAGTATGTTTCAGAATGGATATTTTCCATTGCGATTTGAAAACCATAGAAAAACTTAGCTTCTGTATATTGTACTTCCGCCACAAAGTTTTCTGCTAAATTTTCATTAACAATTCCATCAGATGCAGCGAAAAATGCAAGAACGTGTTTAATGAAATAACGCTCGTCTTCTGTTAACTTATTTTCCCAGTCAATCAAGTCTGGTGACAAGTCGATTTCTTCTGCTGTCCAAAAACTAGCCTCTGCCTTCTTGTAGAAAGACCAGATGTCATCGTGTTTGATCGGAAAAAGAACAAATCGGTCTTTGTTTTCTTCTAAAATTGGTTCGTTTTGTGCCATTTATTACCGTTTTTATTAGTGCAAAAATATCTCAAGTGCAATTTGTTGAACTGCACGCTTTTTTGTTCCTTAAATTAATTTTTTAACTCCTCAGGGAAGAATAATTATTCGCTTGAAGTAGTGGTACAAAAATTGTCAAAATTTGTTTCCCTTACAACTAAAGAAATTCACAAATTGAGTTTCAGATTGTGGATAAAATTTTGAAAAAAGCGTAATCCCTTGATTAGTCGAGCAGGGGGCGATTATTAACACTACATTAAAAGATATTCACAGAAAATTAATGTGGATTCATCGATTAATTTAACTTGCTTATCCTAACTACTTGAAGAGTCACTATTTAAAAGAACGTTCTATAAAATTAAGTCAAAACGAAGCAATTATGAGAAAAAAATATGCTATCTTACGAACATTCAGTTGTTAAAAGAGATGATAAATCTACTACGATTCAAGCAGACAGCGGCTTACGATTTTTTACACAAAAACTGGAACGGATTTTTGTCCTTGCTTTATCCAAATACCTGTGAAATTTGTTCTGGAGAAACAACTGAGAGAGCTCCTTTTATTTGTTTCGGGTGTGACAACGAATTGGATTATTCCCACTATGAAAGATCGGTGGAACATACTCCGTGTGATGAGTTGTTTTGGGGACGAGTTCCTATTCTACAAGCATATGCATTATTATTTTTTAGAACAGGTAGTTCCACTCAAAAGGTGCTTCATGCAATTAAGTATAAAGGCGCAAAAGATCTCGCTGTAGACTTCGGAGGACGATTAGGCAGTCGATTAGCAAACACGCGCTATCTTGAGAATGTTGATGCAATCGTCCCCATTCCCTTACACAGCAAAAAGGAATTCAGTAGGGGGTACAATCAAAGTGAATTGATAGGAAGAGGATTGGCTGATAAATCCGGAATTCCAGTCGTACATTTATTAAAAAGAAAAAGGCATCACGCATCGCAAACAAAAAAGGATCGTTTTGATCGATGGGATAATGTAGCGGATATATTTATGGTAAACCATCGAGTGAAAGCTCATTATTCCCATGTGGTTTTAGTAGATGATGTGTTGACAACAGGGGCAACACTGGAAGCTGCTGCGCGGACGCTGATTGAACAATACCCAACAATAAAAGTGTCTATTTTTACATTGGCAATTGCCAAGTAATTGAGTAATTCAACGAATTTATTATATATCTTTATCAGATAAAAAAAACTAATATGATTGCAAAACGCTTTTTCCTACTTTTTTCGCTCATCGCACTAGCTTCTTGTTCCGTATTGAAGCAGTATAGTATTGAAGGGTTTACAACCGAGCAAAACACAGTTTATTTCAACGGTGAAGCCATGGCTGAGCTTAGCGCAATTGAGTATGCTTATGACGACGGTAAGCTTGTTAAGGAATTAACATTCAACTTATTGCATGGTAAAGACAACAACAAAATCAATAATTTAATTGCGTTCTTGAATACACGTTACGTTGGGTACGAGTTCGAAATTAATATTCCAATGGAGGAGTATAAATTTGAGGACTAATTCTCAGTTTCTAAAATATCTAGTGTTAGATCTGTACAGAATAACAAATAACGCCTGAAGTGAAAATATTAATAGTAGGCGGTGGTCTAGCTGGAGTTTGTGTTGCGCATGAAATACTGCGCAGAGATTGTCAGGTTACCTTAATTGATAGTGGTATAAACCATAGTTCGGCAATTGCCGCGGGAATAATTAATCCCATGACGTTTCGCAAGATGGTCAAAACCTGGATGGGAGATGAACTTATTCCTTTTTTAAGGGAGTTTTATTCTGATCTAGAGCATAAAATAGGACAACAATTCTTTTTTGAACGAACGATTCGACGTGCTTTTTCAACAGCGCATGAACGTGAGCTCTGGCTTGAGCGAGAACGAGATGAGGAGTATAGGAACTATATATTCCCTATTTCAACGGATGATACCCCACCTTATGTCCGAGAGGAATTCGGTACTGGAGTTGTAAAGTGCCCTGGTTATATTGATGCCAAAACATTTTTAGATGCTAACCAGACATATCTTCGTAGAAAAGGTATATTAAGGACGGAGGAGTTTGATTTCGACCAGCTTGACGTGGACCAATCTTCCTATAACGGGGAACGCTTTGACGCCATTGTTTTTTCGGAAGGATATAGGGGGAAGCAAAACCCATTTTTTCAGTATTTACCGTTGGAAACAACAAAAGGAGAGGTGCTTACCCTCAATATTCAAGGGTTAGATACCAAGGAAATTGTGAATAGAAAATGTTTTATACTTCCAACCCATAATGGCGTTTATAAACTAGGAGCAACATTCACATGGAAAACAACCGATATATCGCTTACTGAAGAGGCAAAGAAGGAGTTACTTGGTCAATATTCAGATCTCATTAAAAAGCCCTTTCACGTCGTTGATCACGAGGCGGGAATCCGCCCTACTGTTGCTGATCGTCGTCCCTTAATTGGTGAACACCCGAAGCACAAAGGGATTTATATTTTTAATGGAATGGGAACAAAAGGATATATGATTGCTCCCTATTTTGCAAGGCATTTTGTGGAGCATTTGCTCGATCATCATGAACTCCTTGAAGAGGTGAGTATCGTTCGATTTCAAAAGTATTTTAAAGAGGAGTAGTTTCAACAGCTTTTTTTATTTAGAATGATTATTAATAAATTTTAATTTCATCGGTGATTTTGGAAAAGGGTTTATATCTTTGTTCCAACAAATAAAAACGAAATACTATGTATCCTCCAGAATTAGTTGCACCAATGAAAGAAGATCTTGTTTCTGCAGGTTTTGAATCGTTAACTTCCGCAGAACAAGTTGATCAAACGATTAACAATTCCACTGGTTCATTGCTCGTGGTAGTCAATTCAGTATGTGGATGTGCTGCAGGGAACATGCGCCCAGGAGTAAAATTATCCATTCAGAATGATGTTGTCCCAACAAAGTTAGTTACTGTTTTTGCAGGAGTTGACGGTGAAGCAGTAGCACAAGCACGTAAATATTTCTTGCCTTATCCTCCATCTTCGCCATCTATAGCACTTTTTAAAGATGGGAAGTTGGTTCACTTCTTAGAGCGTCATCACATTGAAGGGGGAACAGCACAAATGATTGCTGAAAACCTGAAAGAAGCATACAAGGCGTATTGCTAAGTTAACCTGTACTTTTTTCCTGGCAGACACATTACTACACCCTGTAATTCAAGCGTGAGTAATGTGCTGCTAAGCCAGGATATCGGTTTCTTTAAACGTACAGCCAACACATCGATACTTGTTTCTGGAGCCTCATCAAGGCTTTGAACAACGCTCCGTTCATCAGCGGATAAATCGGGATACAGTTTCCGCTGTACGGCCTTATTTTCTTTCATTTCCCACCCCAAAAGTTGAATAATGTCCGCCCCACAAGTTACGAGGTGCGCGCGATTGGAAGCGATCAATGCGTTGCACCCTTTTGAATACGTGTTGAAAACATTACCGGGGTAAGCGAAAACATCTCTGTTGTAATCATTGGCTAGGTTTGCTGTAATTAATGAACCGCCTTTTAAACTGCTTTCAATGACAATGGTGGCATCAGTTAACCCCGCTACAATACGGTTTCTTCGTGGAAAATTTTCTCGATCTGGATTGGTTCCGGAAGGAAACTCAGTGAACAACCCACCGTTTTCTATCATTTTTTGTGCTGTAGAGCGGTGTTGATGTGGATAAATACGATCAAGACCATGGCCTAAAACACCAATGGTTGATACTCCGTGCTTTACACAAGCTCGATGTGCCAGAATATCGACCCCATAAGCCATACCAGAAACAACCTGGACGTCATACGGCTCGAGGGCTTCAATCAATTCTTCCACAATAATATGACCATATGTGGATACATTGCGTGTTCCAACAATGGAAATTGTTTTTGGGGGGTTTGTTGACGCGTTTCCTATCGAATGGAGCAATAATGGGGCGTCCGGACAGTTTTTAAGCCGATGAGGATAACCTTCTTCCAAATAAAACTGTGTTTGAATATTATTCCGTTCGATGAAGTGAAGTTCTTTCTCCGCGAGGAGAAGTGCTTCTTTCTTATTGAGTGCTTTTAGGCGACCAGGAGAAAAACCAGGGATATCTAGTTTGTGAAGCTTGCGATCCTCAAACAAAGCATCTAGGCTACCGGCATAAGCAATGAGGGACTTGGCATTTTTAGGCCCTACACCTGCGAGGTAATGCAACGCAATGGCACGCTGAAGTTGTATTGTTGTCAAGGTGATTCAATTCGGTTAGGTACTCTAATTTAGCAAAATACTTGACTACAACAATGCGTTAAATTCTTTTTTTACAAAAAAAAGCGGCCCATGATATGGAGCCGCCTTTCAAGGAAGTTATTCATCAGAGCTGTATCTCTCCCTAAAATTTCATTTGGACTTGGAGCATATAGTGACGAGGAGGCTGAATGTCTCCCGGTCTGCTAGTATATTCCTCATTGAAGAGGTTGTTTACCATAAATCCGATGCGATAAGTGTCGTTTAATTTATAACCAAGACGAAGATCGAACACTAGGTTTCCACCATTAAATTCTTCACGATACTCTTTGTTTCCTGGTAAAATGAAGGTTCCTCCTCCATTTGCAGGTGCTCCACCAAAAAGGTATTCCTCTGCAGAAATCTCGAATAAGCGATCGATGTTCTCCATAAAGCTATTATAGCGGGCCGAGTAACCAAGGCTGAATTTTTCATAGTTAACTTCAACATCTAGTTTCGCTAAATGACGAAAACGGTATTTCAGAATAGATGAAGTTGGATCAGAGAAAGTTTGGCGGTATACACTATCGTTATTCAGGCTTATTGGATTCATGAAGGTATATCCCATTAATGAAATAATTTCAAACTTCCCTATTTGTCCTGTACTGTTAAATGATAATTCAATACCCGCGATTTGAGCTTTTTCGGCGTTTTGCGCCTGAAACCCTAAGAAATTATTAATGTAACCTGGGCTGTTTGGGTCGGTATTTAGTGAAATAGAATCGGGTTTATATAAACCGAATGTAAATTCAATCATGTTGTTGTACTCGTTAATAAAACCAGACACATCAATCATTCCTTTCCAACCTCCAATTCGAACACCTTGTTTAAGACCAATTTCTGCTGCCCATCCTGTTTCTGGTCGAAGCCCTGCATTAGGGAATATGTTTAACGCTCCAACGTTAGTTTGTGTAAAACGTTCTGCTACTGAGGGATAACGAACCCCTTGACCTATTGATCCGCGCAGGTGTGTGTACGGAGTGATTTCTATATGAAATCCAGTTCGGAGTACAGGATAAATTGGAATTGAAAAAGCAGAGTCTTCGCCGAAATAATAATCTGAATCCCCTGTTTGCCCGTCCATTTGAAAATGCTCTAGCCGTATTCCTGCGCTGAGATCTAATTTTCCAAATGTTTGCTCGAATTGTCCATAGGCAGCTACGTTATTTGAGGTATGATCACCAAAAAGTTCAGAAAATACAACGTTATAGATATTAGAAATACCAGATGTTAACGTGATATCGTTTGAAAACTGTTTTTGGTATTGGTATTCTGAAAAGTTGATCACTGCACCATTACTTTGAGAAGGGTTGGTGATGTTGTCATTTCCTGCATAATAGACGCGAGTTTTTAGCGTATGTTTATTGTTGTGTTTGTCAATATATTTTAAGTAAGGATCGATGTACAATCGATGTCCAGTATTATAGGTTAACGTTGACGCAATATCGCTAGTGTCTGCACCTCCACTAGGAACAAATCCTTGTTCTGCACTTTCCCAAATCAAAAAGTTTCCCGTTTTTTGGAATTGATAATTATAACCTACTCCAAGTTTGAGTCTATCTCTTCCCTCAGGTCTGAAAAACAATGAACCACTAATTCGCCCTCTGTCCTCTGTTCCACCTTGCCTGAAACCTTCACTTCTAAAAAAGTTGGTGGAAAGGGTATATCCGAATTTTTTATACATTTTACCAGTATAAGCGTCAACTTGCTGAAACATGGGTGCTCTATCCCACCATTTTAAAGACGCCCTGTTGGGGCTATCATAAATTCCAGCTTGCACTTTGACCTTTGTTTCTTGTTGGAGGCCCGGTTCTTTTTCCGAAAGAGCAATTACTCCATTCAACGCTCCAGAACCATATAGCACTGAAGAAGCTCCCTTCATAACTTCAATTTGTGATGCCTGCTCCATTGGGATAGCATTCCACTGAGTATCTCCCGCATAACCTGAAAGTAGTGGCATTCCGTTCCAGAGCAGTAAAACACGGCTACCAGCACCGTATGCAAACCCGGAACCACCTCGGATACTCACTTGGCCATCCATGGTAAATACTCCTGGACTTTGATTTACTGCGTCTTCTAGGTCAGTAATTCCTTTATTATCGATCAACTCAGGGCGAATAATTTCCATAGACACTTGAACGTCCTCGATTTTTTGTTTTCGTCTACCAGCGGAGATGACCACCGTTTCCAAACTAGTCGCAGGTTCGAGCAGCTCGATGGTGAGCTCTCCAGGTCCAGTTAGGGAAATGGTATCCGAGATGTATTGGATCATCGATACAATGACATTCGTAGGATAGGTTTTGATGTTTAACTTGAATGCTCCATCTAAATCTGTAATGGCTCTGCTACCTTCTAGAGCAATTAACTTTGCTCCAATTATAGGTTCTTTGGTATCTCCATCTAAAACAATCCCTGTCACCTGTGATTTCGCAAAAGCACATAAAAACACCAAAAAGATAGTGAGTATTGATTTCGTCATAGTTTAAGTTTTACAGTTAGACAATATTAACAAAATTTTGCAATTACTGTTGCTTTTTGAGTTTAAAAGCAAGGTTGGGGATTTGGCACGAAGGTTTTTTGCCGGTCTCAGATTAAAAAATTACACGTAAATTTGTTAAATGACCAAAGTTTTAGGAATAATTCCAGCGCGTTATGCTTCTACCCGTTTTCCGGGAAAGCCGTTGATTGACTTAAAGGGTAAGTCAATGATTCAACGAGTATATGAGGGCGTGTATAAATCGAAACGCTTTTATAAAGTAGTTGTAGCAACAGATGACCAACGTATTTTCGATCACGTAACGGGCTTTGGTGGCGAGGTCGTACTAACCGCTTCTTCACACCCTTCAGGCACGGATCGGTGTGGGGAGGTATTAACTCATTTTCCGGAAGCTGAAATTGTCATCAATATTCAAGGTGACGAACCACTAGTGGACGCCCACCAATTAGAACAATTGATAGAGTTATTTGACGACCAGCAGGTTCAAATAGGAACTTTAGGCTCTCATCATATTACGGAGAAGGAGGTACATGACGCGAATCGAATTAAAGTGGTAGTTAACCATAAAGGAGATGCGCTTTATTTTTCGAGGAGCCCCATTCCTTTCGAACGAAACTCCATGCATTATCCATACATGAAGCATATTGGAGTCTATGGGTTTCGTGCGGATATATTGAGTAGGTTGATTGCCCTTCCTTCTGAGGCCCTTGAAAACACGGAGTCACTAGAGCAACTGCGTTGGATGTATTATGGTTACCCAATTCGTGTGGCGTTGACCAATATTGAAACACCGAACATAGATGTACCAGAAGATGTACAAAAAGTATTGGATGCGCTGTAATTCAAATAAATTAAAAAAACAGTCGTTTCATATAAACATGTATCGAATAGCAGCATTAATTCTAATTGTGGCGTGCAGCCAATTTTCTTTGGCTCAAATTGGTATGGGTCAATGGCGTATGCACATTTCTCCAAAAAAGGCAGTTGCCGTTACACAAGGGAATGGAGCCGTATATGCTGCACTTACTAAAGGGCTCTTAGAATATGATTTATCTGCTGGAGAAATTACCACTCGAACTGCAGCAGATTATTTGTCGGACAATGAATTAACGGATGTACACTATCACGAGCAAAACAAACGAGTTTATATTGGGTATGCGAATGGAAATATTGATATTTTACAAAACGGCGGCATCACCAACCTCAATTCCATTGTTACTGCACAACTCACTGGTTCGAAACGAATTTATCGGATGGAAGGGAGGGGAAATGAAGTATTTGTTGCAACTGGATTTGGCATTGTGGTCATCAATGACGCGAAACAAGAGGTAAAAGACACCTATTACCCCTCTGGCGGGAATCAGGCCATCATCGATGTAGCGTTCTCATCAGATAGTATTTATGCGTTAACCACCAACCGATTATTTGTCGGAGCACTCAATAATCCGTTTTTGGCTGACCCGTCTCAATGGCGAGAAGCGAGCTATGTATCAGATTTCAGCACCACGGGAACATATAAGTCTATAACGAGCTTTTCGAATAAATTATTCTTGGCATACAACGATGCAATTTACAATGCAGACACCTTATTTCAGCTCGATCAAACAGGCTTTGAGTGGACACCTTTTCTGATTGAAACAGAGATAAACTATGTTTCAATTGCGAATAATCAGTTACTCGTTGGAACGGATGGAGGTCTTTTTGTGTACAACGATGATTTATCGCAGAATCAAATTATTTTCCAATACAGTCATGGAAGTTTCCCTACTTGTGTAGATGCCACATTTGTGGACGGAAATTATTTTATTGCAGATCGTTCATCGGGATTGGTGCGTGCACCGAACGCATTTGCGTCGCAGCAGATTTTATTTCCAGGCCCCGATAACAATTTTTCATACCGCGTAGATTGGCAACGCGGGAAATTGACGGTAGCAGGTGGACCAGGAGACCGCGCTGGATATACATTTCAGGAGGAAAACTGGACATCGATTAACATGTTCAACCAACTGATGATACAGGGAAAAGCTATTCCCGGATGGCTTTCTACGACTGTTAACCCAAGAAATACTGACCAAGTCGCGTTTGGTTCTTTTTCGGAGATGCCGTTGGTGGTTACAGGAGACGGAGCGCAAGTTGCTGATACACTGAGTATTTATAATTCGTTGTTAGAGGTCCGGTTTGATGCGGCCACAAGCGGCTTGGATTGGTCGGAAATTTCGGATATGGAATACGATACCCGAGGAAACTTGTGGGTTGCCAATTCGGGGTGTCAACGACCATTGAAAGCGTATACGGAGGAAGGTGCCTGGTACGACTTTGATTTGGGTTCTACCTCTCGGAATAAGTTTACGCGACGAATTGCGGTGGACAATAATGGGGTGAAGTGGTTGGCCATTGATGGTGCAGGTATTTATGCTTTTGACGATAACGAAACGTTGGATGACTTAACGGATGATCGTTACCGATTATTGAATACCGGGGAGAATTCGGGGAACCTACCAACAACAACGGTTGAGGCATTAGCCGTTGACTTGGACAACAACATTTGGGTGGGAACTCAGGAAGGGATGCGTGTTTTATATAATTCAACAGGAGTGTTTGACGCTGCACCTGGATCCTACAATTTCCAACGACTATTGATTGAGTTTGGCGAAAATGTGGAAATCGTATTGGGATCGACGCACATTACAGACATTGAAATTGATGGCGCCAATCGAAAATGGATTGGTACGGCGAGTTCAGGAGTTTTCTTATTTTCTTCGGACGGACTTACTTTAATTGAGAACTTTACAGCTGAGAATAGCCCCTTGTTGACCAATACCATTTTAGACATGACTATCGATGAGCGTACGGGTGAAATTTATTTTGTGACGGATCAAGGCTTAATTTCCTATCGTTCAGATGCCTCGGCGGGAGACAACCAATATACGAATGTAAATGTGTTCCCAAATCCGGTTTATCCGAATTACTTTGGTCCAATAACAATTCAGGGTATCGCTGCGGATTCGGAAGTGAAGATTACGGACGTAGCCGGTAACCTCGTTTACCGCACTGCTTCGAATGGTGGAACAGCAACTTGGGACGGCAACACCCTTCAGGGTCAACGCGCTACTACTGGTGTGTATTTGATATGGACAAGTGTCGATATTGAAGGTGGTAAAGGAAGAAAAGTGGGTAAAGTGGTCTTTATTCAGTAATTCACGAAGCAGACACAATGAATACAGTGGTCAACGGAATTTTATTGAAACGCATTTCGTTCAGTGAAACGAGCCTCATTGTGACGCTCTTCACGCGACAACACGGGACTAAAGCTTATTTGTTCCCTGGTGGTAAAAATAAGAACGCCAATATTTTACAGCCTCTGGCGCTGTTGGAGTTGGAGACTTTTCAGCGGCCTGACAGTGAATTAGGAAAGATCGCTAAGATATCTTCTGAATACGTTTATCAAACCATTCCTTTTCATCCCATTAAGAGTGGAATAGCCTTTTTTTTTGCAGAACTACTTGCGTCATGTTTGAAGTCCGAAGATCAAGATTCTCAGAGTTTTGAGTTTCTATCCCAAGAGATGAAATATTTCGACCAACTCGATCAACTCGGCAATTACCCAGCTTGGTTTTTGTTGGAATTCACTCATTATATCGGATGCACCCCACATAGCGCGGACGACACCCCACATTACCTAGATCTGATAGACGGAACACTCACCAACTCAACCCCATTTAATCATGCTTATATCAAAAACTCCTCCGTCAATTGGATGCACCAACTGTTGGCGCTGCCTAAAGCAGAAGGTCTCACCTTACCGATATCAAAGCCTGAAAGAAAACAACTTTTACGAGATATATTGACCTATTACACACACCATGTGCATGGATTCAAAACGCCAAAATCACTGGAAGTGTTGGAGACGATTTGGACGTAAACAAGGAGTACTTTCTCATTCTGAGTATCGCTAACCAATCAACAAGGCAGATACGGTCATTTATGGTTTTACGAGAAGTTTTACAGCTTTCCGTTCTGTTTCGGTTTTTAACACCAACGTATACATTCCGCTAGACCATGATGTTGCATCGACATTGAATTTATGTAGACCAGCTTCAAGGATGGTTCCTTGAGTAATTACGTTTACTCGTCTACCCATCACATCAAACACTTCTATATCAACTGCTATTGATTCAGGAAGAACAACGGAAGCGGTAAACATGTCTTCAGTTGGATTGGGATAAGTTGTAAGGATAGCGCTCTGACTTCCCTCTTTCGTATAGCACGCATAATTATTGGTTAAGTCAGCATCCGTGAACCCCACAGGAGTTTTGATTTGACCCTCCACACAGACATAATTTTCAAACACGGTTGTCAATGGGTCAGAAGCAGGAAGTTGAGCACTAAATACATAAATTTCATGCTGACCGGCTTCCAGCAGGCCTTCCCATGTCTCTTTCAAAACAGTAAAATTATTACTACGGAGCAGCAAATCCACCGAAGAAATTGGCGTAGAACCTCTGTTTTCAAGATCGGCACCAATGGTATAGAATCCATTTTGATCCTGAACGAACAATTGTGTAATAGCGAGGTCTGTGCGATTTTCAAGAATAGGATAAGTGCGAATAATGGTGTCCGCACAGCCATTATCATTCCCTACAATAAGCGTTACGGTCACATTATCTCCAACAGCGGAGTTGGGGAAGGTCCAGTTGAGGTTCGTACTGGAAATGGTGTCGTTGGAGTTCACAATCCAAATAGATGTATCATTTCCTATACTAATATTGTCAAAATACATTTCATAACCTCCAATGATACTGGACGGAACAAGGGCGTAATCACCGAATAAAAAGTCTGTAAGTGTAATGATCGTCTCTTCTGTAGTTGAACAACCAAACGCTGAAGTAGCCGTTTGTTCCACGGTATGTTGCCCGGTTTCGTTAAATGTCCAGTTTACGTTATACCCTTCCAAGGGATCCTCGCCATCAAAGGACCAGGAAATTGTTGCAAGCGAGCCTCCTGTAACGCTAGATTGATCTTCAAATTCGATTGGACTTCCTGCACACCCGAGATCTGTTGTGTAGCCTGGAGTTGGATATGCATGTACTTTAACAGGTACCGTTGTGGAGCCGCTGCATCCATTATTCCCATTCGCAGTAAGTGTTACGGAATAGGTTCCCGCTAAGATGTACGCTTTTGAAGGATCTGTTTGTCCAGAGGTGTTCCCATCACCAAACTGCCACAGGTAACTTAAAATCGAATTTGGCGCGGCAACTATACTCGTATTGGTAAAATTAACGAAATCTCCCACGCACGCCTCTTCCACCTCAAATTGTGCAGCCGGAGAAGGCTTTACCTCGATGGTTTGGACAACAGTATCGGTACACCCATTAATGTCGGTACCGAATAATGTAACAGCGTAATTACCAGCTGTTTCAAAGTTGTGGGTAACTACCACCCCATTTTCGATATTAGCTGCACCACTTGCTGGGTCTCCAAAGTCCCACGTCCAAGTTGGAATAAATGTTGAACTGTATTGCGAACCACTAAAGTTGGTAGACGATCCTTCACAGGAGGGAGCACTTACAAAATAAATATCAGGTCGTGGAAATAAATCGACAGTGTCTCTTTTAACCCCTGAACATCCAGCCACTGTTCCAATGATTAATTCCACAATGTAGGGCTGGTTTTGGGGAAATGTATAATTCACGGAGTTACCAATGAGTGTATTGGTAGGAAAATTCCATTGCACGTTCGATAAAACATCTCCTGCAGAAAGTTGAGACTGATTCACAAAGTTGTTTGACGTAAATGGGCAAACCGTGTCAAATGAAAAATTCACAGTGGGTCCTACCGTATTTACTAGTTCAATGGTAACAGTGTCTTCTGCCTCACATCCTAAGGCGTCCGTTACTACTACCGAAAACGTCTCAAACCCCAAATTGGTCGGCGTAATGAATGTGTTCGTGCTACCTGTTGACCACACATGATCATACGGTGCAAAGCCGTCGCTCCCATAATCAAAGTAAAGGTCCGTATTTAAACAGAATACACGGTCTTCCCCCAGACCTTGCTGGAGCGGGAAGTTATCCAGAATAAAATCCAGCGTATCTGAAGTAGAGCTACACCCCTGTCCATTATCAGCAGTTACCCAAAAACTAGCCGAGCCAGAGATTGGGAGTGTTGTACCCGTTGTGCCTTCGTTCCAGGTATAGGTTATTCCTGGTTGAACATTTTGTACAGCAAGGTTAAACACCGAACCAGCACAGATGACAGTGTCATTGAGCACGTTGAGGGATGGTTTTGCTACCAATCCTTCTACGAAAATAGAATCACGGATGATGCGGTCGAAGGCTTCGACCTCCACCCAATACCACCCGTTGGTATTCACTGTAATTGAATCTACCCCTGTTTGGCCTGTAGACCACTGGATACTGTTGTACGCAGGGTCATGAGAAAACCCTAGATTAAACTCCTCCAAACAAACATCGATGTCTGGCCCCAAATCCGGATACGGGGTGTACTTGCTCAGTAGGTAGTTTTCTACGGTTTGACGGTTGGCGGTGGAGAGGCTGGTGTTATAGACAATGACTTCGGCTAAATCACCGTGAAAGTTGAGGGTGGGGATATCTGGGCGGAGGCCGATTGTGTTGAATATTAAAGGCACATTAGTACCACCTAATATCGTTTTATTAACAGATTGAGAATTTAAGTATAAGTTGTCATTTCTTATAGTTCTTACGCTCCAATTAAACGTTGTGTTTCCTGATATGTAGTATGCTTCCGTTGGTGATGTAATGCCAAAATTAGGAAGTACTGTTCCGCCCCCAAAAACACCGCCTACGGGAGTTCCACTGCCTAGTATATATGGAAGACCATTATTTATTGATTCCTGTCTGTAAAGAATCAGAAAAGTGAAGTTCGTATCTATAATCTGTAAGACACTGCTTATGCCTAAGCTATGCTGCGATAACCCATTAGCACCTCCAAAATGGACCGTGCTTAACCCGTTTATTTCGTTGTTTTTCCAAGACGGGCGGGCAGTACTCACCCCTTGGCTGGCGTTGTGGTTGGCGTTCGCTTGATTGTCCCAATTCGCCACTTTATTGGAGGCGATGTTTAACCCCGCTTCGGCGTGGATGTGGTACACCAAGGTCCCTAATGCGGTTAAATCAATTACTGAAAAAGTACGCACCGCACTAAATACGGCATTGTCTGAAACTACGCGCCAATGAGTCATTCCAGTAAGGGCGCCTTGTTGTATCCAACGTGTTCCTGTGTTCGAAATATAAGGGGTGAACGTCGCAAACCCTGGGTCGTTCGAAAGCTGAACAGTGTAGGAGGATGCTCCACTAATTTGATTCCACGAAAATTTCACGCTGTCTTGCTCAGTTGAAAGCACAGCAGCATCAAAGGGTACTTTTAAATACAAATTGGATTGCGCGTAGGAAAATACACACACGAATAAAAAGAGAATACTTGGGATTGAGCTACGTTTCATACTTGACTTACTGAAAACAAATATACTAGAATTTTCTAAAAAAAATAATTTATTTCACAACGAACAACGGTTAGTGTTTCACCGCTTACCACAGTGTAACTCCGTGAAACAAAAAAACTCCGTGTAACTCTGTGAAACCAATCACAACCCGCAACCTTTACCCTGAGCTAGCCGATGGGCCCAACCCACAACCCTAAAAAACCGAGTAATTTTTTTGCTCATTCTTAAAAATATTCTACATTTGTCTGTGACTCACCGTGGCGAAGCTGTGTCCAATTGTCAATAAACCAAAGATTTGCTAGAAACCCTCATCACATCCAAAACAAGGATTCGTATTCTATTAAAATTCTTCCTCAATCCTGACACCCAAACACATTTACGTGCCTTGGCAACAGCATTAGGAGAATCTTCCAACGCCGTGCGCATAGAACTCAATCGACTCACAGAAGCTGGTATGCTCAACGCTTCCAAAGAAGGCAACAAACTTGTTTATCGCGTCAACGACAAACACCCACTTTACGAGCCCATCAACACAATGATACGCCAATACGTCGGAGTAGATGAAATCATCAGCAACGTCATCAAAGGCCTTGGAAAAATTGAACAACTGTATTTAACCGGATCCCTCGCCGAAGGGGTAGCAACAGACATCATTGATATCGTCCTCGTCGGAGAAATCAACATGGACTACCTCTTGGAGACCATTGAAAAAATCGAAAACGGCATCGGTAAAAAAATACGCTACGTCCGCTACACACCTGAAGAAGCAAAACAACTCAATTTCGATGCACAGAAATTCCTATTGATTTACGAACCTTGAAAACCCGCGACAATGCATCAGGAGGTTATTCCACAGTAAAAAAACACCGTGCAACTCTGTGAAAACAAAAAAACTACGTGCAACCCTGTGAAACAAACTAAATGACAACAGAACACTTCGATAACATCATCCAACCCCGAAAAAATCTTCTCGATCTCCGGCTAAAGGAACTCATTCGTTATTACGACCTACTCGTTCTTTTCGTGAAACGGGACATCGTAGTCACCTACAAACAAACCATCCTTGGACCGCTTTGGTTTTTTATACAACCCATTTTAACAACGCTGGTGTTTACAGTGGTTTTTGGAAACATTGCAGGAATCTCAACAGATGGAATCCCTCAACCCTTGTTCTATATGTCTGGTATTGTAATTTGGAATTTTTTCGCTGACTGTTTCATGAAAACGTCGAATACCTTCGTGACGAATGCAGGGCTATTTGGGAAAGTTTATTTTCCGAGAATCATTCAGCCACTTTCTGTAGTAATTTCGAATGGATTGAAATTTCTAATTCAATTTGGACTATTTTTAATCTTGTATGCTTACTATCTGATCAAAGGAGTTCCAGTAGCACCGAATGGATATATCTTGTTGTTTCCATTTTTATTAGTACTCATGGCGCTTTTAGGTTTAGGCTTTGGATTAATCTTCAGCTCCCTTACTACAAAATACCGCGATTTAACATTTTTGATCCAATTCGGAGTTCAGTTACTCATGTACGCTACGCCAATCATTTATCCATTAAGTGAAATCCCTGAAAAATACCGTTTCCTCATTTGGGGTAACCCCGTATCACACATTATCGAAACGTTTAAATACAGTTTCCTCGGTCAAGGGATGTTCACGTTAGCAGGTTTACTATACAGCACCGTATTCACACTTGTAATTTTATTCATCGGCATAATCATATTCAATAAAACCGAAAAAACATTCATGGATACGGTTTAAAACCATGAACAACGAACAACAAACCCCGGTGCTCTCGATACACTTTTAACTTCACCTCGTTGCGTTAAAACCACTCGATCACCTCGAATTATAATTTAAAACCAAAGTTTCAGTCAATAACCAAAAATATAAGGAGTTCGAGTGATACTGACCGAAATGGAATGAAGCGTCAGTAGTGTATCGAGAACCCGACTCAACGAACAACAAACATTTACCCTGAGCGAAGCCGAAGGAACAAACAACAATCAAAGAACCACTCACTAAAAAACCACTCACTACTAACTAAAAAACCCATTAACTAACAAAATGCCCGTATTAAAAGTCGAAAACCTCTCCAAACTCTACCGCCTCGGAGAAGTAGGTACCGGAACCATCTCCCACGACCTCAACCGCTGGTGGGCGCGCGTGCGCGGAAAAGAAGATCCATATGCGCTCATCGGACAAACCAACGACCGCTCCCAAAAAGCAGAAAGCGATTACGTCTGGGCGCTCAAAGACATCAACTTTGAAGTACAACAAGGCGAAATACTTGGAATCATCGGCCGCAATGGCGCAGGAAAATCTACGCTGTTAAAGATCTTATCCCAAATCACCAGTCCAACCACAGGAACCATCAAAACTAAAGGACGCATTGCTTCCCTCCTCGAAGTAGGAACAGGTATGCACCCTGAAATGACCGCCCGCGAAAACATTTACCTCAACGGCGCTATCCTGGGCATGACCAAGAAAGAAATTGCGGCTAAATTTGATGAAATCGTCGATTTCTCTGGGTGTAATTTGTATGTGGACACCCCCATTAAACGCTTTTCATCGGGGATGCGGGTGCGCCTCGGTTTTGCGGTGGCAGCTTTCCTCGAACCCGAAATTCTAATCGTAGACGAAGTACTCGCCGTTGGTGACGCTGAATTCCAAAAAAAAGCAATCGGAAAAATGAAAGACATTAGTGCTGGTGGAGGACGAACAGTGTTGTTTGTGAGCCATAATATGGCGAGTGTGAAAAGTTTATGTACAAGGGCTTTGGTATTAAAAGATGGTATGATGACTTTTGAAGGAAAAGTAGAAGAGTCTGTAGATTATTACTTGAAGATGAATAACACCAGTGGAACAGAGTGCTTAAGATTTTTTGATACTAAAGAGTTTGAATCTAAAGAATTTGATATTCAAAAATTTGGTGCTAGAGCTGAGTCTAAAGAATTTGATTTACCAATTTTGACAGATGATAAAGTCCTTTTTGAGTTAGAGATAAGCAACTCAGTAAAGTTAAGTGTAGTCTTACGTTTTAAAGATGAACAAGGTAATTTTATTTTTACTACGAGTTCAGACTTACTAACTAAAAGTGACTCAAGAAACATTATAATGGTAGTCCCCTCTCGGTTTTTTAATGAAGGCCTGTTTTTTGTAGACATTCAACTAACTGATGGTAAACAGCTCTTATTTCGTGAAGAAGATGCCATTTCATTTTCTGTTCTAGGTGAAAAAAGTAAATTAGGTTACTGGATGGGAAAAACTCCAGGACCGTTGAAACCTAGTTTTAATTGGAAAATATAAAATCATGGGTGTAAATTCGGGCATTGCAAAAAAGTTAGGAATTGTTAAGCAAGTGGATGCTGTAAAAATTGCTATTGATAATAAAAAGAAACAAAATTACTTAAATCAACGCACTAAATATTTTTGCGTTGGGAGTAATAAAACTGGCACGACTTCTTTGGCGCGAGCTTTTAAAAATGAGGGTTTCATAGTGGGTAATCAAAGAGAGGCAGAGTTATTAACCGAAGATTATTTTAAAGGGGATTTTAAAAAGATTTTGAAGTATTGTAAAACAGCTGAAGCATTTCAAGATGTTCCTTTTAGCTGGCCGGATACGTATAAAAAGTTGGATAAGAATTTTTCAAATGCTAAATTTATATTAACTGTTCGTGATTCTTCAGACCAATGGTATAATTCTGTGGTGAATTTTCATGCTAAAATTTTTGGAAAAGGCAAGATTCCGAATTGGGAGTTACTTAAGAATACCGAGTATGTGTATAGAGGGTGGGCACATGAAATTATACAAAAACTCTATAATTTAACACTAAATGATGATCCGTATGATAAAGAAGTGTTGATTGATCATTACGAAAAACATAATAATGATGTGTTGAATTATTTCAAGGATCGGTCAGAAGATTTGCTTGTAATTAACCTTAGTGAAAAAGACGCGTACCAAAGATTTTGTAATTTTATTGGTGTTAAAAGTGATAAAACAGAATTTCCATGGGAAAACAAAACATAAAAAATAAAAATGAATCTTTAGCGCAACATCAAATATTGACTCTGAGATGAGTGAGCTGCGATGCACTGAGCCTGTCGAAGTGAACCACGAACAAAAAATAAAAATGATCCCCGTAACAAAATCCTTCCTTCCCCCCATCGAGGAATACACAGCCCAAGTGCAGCGTGCGTACAACAATGGCTGGCTGACCAACCGGGGGGAGTTGGTCCTCGAACTTGAACAGAAGCTAACGGAATACCTCGGCCTGCAAGAAAGTAAAATTCTTTGCATGAACAACGGTACGATTCCCTTGCAGATTGCCTTGAAGTTATTAGGAAAAGGGGGCGAAGTGATTACCACCCCGTTTAGTTATGTTGCTACCTCTTCCGCCATCGTTTGGGAAAATTGTACGCCCGTTTTTGTGGACATTCACCCTGATTACTTAACCATTGACGAAACCCAGATAGAAGTAGCAATTACCGAAAAAACGACGTGTATTTTGGCTACGCATGTGTTTGGGAATCCATGCAATGTGGAAGAAATTGAGCGCATTGCGCGTAAACACAACCTCAAAGTGATTTATGATGCAGCGCATTGTTTTGGGGTAAAGTACAAAGGGAAGTCACTCTTTGAATACGGTGATGTGAGCACGTGCAGTTTTCATGCGACTAAGCTATTTCATACAGGTGAAGGGGGTGCTATTTTTTGCAAGGATAACAATTTAATAAAAAAAATTTTCCTGTCACACGCCTTTGGTCATTTAGGGGATGATTATTACCAACTTGGTATAAACGGGAAAATGTCTGAATTACACGCAGCAATGGGGCTTTCCGTGCTTCCTTACATTCAAAGTATTATCTCCAAAAGAAAAGAGAATTACGCTCTTTATGAAAATCAATTGGATGAAAGGTTTACGATACTTAGTATAAGAGAAGAAACAAATTTTAATTACAGTTACATTCCTTTAATTTTTTCTTCGGAAAATGAATTGTTAAAGGCAAAAAGGAAGTTGGAGGAAAATAATATTTTCACGAGAAGGTATTTTTATCCATCATTAAATACATTAAAATATTTTGGCAATGATGAAAAATGCAGCCAATCTGAAATGATTTCAAATAGAATTTTATGTTTGCCTAACTATTTTGAATTGAGTGCTCAAAAAATAAACGAAATTGTGGATCTAATTCATTCTTCTATATGAAAGTCGCAATCATGCAACCTTATTTTTTACCTTACATTGGTTATTTTCAGCTTATTAATACTGTTGATATTTTTGTTGTTTATGATAACATAGAATACACAAAAAAAGGTTGGATAAATAGAAATAGAATACTTGTTAATAACAAACCAGAATATATTTCATTACCGATAAAAAAAGCTTCAGATTTTTTAAATGTAAGGGACCGATATTTATCCGATAATTGGTTTAACGAGAGAGTTAAACTTAAAAATAAGATAAAGGAATCCTATAGAAAAGCTCCTTATTACTCTGAAACAATTCAAATTTTAGATAAAATATTTGATTACAAGGATATTAACTTGTTTAATTTCATATACCACTCTCTAAAAACTATTTGCAATCACTTAGATATTGAAACACCCTTAATTGTTTCTTCAAGCATTGATTATGATAATAGTTTAAAGTCTCAAGAGAAAGTTTTAGATATTTGCAAATCCCTCAAAACTGAAGTTTATATTAACCCTATTGGAGGTGTTGATTTATATGATAAATCAACTTTCTTTTCAAAAGGTATAGATATTAAATTTTTAAGATCAGATAATGTCACCTATACTCAGTTCAACAAAGAGTTTATTTCTTCATTATCAATAATAGATGTTTTAATGTTTAACGATTTAAAAACAGTTAAACATGTTTTACTTAATCAATACATTACTAAATAATGACTGAATATTTTGTTTCAGGAGGTAATTCTGGTTTGGCGCAGGGGTTAATCTCTATTCTATCAAAAACAGAAAATGTTCAATATTTTGCTCGAACAAAAAATCATAAATTAAGCAAAAAAGTAAAGTATAATAGAGTTGATTTTTCAAAGGCATTTAAAGATGCCGATTTAAAGTTTAAAATTTCAAATAATACCAAGGAAATTGTTTTTTTCAATAATTCTGCAATTTTAGGTAGTATGAATAATTTTTCCGAAACAAATCCAAAGGAAATAACGGAGGTGTTCTCCATCAATTTCCTTAGTCCTATTATAATTATTAATAAACTAATTAAAATATCTCAAAAACTTGATATAAAACTCACTGTTGTTAATATTACTAGTGGACTTACTGAATATCCCGTCAGCCATCTGACTAACTATATTGTTTCCAAGAAGGCTATGATGTTTTTTTTAAAAGTCTTAAACTTGGACATTCAAAACAATAGTTTTTACTCATTATCTATCGACCCTGGAATGTTAAATACTGATATGCAACTAAAATTAAGACTAAGTAATATCTCATCTTCAGGTTTTTTTATTAAAAAATTTAATGACAATATGCTTAGAGATGTTAATCAAGTTTCAAATAGCATTTATTCTTTTTTAAAACAAAAAAAATGGAAAAATGAGGAAATTTACCATATTAATGAAATTGAAAAGTTAATTTAAATGTTCGAATGGGAAAAATTAGGAAGGGTTTTTGACCCAACTAAAGTTAAAGACAGATATTTTATAAAAGAATTTGCGCAAGCTCCAGCTACACTTGAGTTTGAATCCTTTTTAAGGATTTATTTTGCATGCAGACCTAACAGAGACCCTGTTACAGGGCATTATGTCAGTTATACAGCTTTTGTTGATGTTGACAAGCATGATTTCAAGAAAATAATTAGGTTTTCTAACAAACCTATTCTTGAACTGGGAGAATCTGGCACATTTGATGAGTTCGGAACGTATCCAACTTCAATTGTTAGGCATGAAGGAAAAGTAATAGCTTTTTTTGGGGGATGGACTAGATGTGACTCAGTACCTTTCACAGTTGGAATTGGTAAGGCTATTAGTTCAGACGATGGAATTACCTTTACAAAGGTAGGAAAAGGAGGTCCTATTATTCCATATACTCCTAATGAGCCATTTATAATAAGTGGCCCAAAAATTAGACGATTTCATGATAAATGGTATTTGTTTTACATATCTGGAAAAAAATGGATTTTAGATAATGAAAAACCTGAGCCAGTTTATAAAATTAGATTAGCAATCTCAGATGACGGAATAAACTTTAAAAAATTAGATAAAGATTTAATTGAAACGGTTCTTGGAAATAATGAAGCACAAGCTAGCCCAGATGTGATTTATTGGAATGGTAAATATCACATGTTTTTTTGTTTTAGACATGGAACTAATTATAGAAATAATAAAAGGGGATATAAAATAGGTTATGCTCATTCTAATGATTTAATAACCTGGAAACGCGATGACACAAAAGTTGGTATAGATTTATCTTCAGAAGGAAATTTTGATAATGAATCAATGGCCTACCCTCATGTTTTTGAAATGAATCAAATGTTACATATGTTGTACTTAGGAAATGAGGTTGGCAGGTATGGTTTTGGTTGGGCTAAGTTAAAAAAGTATAAAGAAAAATAATATGGAGTTTCAAAGGCTTGGACATATTTTCGATCCAGATGAACATAATAATATTGGAGAGTTTGCACAATCACCTCAATTATTGGAATTTAATGATTTTGTTAGAATATATTTCTCTACCAGATACCGAGATATAAAAGATAAATACATAAGTTATGTTGCTTATGTTGACATGAATAAAGAACTCAATAAAGTCTTATCAGTTTCTAATTTTGAAATAATAAAAAAAGGGAATTTAGGTTGTTATGATGAACATGGAATTTTTCCATTTAATGTAATAAGAAATGGAAAAAAATTATTTGGATTTATTGGGGGCTGGAATAGACGTATAAGTGTAGACGTTGAGACAGCAATTGGTTTATCAATTAGCGAAGATGACGGGAAAACTTTTATTAGAATTGGTGATGGACCAGTGTTATCTCCAACTTTGAATGAACCGTTTATGGTTGGGGATCCCTTTGTTCTAAAAACAGAAAAGGGCTACGACATGTGGTATATTTATGGCGTAAGATGGATAAACAATCCTAGAAACAATGTTAAAGAAAGAGTTTACAAAATTGGTCATGCAACTTCAAATAACGCAATTGATTGGGTAAAAACAAATAAACAACTTATACCAGACTTATTGGGTGAAAATGAATGCCAAGCTCTTCCTTCAGTTGTTTTTCATGATAACAATTACCACATGGTATATTGTTACAGAGAAGCATTTGACTTTAGAGAAAACAGAGAAGCTGGCTATAGATTGGGATATGCTATTTCAAAA
>Ga0181574_10000450_pt1 | contig 38079 bp, 33 predicted proteins | sample 101ome_24_FD_145600 | JGI IMG/M metagenome (GOLD analysis project Ga0181574, IMG submission 145600) | Coastal salt marsh microbial communities from the Groves Creek Marsh, Skidaway Island, Georgia - 101410AT metaG (spades assembly) | ecosystem: Environmental > Aquatic > Marine > Intertidal zone... | reverse complement strand
CTTTATGGTGGCCTGAAGGCCGTTGCGCTCACCGATATCATTCAAGTGGTTTTGCTGGTTCTGGGAGGGCTATTAATAGCCTACACCCTGTTGAATCTTGTGTCGGATGGAGCCGGAGTGATTGCGGGTTTTCAGCTATTGATGGATCAGGCGCCTGAAAAGTTCGACATGATTTTTGAAGAGGGGCATCCCCATTACGCCGACCTGCCAGGGTTGTCGGTGCTCCTCGGTGGCATGTGGATTATGAACGTGTCCTACTGGGGCTTTAACCAATACATTATCCAGCGGGCGCTGGCTGCCAAAAGCGTCAACGAAGCACAGAAGGGCATAGTCTTTGCCGCCTTTCTGAAGTTGCTGATGCCCGTGATCGTCGTGCTACCCGGAATCGCGATGTTTGTTCTCAATACCGATTTAGCATCACCAGATCAGGCTTACCCCTCTGCGATGACCCTGCTGCCTGTGGGCATCAAAGGCCTGGTGTTCGCGGCCTTGCTGGCGGCAATCGTATCCTCACTGGCTTCGATGTGTAACAGCATATCGACGATCTTTACTGTGGATATCGCCCCTACCTTGATGGACAAAAGCTCTCTGGAGGGTCGCCGAGTGATTATCGGTCGTACGGTTTCTGTGGTAGCGATGATCATCGCCATGATCACCGCGAAGCCGTTGCTCGGAGACTTTGATCAGGCCTTCCAATACATTCAAGAATTCACCGGATTCTTCACGCCTGGGATTGTCGTGATTTTCTTGTTGGGGATGTTCTGGCGAAAGACCACCGCGTCTGCAGCACTCATGGCAGCCGTAGGTTCAGCCTTGCTGTCCGTGTCCTTCAAGATGTGGATGCCCGAGCTTCCCTTCATCGATCGCGTGGGTGTGGTCTTCCTGCTCTGTGCAGGAATCGCTGTGTTCTGGTCTCTGGCTCGACCGAGAGAGCAGCTCGGTTTTGTAGAGCCATCCGGCGTTGAATTTGGCACCTCAACGGCGTTCAACGTGAGCACCCTTGTTGTGACATTGATTCTGATTTTCTTCTATGCCGTTTGGTGGTGAATTCAGGATCTGCTCTCCCGCCGGATTGCTTCGCCCGGCGGGACATTTCAGTCTCTGTAACCGATTTTGCAACGTTGTTTTTCCACGCTTCCTTTCTAACTCATAAGAGGAGACCATGTTTTTGTTAATCCCTTATCCGATAGCTTTGCTTACGAAGCGGCTTCCACTGCCGGGGTTGATGTTAATTGTTACGCTGGTTAGCGGTCAGGTAAGTGCAGGGATCGTTGAGGATTGCGCCCCGTCATTTGAGGATAATTTTGACGGCTCATCACTGGCGCCCCATTGGCAGGTTAGCCTCGGAGACGGCTGTGATCAGGATTTGTGCGGCTGGGGCAATAATGAAAAGCAACATTACGATCGAACACAGCTGCGGGTTGCTGATGGGCAGTTGATTATCGAGATGGCGCTGCGTGATGACCAGGTGGTGTCTGGCAAGATCACCACTGAGGGGGAGTTTGACCAGCAATTCGGACGCTTTGAAGCAAGATTATCGCTTCCGGATGCTCGAGGCAGCTGGCCCGCGTTTTGGCTCCTGCCTGCCTCCGAGAAACCGTGGCCACTGACGGGCGAGATCGACATTCTTGAGTGGACAGGTAACGAGCCCCACCGTGTTATTGCCGCAGCCCATTTCGGTGAGCTTGCCCCGGCAAACGTGCATTACGCGGAGATGTTAAGGCGCCCCGACAGTTGGCTCGGCGATTTTCACACGGTAGCGGTTGAGTGGCGTCCTGGAGAGATCCTCTGGGAGGTAAACGGTAGACAGCACGCTGAACTTCGGCCTGCGGATATCGCCCTTCATCGCTGGGTATTTGATGACTTGCCCTTCTACCTCATCCTCAACCTCGCGGTGGGGGGCACGTTGGGAGGCGACGTGGCTCTGGAGGACATGCCGGCTGAAATGCGAGTTGATTGGGTGCGCGTATATCCGCAGGCCTGTCTCGACTGAGGCGCCATGAATTTCTTGATGAATTTCATGCTGATCGGCTGGGGCTGCCGCTGATACTGAGTCGGGTGAGAGTGGTCTAGCCTCCCGCCAGCTTCACCTGAAATCCCAATCCCTCTAGGACTGCCTTGCAGATGTCTCGCTGGTCGCCCTGAATTTCGATGACGCCGTCTTTCACAGCACCCCCAACGCCACAACGCTGCTTGAGCTTTTTGGCGAGGTCCTTCAGCGGCGCGGACGCCAGGGGCACTCCATGGATGAGGGTAACCGTTTTACCCCCACGGCCCTTTGATTCTCGGCGAATGCGGACGATGCCATCTCCCTGGCTGGCCGGTGCGGCGTCTTTACAGACGCAGTCGCCAACTGGTCGATGGCACTGATGACATAGTCTACCGCCATCCGTTGAATAAACGGCACGAGAGGGTGATTTTCTGCTCATAGGGCGCTTTCCATTTCAGCACAATGATAGTATCCCCTTGGATTTAACGGGAAACCAGTCAGATGCCAGAATCCCTCGAGGCGCTAGAGACAAAAGTGGCTTTTCTTGAAGACACAGTAGCTAATTTAGACGTCGCGCTCGCGTCTCAACAGCGGGTAATTTTGGCGCTTCAGGATCAGGTGAGATTGCTGTACGAGCAGATGAAGGAGCAGGGGGGCCGTGCCGATGGGGCGGGGCAGGCGGATGAGCCTCCACCCCCACACTACTAATCTGGTCCTGTCGCTCTGCGTTAATGGTTATGTGTAGCGTCTTTAGCTAGGCGTTGCGTGACGAGCTGAGGTGTGTGATGTCTTTTCGAGTTGGGTTGGTGGTGTTGGTAGCCTTCTTGGCCGGTGTTTTGGTGCTGTTTCAGATCGCGACCCGTCCTCCCGAAGCGCCTCCGCACCACGTGTTCGTCAATGGCGTAGTTCTCACGATGGATGATACGGCCCCGATTGTAGAGGCGGTAAGCGTCCGCCATGATCGCATCGATAGCCTGGGAACCTCCGAGGAGATTCTGGCGCTAGCAGGGGAAGACACCACCGTAACCGATCTCAGAGGTCGGACCCTGATGCCAGGATTCGTCGACGCACATGGCCACTTTCCCGGCTCTGGGTGGACACTGTTTTCTACTGATCTCAACAGTCCACCTATTGGCGAAGTCACAACAATGAGCGAGCTGCTTGGCAAGCTCACGGAAGCACATGAGACCAACCCCGACGGTTGGCTCTCAGGCTTTGGCTACGATGACACGCTGCTTGCCGAGGGTCGACACCCCACTCGCGATGATCTGGATCAAATTTCATCAGCGCGGCCGATTGTCGTTACCCATATCTCCGGGCATCTCGCCGTGGCTAATACGGCTGCCCTCGAGGCGCTTGCTATTACTGAGGAAACACCTGATCCGGAGGGGGGTATTATTCGGCGAGATGCCAGCTCTCCGGACGGATTGCGCCCTAACGGCATTTTGGAGGAGACGGCAGCGCGGCTGGCCATGAATCAGGTGTTGGATATGGGGTTCATGGAAGGCCTGCGAATGACCACCCACGCGTCCCAGGAATATCTTTCGGTGGGGGTCACTACAGCCTCATCGGGGGGTATGTCTTTGGGACTTGCGCAGCTTCTTGGGCCGCTCAGTCGCTTCAACGTGTTTCCGTTACGGGTCGCGCTTTTTCCTCTCATGGAGGAGATGGAAGAGGAGTTGCTAAACGGTAGCTGGCGTCCCGAAGAGGTGGCAGGGGGGCGCGTTGAGACGCCACGCATCAAAATTATTGCCGATGGAAGTATTCAAGGATACACCGGCTACCTGAGTGAACCCTACTACACGCCTTTTCAGGGAGACGCCACCTATCGCGGCTATCCTTCAGTAACTCGGGAGAAACTTTTTGAGCAAGTCGAGGGGCTGCATCGACAAAAGATCCATTATGCGATTCATGTCAACGGAGATGCCTCGGTTGAGGATGCGATCAACGCGGTGGAGGAAGCTCAGCAGCGTGTGCCATGGCCGGATGCGCGACCGCTGTTTATTCACGCACAGATGACCCGGGAGGATCAGATTCAGCGGATGGCCCGGTTGGGCATTACCCCCAGTTTTTTCTCAAGTCATACCTATTATTGGGGGGACAGGCACGCCAGTATCTTTATGGGTCCGGAGCGGGCAGCCAATATGAGTCCCGCACGCTGGGCATTGGATGCGGGCGTGCGCTACAGTTCCCACGCCGACACCCCGGTAACGCCTATGCTGCCCTTGCAGGTCGTGTGGAGCCAGATTAAGCGGGAAACCACCTCGGGCGCCGTGTTGGGTCCGCATCAGCGGGTAATCCCTATGGAGGCCCTGAGGGCGGTCACCATCGACGCGGCCTGGCAGGTATTTATGGACGAGGAGATCGGATCGATAGAGCGAGGAAAGCTTGCAGATTTGATCATCTTATCGGGCAATCCACTTGAGGTAGAGGATGTTCGTGAGCTGGTGGTGGAGCGTGCCTTCATCGGCGGTGCAGAGGTCTTCAGCCGTCGGTAGTCGGAAAGGAAAATCGACATGGCCCAGTACGCGCAAGCTGATATAGAACAGCTGCGTGCGCGGGTCGAGGCCGTATGCCATCGAGTCTTGGGCAAGGGCCAGGTCTCTGGACTCAGGCAGCTCTCGGGAGGAGCCAGCATGGAAAGCTGGCAGTTCGTCTTTGTTGATCAACGCTATATTCTCCGTCGCTTCCCTAGCCTTGCGGCGCAGCATGATTTTCCCGAGGGGGTTGCCACCGTGCCGCTTCGAGATCAGGCGGTGTTGATGCAGCACGCGTCGAGTCGGGGCGTGCTAGTGCCTGAGGTGATTGCGATTCTTGAGCAAGACGACGCCATGGGCGATGGATTCATCATGGCTTGTGTTGAGGGCGAGGCTCTGCCGCAGAGACTTCTCGCGGACCCCTCTTACGCCGACGCGATGGCCAGTCTGAGTGAGCACTGTGCCCGAGAGCTCGCCCGTATCCACGCGATACCGATAGCGAGCCTACCGGTTACGTTGATGGTGCAAACACCGAGAGACGCTCTGCAGGAGCAGGAGCACTTCTACCGGGCTTATGGATCGCATCACCCCATTTACTCGCTTGCGCTTGCATGGCTTTCAGCGCACTGCCCTGTTGCCAGCAGTCAGGTGCTACTTCATGGTGATTTTCGCTTGGGGAATTTCTTGGTTGATCAGCGTGGTCTCACTTCAGTGCTCGATTGGGAGCTTGCTCATATCGGAGATCCACTGCAAGACATCGCCTTTCTGTGCACGCCCAGCTGGCGTTTTGGTCGTTATCAACAGGAGGCGGGAGGGTTTGCGTCGCTGGAGGGCTGGCTTGCAGATTACGAGCGTGCCGCCGGTGTAGAGGTGAGCAAAGTTGACCTAGCATGGTGGTTGATTTTCAACACCCTATGGTGGGGCGTGACTTGCATGCGGATGGCAGGCAGTTATAAGGATGGAAGCGTTGCCACGATGGAAAGAGCCGTTATAGGACGACGCATTTCCGAGGTGGCCATCGATCTGCTGCTGTTGCTTGAGCCTCACCGGGAAAACGTGGCCAGTAAAATCGTTATAAGCCCCCCTGAAGTGGGCGCACAAGAATCTGCTATCACAGCTCGGGATCTGCTTTTATCTGTTCGCGACTGGAACAAAATTCGCCTGGCGGAGGAGGCTGATCAACATCGTCTTTTCGAGGGTCGGGTGGCAAACAACGCGATGGGAATTGTGTTGCGGGAGCTCACGCTAGGGGGTGCATTGCGAGAGCGGGCCGAACGTCGTCAGCAGCAGCTGGGGGCGACTGATGAGGAGTGGAGCCTGCGTCTTGGTGAGAGTGTCGCTCACTTTCACCATGATGCTTTGTGGGACCATTTGCGCTACTCGGCGATTGAGGCGCTCTGGATTGATCAGCCCCATTACGCAGGGTTGGACGCAGCGGTTGCACGTTGGGCGGCAGACTAGCCTGAAGCGCTTGGCAGGTCGACGACCCCGAGTCCGTCAGTAAAAATAGCGGATTTGGGTTGGACAAAAATCGCCTCTGCAGTGGCAGTGGTCTCGCCCTCACAGCTGATCTCAGCGCTCACGCGATTTTTACGCCCTGATATCCGATCAAAGGTAGCTGTTAAGTCGAGTTTTTTTCCAATAGGTGTCGGTTGGACATAGCGAACGTCGAGACCGCCGGTCATTCCCGGTGCTCCCGAGCGCATCTGAGCCATTCCCATGAAATGATCGAGCACGGCTGCAACCCAGCCACCGTGGACATGATTCGGTGGACCCTCGTAGGCCCAATCAAATTGGACTGAACCCCTCACGATATCGCCGTCGTCCCAAGAGCGCAGGCCCGGCGCGATGGGGTGGCTTGCACCACCGACGCAAAGAATTTCGTGATTCGCTACCGGAAAGCTGCCGTGTGCTTTTGCGTAGGCAATGATCCCACGTAGCTGTCTGTTTTGACGAAGACGCGCCGAAATGCTCTGAAGCTCCTCGCTGATTGCTTCTGCCTCGGCTGGTTGTACGTCGCTAATGGTGGCTGTTTCGATCAGCTCTCGCACTGCAGCTGCCAGTTTGCGGCGCGCAAGCCAGTACTCGGAATTGGTGTTGCTAATTTCCTCAGCAAAAAATGGTGACGTGTAGGACTTGCCGGTCATGGGCGTATCTCCATATCAGGAGGTGGTTTTCATTAGCACCACAGCTCTGCGGAAGGGAATTGTGGCGACTCGGAGGCTACAAAATGGCCCTGTGATTAATCACGCACAGGAGTTCCGCATACGGTGGTCGATCCAGCTTACCGAGGTTACGGCTGCACCGCTATGAGGATGGCGTCGCCCGATAAGAGGCGAATTAAAGGCGGGGCCTTGCTTGATGAGTTTATGCGGCGTTTTCGGTTACGTCCTCTAGGGATAGAGTGTCGAGTTGATGCTGCAGAAATACCTCAAGCTGCTTGCGTTCTGCAGGCGCTTCTTTGGTTTTTCTGAGCAGGTAGGGTGTTCTCGATTCTCGGTCGAGAAACAACTTACCGCTTACTTTATCCGCTTCTGTTGCTCGAGCCAGCCATATAATGGTGTCCGCGCCCTCTTGAGAGTTGCGCAGGACTTTCTGGGTTATCTTTTTGAAGGTAGGCAGTGCGGAAGCCACCCCTGGCGTATCAGCCCAACCGGGGTGCATGGCATTTACCACGATATTGTCGTTTTCCCACTGTGTGGCCCAGAGCTCGGTTAGAACAGTCAGCGCGCGTTTGGCCCGGGCATAGGCTCTGGGTCCGTTGTAGCGCTCCGGCTTCATGATTAACCGTTTGCAAACCAGTTTCTCGCTGTACATGCCTCCAGAGACTACATTGATAACCCGCGCTGGCTGGGCATGCCCGGCCAGAAGTGGATGGAGAGCGGTGGTTAGCAAGTAGGGGCTTAACAGGAGAAGCGCAAAGCTTCGTTCAAAACCCTCTACGGTCTCGCCATAGTCATTAAACAGAGCGCCCGCATTATTAATTAGCACGTCGATAGGTTTACCCTGTTGCACTAGTCGATTACCGAGTCTGCTGACCTCTCCCATAAGAGAAAGATCCGCAATCTCGATGACGATATCTTCTCGGCCGGTTTCCCTGAAAAGGGTATCCCGAAGTGACTGCTCGTTATCAGGATTTCTGATTACCAGCGTAAGGTCTGCCCCTGCGTGGGCAAGGGATATGGCCGTGGCGAGCCCCAGCCCACTATTAGCGCCAGTGATCACTGCATGATGCTGGTCCATAAAGCGACTCATGGGGGACCAGATGGATTGCCCCCGTCGGTAACCCCAACGGGTAAACATCGCAATGCCCGGGACAACCCAGGCGTCCGCCGCTGCGGAGCTTGCCAGCGTGGCGGGTTCAAGCGCCGTGTCCTCTAGTGCTTGCCGCAACCCTGCAAGACTTTGCTTGCCCATGGCTTGCATGCCCTTCAGAAACCGCTTCTCCAGTGATGCAAGTCCCCAGCGGTAATCGAACTCGGCGGTGTAATCGATCCGGGTTTGGCCATCGCGCTCCTCGAAAAGGATAGTATCGGTGACCGAAAAAAGCGTGCACTCACCCTTTAGTTTAATGCTGTGCCAAGGTTGGAAATCGACGATTTCATAGTGGATCTTGATTGTGGTGGGTCCTACGGCACAGGTGACCTCAAATTGCGATCCGTTGGACGGGGGACCCTCGCTTACTTTTACCGCGGTTCGAGCAGTAGCATCCCACTCGTAAACCCGATCAAAGTCGGCAACGTAGCGAAAGCAGTCCTTGGCGGATCGCGCGACAGATATTTCCTCTTGTAAGGTAATCATAGTGGTAATGAGTTTGTTAGATAGCCCCTGCAGTTACGCGGGGAGTCTAGTGCCAGTTCACTTCGCTACTCTGAATCAGCCCAGATGGTCCTGAGGGCCTCACCGAAATCGTCATAAAGTACTTTTTTTCGTGGCGCTGGCTTGCGCAGGCGTTTGATCGTGGGCTTGCGTTTGAGTCGGTCAGCACGGCGTTGATCGAGGGCGTTGACCACCTCGGTAAGAGGCGTGCGATCAGATTTGGGTTGATCAAAAATCGGTGTGCGGAGAGGCGCCGATCGCTTGTCGAGTGCCGTCTCGCCGCGATCAATACAATGTATCCGTCCGCCTCTGGATAGAAAAGACGCTACCTGCCGGTCGAGGGCCTGTCGCAATTCCTCTTTGGACGGGGGTTTTTTGAACAATGTTGCTCTCATGACTTGGGATTATAACCTGTCATGAGGCCGCTAAATGGGTCTCTGGCGCCACTTTTTGAGTCAAATTCTGGTTTAATGGCCGGTCGATTGATTAAGGATCAGTTATGTCCACGTTGTGGCTTATAGGCGGACTATTAGCGACTTGGATGATCTGGCGTTGGCTTAAGGGGCAAGACCTTACACGTTTTGATCTTGGCCATCCCACGCCAAGGTCAATGACATCCACCGAGCAGGAACGGTCTGCCACACTGACACGCATTAACGGCTTCATTCGCTCTGCCAACAGTGGGTCGATCAGTCTCAAGCGGGTTAGCAGGCTGCGAGAGGTGATGGATGGCATGGGGGAGGGAGTTCACTTCGCCTCCCGCTTTGAGCCGGTGTCCGATGGAGGTATTCGCGGAGAGTGGGTGCTGGCGCCTTACGCCGACCCAGACAAGCGGCTGCTATACATTCATGGGGGTGGATTCTTTGCAGGGAGCCCGAAGAGCCACCGTTTGCTTACGGACGCATTGGCAGTTAATACCGGAATGAGTGTTTTTGCACTCGATTATCGTCTGCTTCCCGAGGCAAACCAGAAAGCCGCCATTGACGATGCCCGGCAGGGGCTGCAGTGGCTTGCCAACAATGCTCCCAATGGGTCAAGCGGTGTCGCGTCGCATCTGGTTGTCGCCGGGGATTCTGCTGGTGGCAATCTCACCCTGTCCTGCTTGCAGTGGGCTAGAGATGAGTCCTCAGTCAACGTAGATGCGGGGATAGCGTTTTGTCCCTCGACGGACATAACCCTCAGCTCTCCCTCGTTTCGCTACAACCTCGAATCTGATCTTATCCTTGGCAAGTCGCTGCGACCCATTCTCATGATTCCCTCGTTTCTCCGTCTGTTGGTGTTCTGGCTGATAAATCGACGACGACCGTCTCATCCAGCCTTCTCTCCTGTCATGGGTGATCTCTCTAATTTGCCGCCTACACTGCTACAGGCCAGCACTACCGAGATGCTGTTAGATGACTCGGCCCGTTATTACCACAAGGCGTGCGCTAGCGGTTCGGTAGCCGAGTTAGAGCTATACCCGGATATGGTCCATGTGTGGCATCTCTTTAGCGCTGAAATCAGCGAAGGGCGCGACGCCATTATCAGCGTCGTTCACTTTCTGGAGCGCGTCGGTGTACTGAGGCCATCGATAAAGACAGCTGACGTCTCTGTGGAGATCCCGCGCTATCACGGTGCTAATCAGGATTAGCAAGTGAGGATGCTGCGCTCACTAGTGGTTTTTTCCTGGATGGTGGTAACTGTCATCCCAACGGCCACGCTGCTCATTTTTGCGGCGCTTGTTTTTGGCTCCGATCGTGCCTGGTGGTGGTTTGCCCAGCCCTGGCTGAGCGCGGCTATTACGGTGGTGCGTTTGATTGGCGGTGTCGATTACCGGGTCAGAGGCACGGAAAATCTACCTGACAGGGAGACACAACAGCGTGTCATTCTCTGTCCAAAGCATCAGTCGACTTGGGAAACGTTTTATTTCCCCAGCATGACCCCTTATCCGCTTGCCTACGTGTTCAAACGAGAACTTCTCTATATTCCCTTTTTTGGCTGGGCACTGGCCAGCCTCGACATGGTGCACATAGACCGCAGTGCTCGCGGGGACGCATGGAACAAAGTAGCACGCTTGGGAACTAAGCTGATGGATACCGGTAAATGGGTCATTATGTTTCCTGAGGGAACAAGGACCCCCAGAGGCTCTCAGGGGGGCTACAAGAGTGGTTCTGCGCGACTGGCCCTGGCCACTGGGGCTTGTATCATTCCGATTGCGGTAGCCTCGGGACGTTGTTGGCCCAGGAAGTCATTCAAATTCATCCCGGGAGTAATCGACGTTTCCATCGGACCCGCCATCCATGCTTTGCCTGATGAATCCTCGGGGGAGCTTATTGCCCGGGTTGAGGAGTGGATTGAGCGAGAGATGCGCCGCATTGACCCGGATGCGTACGGGGATGATGATTTTTATTAATATGGGCGAGGGCGGTTACTCCGCAACCTTCTTTTACACATCGCGCCACAGGAGCAAGTCATGACAATTCAGCGTCGAGAGATCCGTTATCAACATGGGGATGTTAACTTGAAGGGAGTGATGGTTTACGACGATGCGAGGGAACCTTCTCCCCCTGTGCTGGTCGCTCCTACCTGGGCCGGCTGTACAGCTTTTGAAATCGAGCAGGCCGAACGGTTAGCGGGTCTTGGTTACGTGGGATTCGCGATTGATATGTATGGGGATGGCGCTACAGGTGACGACAAGGAAGAGTGCACCGCGCTCATGACCCCCGTCGTATCTGACCGAGCGCTCCTGCAGGCGCGGATTGGGGCAGCGGTTGATTGTATTCGTGGTGAACCTGAGGTCGCTGGTCCCACTGGGGCTATCGGCTATTGCTTTGGTGGCCTTTGCGTACTCGACCTTGCACGCACTCGAGACGATATTGCCGGTGTTGTCTCATTGCATGGCTTACTGTCGGCGCCCGATAACGACACACTTTCTAGCATCACTGCCAAGGTCTTGGTGCTACACGGGTATGATGACCCCATGGTGCCACCCGAACAGGTGGTGGCCTTTGCATCAGAGATGAGTGCTGCGAATTCTGATTGGCAAGTTCACGCCTACGGGGGGGTGCTGCATGCCTTTACTAATCCCGACGCGAATGATCCCGATTTTGGGACTGTATACAGCGAGGTTGCAACGCGGCGGGCGAACTACGCTATGGATGACTTCCTGAACGAGGTGCTGAGCTAATGGGATTCTATGATCGACATGTGCTGCCTCGTCTGGTGACCTGCTGCTGCGGCACCAAGCCGGTTCTAAAGCAGCGGGCCAAGGTCGTCCCAAAAGTACAGGGTCGTGTCCTGGAGATTGGTATGGGCGCTGGCCACAATCTTCCCTATTACGATTTTAATCATGTAGACAGCGTCATTGGGCTTGATCCTTGCGAAACCTCCTGGAAGTTGGCCCAGCCCAGAGTTCGAGCAGTGCCCTTTGATGTAGAGTTCATGGCGGGATCAGCGGAAGAGGTTCCCCTTGAGGAAAATAGTGTCGACTCGGTTCTTCTCACTTTCTCCCTGTGCACGATTCCTCATCCGGATCGTGCCGTGGCAGAAGCTCGCCGGGTTCTAAAGCCTGGGGGCAAGCTGGTTTTTTGCGAGCATGCAAAGGCGCCTGATCAGGACGTTGCCCGGTGGCAGGAGCGTATTAATCCAGTCTGGAAGCGTCTTTTCGGTGGTTGTCACCTTAACCGTGACATAGCAGGCCTGATCGAAGGCGGAGGCTTTTTATTGGATGAGGTGGATCGTATGTATTTGCCCAACACCCCGCGGATTGCCGCCTTTAACATTTGGGGAAGTGCCAGCGTGGGCTAGTCGCTGAGCCAGCCTGTAAGCCATAAACGAACTTAGTAGGGAGAACCATGCACCGTCCGGAACCTGATCTGAACCTTGCCGCCTTGATTTTACGCCAGGCGGATTTAAGTCACGATAGGCTCGCTTTCGCCTTTGAAGGCGATGACTACAATTACGGCGAGTTTGCCCGACGTGCGCGAACCAGAGCCGCTTTGTTAAGAAAGCAAGGGGTTTGCGTCGGCGATCGGGTAGGTTTTCTTGGTTTTAATCAGCCAGCCTTTTTCGAGACGATGATTGCGGCAAACGCGCTTGGGGCAGTTTTCGTCCCCCTTAACTTCAGGCTTACCGGCGAAGAGCTTGCCTTTATTATTGGTGATGCGGGTATTCACTCGCTTATTGTCGATCCCGAGCTGGCGGAGGTCATCAACTCGGTGCAAGACCGACTGCCATGCCGTGCTTATTACAGCAGTGCACGCACCATTGATGGTTACGCCTCTCTCGCCGAGCTGGCAGATACTATGGAACCGCTCATGGATACGGTGCCATTGGGTGCCCATGACACGCTGCTCATTATGTATACCTCGGGCACCACCGGCTTGCCCAAAGGCGCGATGCTTACCCACGGCAATTTTATCTGGAATAACTTTAATGCTTCTCTCGCTTTTGGTAGCACGCGAGACGATGTGATGATGAGTGCCGCCCCCTTGTTCCATATCGGAGGCCTTAATACGGGAGTTGTTAGCTCGCTACAGCAGGGCAATCCGATTATCATGACCCGGCATTTTGATCCGGGATTGACTCTTGAGCTGATCGAGAAGCATCGGATCACTCATATGTTCGGCGCTCCGGCCATGTTTCTGTTTATGAGCCAGCACCCAGATTTTGCCTCTACAGACCTGAGCTCGATTAACTTCTTTATGGTGGGGGGCGCACCCGTCCCAGAGCCCCTGATTCACTTGTATGGTGAGCGGGGTGTGCGTTTTTGTCAGGGTTACGGCTTGACTGAAACCGCGCCGTTCTCGGCATTCCTGGGCCCAGATAAAGCGCTGTCTAAAATTGGTTCCGCGGGTCTGCCACCGTTGCTGTCGGATGTGCGCATCGTTGATGCCGAAAACAGGCCTCTGGAAGCCACTGAGCGGGGTGAAATTTGTCTGCGAGGCCCCAACATTATGAAGGGCTATTGGAATCGTCCTGAGGCGACTGCCGAGGCGATCGATTCTGAGGGCTGGTTCCATTCGGGAGATATCGGCTACCTGGATGAAGAGGGTTTTCTCTATATCTGTGACAGGGTGAAAGACATGGTCATCTCGGGCGGTGAGAATGTCTATCCCGCTGAAGTCGAGAGCGTGCTCTTCGCCCATGAAGCAATTGCGGAAGTTGCAATTATCGGTTTACCGGATGAGAAGTGGGGCGAGGCTGTGACCGCGGTGGTTGCCCTCAACGAGGGCGAAACACTTACCCTTGAAGCCATAAGAGAGTTCGCTTCCGACAAGCTGGCTAAATACAAGCTACCTATCAGATTACACCTGATCGATGCTCTGCCGCGTAATCCTGCGGGCAAAATATTGAAATTCAAGCTGCGGGAAGATCTCCAGGCACAATGAATCTGCGATCACCTCGGCCAGTCTCGTGAATCGACTGATGTGGCGTCGTTGTGTCCACACTGCAATGTGGACCCTGATTTTTCTTTTAACCGCATGTCAGACGTCGGGTCCTCCGCCGGCACGCTATGCGGCTGCCAAACCGGTTGATATGACCGGGGATTGGGAGGTCGATCACGGACGCAGTGATAACGTTCAGCGCCAACTCAATAGTCTTTTTCGTCAGCTTCAGCAGGAGATTGAGCGTCGCAACAGGGCTGCCGAACGGGGGCAAACCTACTCCGGTCCACCGCTCTCCTCGGGGCGAGATCTGATTGCCCTGGCAGAAATGGCCGATATCATCACCGCGCCAGAATTGCTCGAGATTATTCAAACCGAGAATGAGATTCGTCTAAAACGAGAAAATAGCTTTGCCCTCATCTGTGTAGTCGATCGACCCGCGCCAATCGTCACGAGTACACCTTTCGGCGTCGAGCAGTGCGGTTGGGACGGCCATCAGCTGTTTTTCGACATCGCGCTCCCTGATGGACTGCAAATTAGGCATAGGATCACCCGATCCTCGTTGGCAGATTCTTTGGTAATGCAGACGGCCGTTTACTCCCCCACGGTGAGTAAGCCCTTCACCGTGAATAAAGTTTACAACCGCTACGACCCGACAAAAGCTGGCTATCGCTGCACCCAAACGCTGACTCGTGGCACTGTGTGCACCACAGAGGCTGCAGAACCGCAATGACAGAACCGCAATGACAGAACCGAAATGAAAAGCCGAGCGATCTTTCTAGCAGCGATTTTCATCGGCCTCGTTGGCTGCGGTGGTCCAAGGCCCGTTACCTCTACCGATACACTGCCCCCCGGCTACCAGCAGGCAATGGTGGAGCGGGGCGGTTGGCCGGCGGAGAATGCGGAGGAGCACCTCATTACTGAGAGGGCGCCCTATGCTCTGGAAATAGGCGTCGTTGTGTTCGATGACGGTCTCCAGAATCCCGACAGTCGCGATGCCAGAGATAAACTTCGCTCGGTCGAGAGCCGGCTGGCGGCGGTTTTGCTGCGGGATACATTGACCCATTCGGGTCTTTGGGGACCTGTTCGTGTTCTGCCTAGCAAGACCCAGTTTGCTGAATTGACGATAACCGGGGAAATACGGCATTCCGATGGCAGAGATTTGCTAATTCATATCTGCGCTGTCGATGCGACTGGGCGATCGTGGGTTGATCAATCATTCCGTGCGGTCGCTACCAATCCCCACTACATAGAATCTGATCCAATGCCTTTTCGTGGTCTGTTCGTCGCTATTGCTAATCAACTACGTCGAGCGGCCGAGGGACTCTCCAGTAATGAAATGCTCGAGCTTACGGAGCTTGCGGGAATTCGCTACGCGGCAGAGCTGGCGCCCGAGCTTTACAGCGATTACCTGAAGAATGTTGACGGGCAGTGGGTCTTGCAGCGCCTTCCTGCTTCTGACGACCCGATGCTGATGCGCATCGCGCGTATTCGAAATCAGGAGGCGTTGTTTATTGACACGGTTGATGAGCAGTATGTGGATTTGTGGGATGCACTCGGACCTACCTACAGAATGTGGCAGCGATCAGGCTATGAGCAGGCCCAGTATTTGGATGAATACACCGCACGTGCATCTGCTAGGGAACTCGAGGCGTCTCGAGGGAGTTTTGCGGCAATGCAACAGGTGTATTCCACCTACCGCTCCGTGCGGATTCAAGAGCAGGATCTGTTTGAGTTGGCGACCGGCTTCGACAATGAAACCGCCCCAACCGTTCTCTCAGCAGGGGATCGGGTGGTTCGTTTATCAGGCACCCTGGAGCAGCAGTATCAAGAGTGGCGCCAGCTCCTCGGGCAGATTTTTGCATTGGAATACGGCCTACCATGACCGTGCTTAAGCTGCTGGCAACATGTCCAAAGGGTGTGGGCTCTCTATTGGTGCCCGAGCTTGAAGCCCTGGGGGCTACGCAGGTGCGGGAGGGGGTGGCGGGCGTCTCATTCGAGGGAAGCTTGGCAACTGCCTACCGTGCCTGTCTGCACAGTCGATTGGCGAACAGAATATTGCTGGTGGTTTCTGAATTTGCTGCGGCAAACGCAGAAGATCTCTATCAGGGCATCGCTCACATTCCTTGGTCGGATCATCTGGCATCCGGCAGCACCCTGAGCATCGATTTTTCCGGCCGGACGTCAGACATCCGAAATACTCAATTTGGGGCACAGAGATGTAAGGATGCTATTGTCGACCAGTTTCGCGCCCGGGGTTTATCGCGACCCAGCGTGGATACAAAGACGCCACAGGTGCGCATTAATGTACGTCTCTATCGGAGCAAGGTAACGGTGTCTATCGATCTGGCTGGAGAGAGTCTTCACAGGCGCGGCTACCGCACCGATCCCGGTAAGGCTCCCCTCAAGGAAAATCTCGCGGCCGCAGTTCTGTTTCGGGCGAGCTGGCCCGAGGCGGCGGCACGGGGTTTGCCTCTCATTGATCCTATGTGTGGGTCGGGTACGTTGTTAATTGAGGCCGCGATGATAGCGCAGTCGGTTGCCCCGGGGCTTGGCAGAAAACGTTGGGGGTTTCTGGGTTGGGGCGGTCACAACGCTGATCAGTGGCGGGCGATTGAGAGCGATGCCAGAGGCAGTATTGTCAGCGCGCCAAATGGTTTGGAAATTCGGGGCTATGACGGCGACATTCGCGCGGTGAGACGAGCGGAGGCGATCATTCAGGAGCTGCAACTGGAACAGCTCGTTCGGGTGAGAGCAAAAGCCCTTAATGAGCTAACGCGCCCAACTCACCGCGCCATGCCTGAAGGGCTGCTGGTGTGCAACCCGCCCTGGGGAGAACGTCTCGGTGAGGAATCAAGTCTGCGTTATCTCTATCGAGAGCTGGGTGAGTCGCTACACCGTGAGTTTCAGGGATGGCGCGCTGCCATCGTTACCTCAAACCTATCTTTAGGGAAGGCAGTCGGTCTTAGGAGTCACAAACAATACGCCCTGAATAACGGGGCGCTGGATATTCAGGTCCTCCTCTTTGAGTTGAGCGAAGGCAATCGATTGCGCCATGAGCTCGATGATGCAGAAAAGAGGGCCTCAAAGCTGAGTGTGGCAAATGAGTCCCCGGCTGCGCTCTCGAACGGCGCCCAAATGCTGGCCAACCGGCTAATGAAAAATCAGCGGCGGCTCGCTTCCTGGCTCAAAAAGACCGGTGTGAGCTGTTACCGGCTGTATGACGCAGACATGCCTGAGTATGCGGCCGCTATTGATATCTATGAGGGTCGGGTTCATGTTGCTGAGTACGCGCCGCCAAAGTCCATCGATGGTGTTGCGGCAGAGAAACGGTTCGTCGAGGTGCTAGACGCGGTGCGCCATGTGTTCGCTTTAGAGTCAACAGCGCCTATTGCAGCTAAGCGGCGACAGCGGCAGCGCGGAAAAGATCAATACGAAAAGTTATCTAGCCGGGGAGAGCAGATCACGGTTGGCGAGGGCAAAGCCAGGCTGCTGGTAAATCTGTTTGACTATCTCGACACAGGCTTGTTCCTTGATCATCGGCCCTTACGATTGCGACTGGCTGAGGAAGCCAAGGGGAAGCATTTCCTGAATTTATTTTGTTATACAGGGGCTGCTACCATTCACGCAGCTTTGGGTGGTGCGACTACATCGACCAGTGTTGATCTGTCGAACACCTACCTCCGGTGGCTCACTGACAATCTGGCGCTAAACGGCTTGTCTGATCGTCAGCATAGGGTCGAGCGAGCGGATTGCCTTCAGTGGTTAAAGAGCTGCAGTCGTCAATTTGATCTGATCATGTTGGACCCACCCTCTTTTTCCAACTCGAAATCGATGGAAACCAACTTCGATGTGGAGCGGGATCAAGAAGCTCTTCTGAATGCTGCCATGTCGGTGCTCACGCCTGATGGGGTCTTGTATTTCTCCACCAACCGTCGGGGCTTTTGCCTGAGCTCGGATATTGAGCGGCGTTACGACGTAAGGAACATCAGTCGGAACACCATTCCGATGGATTTTGAGCGCAACAGGGATATTCATCAGTGCTGGCGAATCACCCACGGGACTATGCGAAATAATTAGCTTTGCCGTGACTGCAGCGGTCCCCAAACGACGGTGGAGGAGCCTTGCCCCTACGCCTTTTCCTTAATGAGTTGCGGAGAATTAAGTGTTATTATCCGCGACCGAATTTTCAAACCTTCTTACCAGTGCCCCGAAAGAGCTCATGGCTCGTGATATGCGGTCGGGCGCACGTTGGTTTTCGTGGAGAGCCAGTCATGGGTCAAACCCTTTACGACAAGTTGTGGAGCAGTCATCTAGTAGAGGAACGTGAGGACGGTACAGCGCTGATTTATATCGATCGCCAGTTACTGCACGAGGTTACCTCTCCACAGGCGTTCGAGGGGCTCCGTTTGGCGGGTCGTCAGCCTTGGCGCATCAGCGCCAATGTCGCGGTCCCTGATCACAACGTGTCCACCCTTGCCTCGGAGCGATCCCAAGGTCTGGCGGGGGTGCAGGACTCGGTTTCTCGAATCCAGCTTCAGACGCTGGACGATAATTGCGCAGACTTCGGCATCCCCGAGATTCCTCTCGATGACAAGCGCCAGGGCATTGTCCACGTGATGGGACCAGAGCAGGGTGCGACCTTGCCTGGTATGACGATTGTCTGCGGCGATTCCCATACCTCAACGCATGGTGCCCTTGGTGCCCTTGCGCATGGCATAGGTACCTCAGAAGTAGAGCATGTGCTTGCTACCGGCTGTCTGATCCAGCGTAAGATGAAGAATTTTCGAATCATCGTAGAGGGATCTCTAAAACAAGGCGTGACCGCCAAGGACATCGCCTTGGCTATTATTGGTGAAATCGGCACTGCGGGTGGTACAGGTCACGCAATTGAGTTTGCCGGTAGTGCGATCACCGAGCTCTCGATGGAGGGCCGCATGACGCTCTGCAACATGGCCATTGAGGCCGGTGCCCGCGCGGGGATGATTGCAGTCGACGACACAACGCTCAATTACGTGAAAAAGACCCCTTGGGCCCCGAAGGGAGAGCAATGGGAGCAAGCTGAGAGTTACTGGCGTACCCTCAAAAGCGATCATGACGCGGTTTTTGATCGAGACATTACGCTGAAAGCCGAAGACATCGTGCCTCAAGTTACCTGGGGTACCTCGCCGGAAATGGTTGTGGGTATTGATGGGCGGGTTCCCAGCTTTGAAGACATGCCTTCGGACACGGCCCGCGCGGGCCTGCAGCGAGCGCTTGAATACATGGGGTTAGAGGCGGGTATGGCGATCACGGACATTCGCCCCGACGTCATCTTTATTGGCTCCTGCACCAATTCCCGTATTGAAGATATGCGAGCAGCCGCTGCGGTGCTCAAGGGAAGAAAGATAGCGCCCTCTATCAAGCAAGCGTTAGTCGTTCCCGGCTCGGGTGTTGTCAAGGCTCAGGCAGAAGCTGAAGGTCTTGACGAGATTTTTATAAAGGCAGGCATGGAGTGGCGTGAGCCTGGCTGCTCGATGTGCCTCGCGATGAACGCCGACAAATTGGAGCCCGAAGAGCGATGTGCCAGCACCTCGAATCGCAATTTTGAGGGCCGGCAAGGGTCGGGTGGAAGGACCCATCTTGTGAGCCCCGCCATGGCGGCTGCTGCAGCGGTAGCGGGCCATTTTGTAAGCGTCGAACATCTGGAGGAGGCTGTTTGATGGACCCATTTAGCATTCACGAGGGCATCGTAGCGCCTATGGACCGGGCGAACGTAGACACCGACCTCATTATGCCGAAACAGTTTTTGAAATCTATCCGGCGGAGCGGTTTTGGCCCCAATTTATTCGATGATTTACGGTACCTGGACGAGGGTGTCCCTGATGCGGACAACAGCAAGCGTCCTCTCAATCCCGAGTTTCCGTTAAATTTTCCTCGCTACCAAGGCGCATCAATCCTGCTCGCCAGAGAAAACTTTGGCTGTGGTTCCAGTCGCGAGCATGCACCGTGGGCACTGGTTGACTATGGATTTCGTGCGGTAATTGCACCCAGTTTTGCGGATATTTTTCGATCCAACTGTTTTAAGAACGGATTGTTGCCGATTGAGTTGGACGATACAGTCGTTGAGCAATTGTTCTGTGCCATGTACGAACAGGATGGCTTCAGGCTCAAAATTGACCTGCCAAAGCAGCGTATCGAGGGTTTGGGCAATGAGAGCTTGCAGTTTGACGTTGACGGATTTCGAAAAGATTGTCTCCTGAAAGGGTTGGATGACATAGGGATCACTTTGCAACGAGAAAGTGCAATACGTCAGTTTGAGGAGAGGCATCGGCATCAGTTTCCCTGGGTGTTCGATGTCGTGGAAATTTGATGACCCAACACATACTTCTGTTGCCCGGTGATGGAATCGGGCCCGAGGTTGTGGCTCAAGCCGAGCGGGTGCTGATCGAGATCGCGGCATCGTTTCGTCTTTCGCTGGAGCTTGATGCCGCCAACTTGGGCGGTGTCGCCATTGATAAGGAGGGGTCGGCTTTTCCGGCGTCGACCCGCGAGAAGGCTATGGCAGCAGACGCCATTTTGCTGGGTGCAGTTGGGGGCCCCAAGTGGGATACCCTCCCGGCAGCAGAGCGGCCTGAAAGAGGATTGCTTGCGATTCGGGCAGCACTCGATCTTTTTGCCAACCTCAGGCCCGCAATATTGTTCCCACAGCTTGCGTCGGCTTCCAGCCTAAAGCCGGAGTTGGTGGCGGGTCTGGACATCCTTATCGTACGTGAACTGACCGGCGGGATTTACTTCGGTGAGCCGAGAGGAATTGATGTCCGGGCAGATGGTCAGCGTGAGGGTTACAACACCTATCGTTACAGCGAGGGCGAGATTTCCCGGATTGCCCGCCTTGCTTTTGAACTTGCGGGCAAGCGAAGTGGCAGGCTGACCTCCGTTGACAAGGCCAATGTCCTTGAGGTGACCCAGCTGTGGCGGAAGGTGGTGGCGGGCCTTGGTGATGAGTATCCGGATGTTGTGCTCGAGCACATGTATGTAGATAACGCCGCCATGCAACTGGTGCGGGCACCAAAGCAATTTGATGTACTGGTGACGGGTAATATTTTCGGTGACATCCTGTCGGACACCGCCGCCATGCTGACCGGTTCCATCGGTATGCTTCCGTCAGCATCGCTCAACGAACATGCCAGGGGCTTATATGAGCCGGTCCATGGTTCCGCTCCCGATATTGCGGGCGAGGACAAGGCCAATCCTTTGGCAACCATTTTGTCTGTCGCCATGATGCTGCGCTACTCCCTTAACGCGCCTGAAGCAGCACTTGCCATCGAGGAAGCAGTTTCTCGGGTACTGGACGCTGGTCTGCGGACTGGAGACATTGCGGAACAGGGTCAGGAAAGTGTTGGTACCTCTGCCATGGGCGATGCGGTTATAGAGGCGCTTCGCTCCGGTCGAAGCTATCAACAGGAGAGCGATAAATGACAGTCGAAATTGATATTGCGCTGGTTGGTGCTACCGGAGCGGTAGGCGAGGCAATGATAGAGATCCTTGAGCAGCGCGACTTCCCTGTTGGGACCCTGTATCCCCTTGCCTCCGCGCGGTCTGCTGGCAAAACCCTTCGCTTCCGCGGGAAGAGTGTGACCGTTCAGGATCTGGCTGAGTTTGATTTTGCTAAAGCGCAGATTGGGCTTTTCTCTGCTGGCGGTGAGATTTCCGCAACCTATGCTCCCGTCGCTGCGGCTGCAGGCTGCGTGGTGGTTGATAACACTTCCCATTTCCGGCGGGACGAGGACATTCCCTTGATCGTACCCGAGGTGAACCCACATGCTCTTGCCGGCTATACGACCCGTAACATCATTGCCAACCCGAACTGCTCCACCATTCAAATGTTGGTTGCCTTAAAGCCCATCTACGATGCGGTAGGCATCTCGCGCATCAACGTCGCTACCTACCAAGCGGTCAGTGGCACTGGTAAAGAGGGCATTGAGGAGCTCGCAACCCAGACGGCGAAGCTACTAAACGGTCAGTCCATAGAATGCAACGTGTACCCAAAGCAAATTGCGTTCAATCTTCTCCCTCACATCGATACTTTCCAAGACAATGGCTACACCCGAGAAGAGATGAAAATGGTTTGGGAGACTCGGAAGATTTTTGAAGACGAGTCAATAGAGGTTAATCCCACCTGCGTTCGCGTTCCCGTTTTCTACGGACACAGCGAGGCCGTTCACATCGAGACTGGTTCAAAATTGACGGCAGCGGATGCCCGACAGTTGTTGTCTGCCGCCCCCGGCGTGACAGTCATTGATGAACAACGAGATGGTGGTTATTCAACTCCTGTTGGTGATGCGGCGGGAACGGATCCTGTATTCGTTAGCCGCATCCGCGAGGATATCTCACATCCTCTCGGCCTTAATCTTTGGGTTGTATCGGACAACGTTAGAAAGGGCGCAGCACTCAACAGTGTGCAAATTGCCGAGCTGCTTGCCCAGTCCTACCTGTAAACTGCGCTCAGGGTAAAGGCTTATCACTCATCGTGTTTAGTGGTAAAACACGAGAAGAAGAAGAGTGACCCGCCTGCGCCCAGCCCATTTTTGGGCGTCCAGTGAGGCCGGCGCGCTTTCGCGTTGCCACATGGTGTCTTTGGTGGGGTCACAAGCATGGAGTGCTTGGAAGCATAATCAGGGGATACGGATATATGACAACCTGCAAAAACCTTTATCTTCTTATCTCGCTGGCGCTAGTAGCGCGATCGGCGTTTGGTCTCGGGTTGGGAGAGATAACCCTCGAGTCTTTCGTTAATGAGCCACTAGAAGCACGCGTTGAACTCCTTGATGTCGGTGGGCTGCAGCCCGAGGACATTAAGATCAGGCTGGCGACACAGGAGGATTTCGACCGGCTCGGTGTTGAGCGCGCCTATTTTCTCACCAATATGCAGTTTGAGGTGGTTTTTGACGGGTTGGGCGCGAGAATCCACCTTGCCACCGATGAGCCTCTGGTGGAGCCTTATCTTGATTTCTTGATTGAAGCCCGATGGCCGGCAGGGCGCCTGCTGCGTGAATACACGGTGCTAGTGGATTTGCCGCCGGCGGTATCAGTGCTAGAGCCGCTCCGCGTTGACGGCATCAGCGCGACTGAGAGTGACAGTGGCAATGCGGAGCCATCTGTGCCCTCCGTGGCAGCCAAGCCTGCAGGTAGACAGTACGATCGTGATGCTCAGGGGGTGCCCACCGCCGGGGGAAAGTACCTGGTTACCAGTGATGACACTTTATGGAAAATTGCTTCCTCAGCGGCTCTTCCGGGAGTGTCTGTCGAGGAAACGATGCTGGCAACTGTTGCGTTGAATCCAAGAGCGTTTACCGGCGGCAACATCAACGGCTTGAAAGCAGGCTATGTGCTGGCGCTCCCGACGGAAGCAGATCTTTCGATGGGAGTCTCTGAAGCCATCAATGCGGTTAAATCCCAGAATAGTGATTGGCAGGCGGGCATCACCTCCCAACCTGTTCTGAGAGTGGTTGCTGATAATGATCTCGACGACAGCATGCCGGCAGAGTTTAGTGAAGATCTAATGAACGATCAGGAAGATCTCGCAGCAGCATCGGGCGGCGCTCTGGACAACGCCATAGATGAGACAGCGGAGGGGTTGAATGCTGAGAATTCCGCAAGCGAGGTATCACAAGGCTCTGAGAGCGCGTCATCAGCTTCCCCGGGAGCTTCCGATATCGCTGCAACCGGAGGGAGTGGTGAGGCCTCTCTGGCCTCGGTGGAGGCTCGGCTCGCCGACTTATCAGGGCAAGTTAGCAACTTGCGTGAACTGGTGACTATTAAGGACAGACAGATAGCCGAGCTTCAAGCTTCCCTTGCCACGCAGCAACAGGCAGCACCAGCTGAGGATCAACCCAACAGATTCACTTGGCTGGTGTCTCTTGTGATCGGGGTCGTTCTGGGCGCGCTGGCCCTTCTTCTTGGCTTGGGGTTGCGTCAGGGAAGACAGGTGGCGGAGCCTTCAGAGAGCGACGAATCCATCGAACCACCATTGAGTTCGATTCCCGATGTGTCTGCACCGGTATCCGAATACGACTCTGCGCCGGCTCTAGATGGTGCAATCAAAGAGGCGCTTGCGGAGGCGGAGATTTACATGTCCTACGGACGTCATCAGCAGGCCCTTAACATCCTTTTGGCGGCGGCCAACAAGAGCACGGGGCCAGCAGCAGCAGAAGCCTACTGCAAAATGATTGACATTGCGCTCGATAACGACCGCCGTGATGAAGCCCTCAATTGGCTCGAGGACGTGAAGTCTCAGGGTTCCAACGAACAGATTGCTCGTGCATCCACTGCTGTGACAGATAGTCAGGAGGTCGACCTACCCGATCTTGGTGACTTGGTGGAAACACAGGTATTTCCTACCACCAACCAGCCAACGTCAGCGGAACAGCCGTCAGGCGCAACAACAGGTGGTGATATCGAGGTGGCAGAAGAGCCTCCAGTGAATGTAGATAGCACTGGCGGCAGTACTATTGAGCCGGCCATACTCAAGTCAGAGGAGATAGAGCCACTCGCTTTGGAGCCGGAATGGCAGGTCGACAGCGGAGTCGAGATGAGCGACTCACCCGAGCTCGATGCGATAGAAGCGGATCTTGTTGCGGCGGAAAATAACCAAGAGTCAAAACTGCCACCCGAGTTGGCGGAAGTGTTGGGTACGGACGAGACTCCCCCGCTTGTCACGCCCCCTGAGTCTGAATCTGAGGGTCTTGTCTATGCTGCTGAAGCTGACCCTATGGATGCCAAACTCGATTTGGCGCGTGCGTATATCGATATGGGTGACGAGGAGGGTGCTCGTCCCATCCTGGAGGATGTGGTCACCAATGGCGATTTACGGCAGCAGGCAGAGGCGAGAGAACTCCTCATTCACCTTGATTAACACCAAGCATATCTTCGACCCTTCCCCTTGGGCGGTGGGTACCCGGGGGGCAGTCAGAATTGAATACCATGGGGCAGCTTACAGTGGCTGGCAGGCACAGCCCCATCTTGCGACGGAGACGGTTCAGGAAGCACTAGAAGACGCTCTGGGCAAGGTGGCGAATCAGCCAATCAGAACGTATTGTGCGGGCCGAACGGACGCAGGCGTCCATGGGGTTGGACAGATTGCTCATTTTGATGATCCAGTTGGTAGAAGTTCAAAAGCTTGGGTCATGGGGGCGAATAGTCATTTACCCCCTGATATCCGCGTGCATTGGGTGCATCCCGTGCCCTCTTCTTTTCATGCCCGCCATAGCGCCTTGTGGCGACGTTACCGCTATGTGATCGCAAACACGCCGGTGCGGCCAGCACAGCTCGCTCACTTGGTAACCTGGCAGCGTCGAGATCTAGACGTGGCTCACATGCAGGCTGCTGCTGAAGTCTTGATCGGAGAGCACGATTTTTCTGCCTTTCGTGCCGCCCAATGTCAGGCCAACAGTCCGGTTCGCCACATATATGCTCTTGATCTACATCGCTGGCAGGACTTTATACTGCTAGACATCACCGCGAACGCATTCTTACACCATATGGTCCGCAACATCGCTGGCGCTTTGATGCTAATTGGTACTGGCTATAGGCCGGTTTCATGGCTCCAGGAACTGCTTGATAGCCGTGACAGAACTATCGGGGCTGATACAGCGTCAGGTGCCGGTCTCTACCTCACCGCCGTGGGCTATCCTGACGAATATGAGCTTCCCGACCCTCCGACTGGTCCCTCTTGGCTTACTGGCTGTCTTTAGTCCGCCCGCAGATCTGCTAAACTCCGCCCGCGCCCTGAATTGCCTCCGCGAGGAACCTGGTGACAGTGCAAGTCAAAGTATGTGGAATCACACGTTCGGAGGACGCGCTGGCAGCGGTTCAGTGCGGTGTGAATGCCATCGGGTTGTTGTTTTGGTCTGGCAGTAAGCGCGCTGTATCTCTGGAGCAAGCGAGAATCATATGTGAAGTGATTCCTCCGTTTGTATCAGTCGTGGGTCTTTTCGTTGACCCCAAAGAGGAAGAGGTGGCGGCGGCACTATCATCGGTGCCTTTGAATATTTTGCAGATGCACGGAAGTGAGTCTCCGGCGTTTTGCGAGCAGTGGCAGGTTCCTTATATTAAGGCGCTGAAAGTGCAGCCGGATGTGGACTTGGAAGGGCAGGCGGCACAGCATCGGGGAGCTAGGGGTTTTCTTCTGGATTCCGTGCACGATGGGCAATTCGGGGGCACAGGACGCCAGTTTGACTGGGGATTGGTCCCCGCGGATTTTGCTCGTCCTCTCATTTTGGCGGGCGGCCTCAACCCCGCTACTGTTGGAGAGGCAATTTCGCGTTTACGTCCCTCGGCAGTGGACGTCAGCTCGGGGGTAGAGCTATCCCCCGGCAAAAAGGATCCTGAGAAGATCAGGCAATTTATGGAAGCCGTACAGATGGCTGAGAAGGTGGTAACAACATGACAGAAATGCGCACTCCGGAGTTCTTCGCTTCCGTTCCTGATCCTCAGGGGCGCTTTGGTCCCTACGGCGGCAAATTCGTCGCGGAGACGTTGATGACAGCGTTGGCGGATCTCGAGGCGCTATACAGGGATCTGTCTACCGATCCAGATTTTCAGCGAGAGTTCGACACGGATCTCGCGCACTACGTGGGACGACCCTCGCCACTGTATGAGGCAGCGCGGATATCCGATGAGATTGGAGGTGCTCGAATCTTTCTTAAGCGCGAAGACCTGAACCATACCGGGGCTCACAAGGTGAACAACACCATCGGTCAGGCGCTGTTGGCAAAGCATATGGGCAAAAAGCGTGTTATTGCTGAGACGGGTGCTGGTCAGCATGGGGTTGCCAGCGCCACCGTTGCGGCCCGCCTCGGCCTGGAGTGCCACGTGTTTATGGGCGCTGAAGATGTTAAGCGCCAGGCACTCAATGTCTACCGAATGAAACTACTGGGTGCTCAAGTAGTTCCCGTTACTTCGGGCTCGAGAACGCTAAAAGACGCCATGAATGAGGCGCTTCGGGATTGGGTTACTTACGTGGATAGCACCTTCTACATTATTGGGACGGTCGCCGGGCCCCACCCTTACCCGATGTTGGTTCGCGACTTCCAGAGCGTAATCGGACGCGAAGCTCGTCGGCAGTGTCTGGAGCGTAATGAACGACTGCCTGATGCATTGGTCGCCTGTGTCGGGGGCGGATCAAATGCCATCGGGCTGTTTCATCCATTCTTACCCGACGAGAGTGTCGCCATGTACGGGGTGGAGGCCGGCGGTCATGGGGTAGAAACCGGACAACACGCTGCGCCCCTGTCTGCAGGCACCCCGGGCGTTCTGCACGGCAACCGAACCTACCTCATGCAGGATGAAAATGGGCAGATACTTCACACTCACTCGGTCTCTGCAGGGTTGGACTACCCCGGGGTTGGTCCGGAACATGCGTGGCTTAAGGATATAGGGCGAGTTCAGTATGTGTCGGCCAATGACGATGAGGCACTTACAGCGTTTCACCGGTGGACCCGAATGGAGGGCATCATGCCCGCTCTGGAGACTGCCCATGCGCTTGCATACGCTGAAAAACTGGCGGCTGATATGTCTCCAGAGCAGCATATAGTCGTGAATCTCTCCGGGCGGGGTGACAAGGATATCCTCACGGTTGCCGCTATTGAAGGTATAGAACTCTAAGCTTTACTCAGGACAACTTGTGACCAGACTGACCTCATGTTTCGAGCGGCTCAAAAGTGAAGGCCGCAAAGCCGTTATTCCCTATGTTGTGGCGGGTGACCCTTCAAGGGATGGAACGGTTCCCTTGATGCACCGGTTGGTTCAGGCTGGGGCCGATGTCGTTGAGCTCGGCGTACCTTTTTCAGATCCCATGTCAGAGGGTCCCGTTATCCAGAAGGGCCACGAAAGGGCTCTCGATAACGGCATAAACCTGCGTGACGTTCTGGGCATGGTGGCCGAATTCCGCAAACAGGATACGTCAACTCCCGTTGTCGTGATGGGCTATGCCAACCCAGTCGAGCGGATGGGCTATGCAGACTTTGCTGACGCTTGCGCAAAAGCTGGCGTAGACGGGCTTATTACGGTGGACCTTCCGCCCGAAGAGGTTGATGCCCTCAAGAGCGAATTGGCGCGAGTCTCCATCGACAACATTTTTCTCATTTCTCCTACCACTCCCGACGAGCGTATTAAAACTATTGTGCAGAGTGCCTCTGGCTTTATTTATTACGTAGCGGTTAAGGGCGTCACCGGCGCTGGCCATCTGGATACGGCAGACGTCGGGTTCTACATGGAAAAGATCAAGCGGGAGACCACCCTGCCGATATGCGTTGGCTTTGGGATCAAGGATGCAGCGTCTGCTGCCGCCATCGCTGGTGTCGCAGATGGCGCGGTTGTGGGCAGTGCGCTAATTGACACTATGGCCCGCACCATAGCCGATGGAGGCAGCGAGGAGCTGGCTACAGAAAACGCCATCGGCTTGCTCGAGAACATCCGGAATGGCGTCGATGACGTAACTATCGGGGTCTAATACCCGGAGGGTATAATGCTCGGCCACGCCGACCGGAGTTTGCTATGAGCTGGATCGACAAGATACTTCCCTCTGGAGTCCGCAAGGACGAAGCGCCTTCTCGCCGAGCGAGCGTTCCAGAGGGTCTCTGGAAGAAGTGCGTCAAATGTGATGCCGCGCTATACCGCCCCGATCTTGAGCGAAATCAGGAAGTCTGTCCCAAATGTGACCATCACATGCGTATTGGCGCGCGGCAGCGACTCGACATCTTCTTGGACTCTAACGGCCGGCTAGAGCTTTTTGCAGACCTTGAGCCAGTTGACCGCCTGAAGTTCAAGGACAAGAGACGATACAGGGAGCGCTTGACCGCCGCGCAGAAAAGTACTGGAGAGAAAGATGCGCTGATTGCCATGTCAGGCAAGCTTAAGGGACTTCAGGTGGTGGCAGTTGCTTTCGAGTTTAACTTCCACGGTGGATCAATGGGCTATGCAGTCGGCGAGAAATTTACGCGAGCGGCCACTCACGCGCTTGAGAATAGGGTTCCTCTAGTATGTTTTGCTGCTTCTGGCGGTGCCCGCATGCAGGAGGCGTTGATTTCTCTCATGCAGATGGCAAAGACCTCTGCTGTTCTCGAGCGAATGAAACTTGCGGGAGTACCGTTTATTTCGGTGCTTACTGACCCAATCTACGGAGGGGTCTCAGCATCCCTGGCCCTACTGGGCGATATAAATGTTGCAGAGCCTGAGGCCAGAGCAGGCTTCGCCGGCCCCAACATTATTGAACAAACGATTCGCCAGAAATTGCCAAAGGGTTTTCAGCGTAGTGAATTTCTTCTCGAGCATGGGGCGATCGATATGATTGTTCACCGCTCTGAGATGCGAGACACTCTCGCTCGTCTTTTGGAGAAAATGACAGGTGTTGTCATGGCTGCGGAGGCAGAGGCGTAGCTGAATGCGCCCCCGGCTAGGGTTCCATATCCATGGAGGCTGGTGACTACTGTGAGGCCATTTGAGGACCTGTCAGCCTGGCTGTCCCATCTAGAAACCTTGCATCCAAAAACCATTGATCTTGGGCTCGCCCGGATAACGAGCGTCGCTGATCGACTTGGGGTTCGGCAGGATAAGCCGATGACAATCACGGTCGCGGGGACCAATGGCAAGGGCTCGACGGTTGCAACCCTGCAGCATCTTCTGAAACGGCAGGGTGTGTTGGTTGGGACCTACACATCCCCCCATCTCATTGCTTTTAATGAACGGATTGTAATTGGGGGCGAGCCCGCCTCTGACGCCCGAATCCTGGCGGCCTTTGCCGAGATCGAAGCGGCGAGGGGAGACATCACCCTTAGTTATTTTGAGTTCGCCACACTGGCGGCGCTGCTGATCTTTACGCAGGAATCCGTTGATTGGCAAATCCTGGAAGTCGGTCTAGGGGGGCGACTGGATGCCGTCAACTGCATTGACACAGATCTGGCTATTGTTACCAGCATTGGCCTCGATCATACAGAGTGGCTGGGTGATACTCGCGAGGAGATCGCTCCGGAGAAAGCGGGTATCGCTCGGCGAGACAAGCCGGCCATTGTTGCTGAATTGCAGCCACCCCCAACCCTGCAGGCCGCTCTTGATGCAGTTGGTGCTGATTCTTATGCACTTGGCCGGGATTGGCAGCTATCGGATTGGCGACTGACCCTACCCAGTGGGCACATCATCGACCTGCCGCCCTCGCACTCTCTGCAGAGCTCCAACATGGCCGCCGCGGTAGTGGCCCTTGATGTTTTGGGTTTGGGACCGAGCCAGCAAGAGGTTTATTCGGCCCTCGGAGACTTTTCAGTGCCAGGTCGTCAGTTCCGGTCAAGCCACAAAGGCCGTGAGTGGTGGTTAGATGTGTCCCACAACCGCGAGTCAGTCTCCGCTCTGATTGAGGCCCTTGTGGTCAATCCCTGCGGCGGCGCTACCCATTTTATCTTTGGCGCCATGGCCGACAAGCCGCTCCATGATATGATTGCGAAGGCGTCGGCTGCGAGCTCTGTATGGCATTTACCGGATAACAGTGCGGGAGAGAGGGCAGCGTCGCCCGTGTCTTTGGCGGGGCTGATCAACGCAGTGGATCCGCTGGCGACTACGCTGCTTTATGAGTCGCCGGAGAAGGCTTATGAAGGAGTTCTCGGATTGACCGAGCAAGGAGATCGTATCGTTGTCTTCGGTTCCTTTGTGACGATAGGCGAGCAAATGAAATTGATGCAGAAACACGGATCATCGGGAGTCTGAGTAGACTGTGAACCCCGTAATTAGGCAGCGATTGGTCGGGACGCTCGTTCTATTGGCGATGGCCGTTGTCTTTTGGCCCATTATTTTCGTGAACCCCGAGGTGAGGACGTCAATTGTCCTCGACGAGCCGCCGTCTCCGCCAGTCATCGATACAGCCCCACTTCCAGCGCCGTCATCCCCAAAGGCAAGAATTAGTAGTGCTGTCGTGGCGCCAAAGTACGATGAGGACGCGCAGGCATTGGCTGATCAAAAGACGCGTTTGAATGCGGAGCAAGATGTTGCGCAGAGCACTGTGAATCTGGTGCCCGCTGATACCCTTGATACTATCGATTTATCTCGGGAACCGCCTCCAGCAATCGAACCTGATGAGTCTGGCTTTCCAATAACTTGGGTTTTGCAAGTCGCGACTGTCAGTACGCAGGAGAGAGCGGACACTTTGGTAAATCAATTGGTTGGCAAGGGCTACGAAGCATTTAGCAGTAGCTTCTCGTCCAAAGATAAGACCCTTTGGCGGGTTCAGATAGGCCCAAAGGCTGATCAAGCAAGGTTTAGCGCGATCAAGCTCGAAGTTGATAAAGCGCTCGGCGTCGATTCGGTAGTGGTTAGGTACAGGCAATAATCATGGACGATATTGAGCAGCAAGTGATTGCGGTGACCGAGGGCTTTAACGAATTTGACTGGTTGGCGCTGGCAGTTGTTTTGGTATCGGTGCTGATAGGGCTCTATCGTGGTTTTGGCAGGGAGGCGCTCGCACTCCTCGGCTGGGTTGCCGCATTTGTTCTCGCGAACGTTCTGGCGGGACCGCTGGAAAGTGCGCTGGGTGCTCTTAGCGACAGCGAGACTGTCAGATACCTAACGGGCTGGATTTTGGTTTTTATCGGGGTGTTGGCGATTTTCAAGATTCTGGCCAGTCTGTTTGCCCAACAAATGCGCCAGCCGGGCCTCAATATTGGCAACCGTCTTTTGGGCGGGGTCTTCGGTCTAGCGCGGGGACTGGTCATTATGTTGGCTGTAACAGTCTTGCTACGATCAGTTGTGCCAAGTTCAAAAGACGACCTGCTTGATGATGCAGAAATCACACCCCTGCTTGAGACGCTAGCAGATTGGCTGGGGGATAATATGGAAACGGTTCTGGAGACCGCGCCTGCCGAGCAGCTGGAACAGGAGTTAGAGTCGGTTGAAATGCTTTAGGAGGGAGACAGCCTCATGTGTGGTTTAGTCGGCATTGTTGGCAATGAGGATGTTGCCGCTGATATCTACGACGCGCTGACGATGCTGCAGCATCGAGGGCAGGATGCTGCGGGCATCATGACCTGTAAAGGCGGCAAGTTTTTGCAGCGTAAGGGTGAGGGGCTGGTCAGAGACGTATTTCGCCCCCACCACATGACTCAACTAATGGGCTCTTTTGGGGTGGGGCACGTCAGATATCCCACGCAAGGAAGCTCAGGTACAGCGCTGGCTCAGCCGTTTTATGTCAATTCTCCCTACGGCATCGCATTGGCTCATAACGGAAACTTGACCAATTCGGAAGCGTTGAGCGCTGGCTTGTTTCAGAGTGATCTGCGTCATTTGAACACCGATTCTGATTCAGAAGTCTTGCTGAATGTCTTTGCCCACGAGCTTCAGCGACTGGGCAAGCTTGTTCCTTGTGCTGACGATATTTTCGCTGCGATTCGAGCCCTCCATCGCCGGTGCGAGGGTGGCTATGCTGCGGTGGCCATGATCGCTAAATTAGGCTTGGTGGCTTTCAGGGATCCAAATGGAATCCGACCCTTGGTTATTGGAAAGCGCCAGCAGAAAGGAGCAAAACCCGAATACATGGTGGCGTCGGAAAGTGTTGCGCTTGATGTTCTAGGGTTTGAACTCTTGGGGGATGTGGCACCCGGAGAAGCTATTTTTATCGATGCTTCCGGGGAACTACATCGCGCTGCCTGTGCAGACAGTCCACGCCTTACGCCTTGCATCTTCGAGCATGTCTATTTTGCTCGACCGGACTCTCTGATTGACGGAGTTTCGGTTTATAAGACTCGCATGCGACAGGGCGAGCGGTTGGCGAAAAAGATCTTGTCGCTTCGGCCGGACCACGATATAGACGTCGTCATTCCGATTCCTGACACAAGCCGCGTTGCGGGGCAGTCACTCGCCTATGAATTGGGTGTTAAGTTTCGCGAAGGCTTTATGAAGAATCGATACATTGGTCGAACCTTTATTATGCCGGGTCAGAGCCAGCGCCAGAAGTCGGTACGTCAAAAGTTAAATCCAATACCCCTGGAGTTTGGGGGCAAGAATGTCTTGCTGGTGGATGACTCGATTGTACGGGGTACCACCTGTGGCCAAATTATTCAGATGGCCCGAGACGCTGGTGCTAACAAGGTCTATTTTGCTTCCGCAGCACCTCCGGTTCGCTATCCCAACGTGTATGGCATCGATATGCCCGCGGCCAATGAACTCATTGCACATGGGCGTACTGTCGAAGAAATATGTGAATTGATCGGCGCAGACTGGCTTGTTTATCAGGATTTAGAGGATTTATTTGCAAGCTCTTTTGAAGGGAATGAGGCAATAGAAGATTTTGAGTCATCTGTATTCGACGGCCGTTACCTCGCAGGCACCGTGGATGAGGCCTATCTGAGCAGCGTTGAGGCAGCTCGTGCCGAGGGCTCGGCCCTGCGCATCGCAGCAAGTCAGGAAGGGGCCGTCGTCGGGCTTCACAACGACAGCTGATGACATCCTTATTAGGTTTGGGGCGTAACGAGTAGTGACCAAAGAAAGGGGAAATTGGCTGGACACCTCGCATCCTGAAACCCGCGCTATTCGGTCGGGCGTGAAGCGTACGCCGGAAGGTGAGCATAGCGAACCCATCTTTACCACCTCTAGCTTTGTCTTTGAGAGCGCCGAGGATGCTGCTGCGAAATTCATTGGGCAGGACGGTGCCAATGTGTACTCGCGCTATACGAACCCCACCGTAAGGATGTTAGAGCAACGCCTGGCTGCACTTGAGCAGGGAGAGGCGGCAGTTGCTACTGCCTCAGGTATGGCAGCGATACTCTCTGTATGCATGGCTTTTTTACAGACTGGCGACCGAGTTGTGTGCTCTCGAGACGTGTTCGGCAGCACAATTGGGTTGTTTCAAAACTACATGAGCAAGTTCGGTGTCGAAGTTTGTTTCGTGCCACTTACTGACATGGACGCATGGGAACGTGAGGTTAAGCCCGGTACCAAGCTCGTGTTCTGCGAGAGTCCATCGAACCCCTTGTGTGAGGTTGCTGACCTTGCAAAGCTGGCGGCCGTTACCCATCGGGTTGGCGCTAAATTGGTTGTAGACAATTGTTTTTGCACGCCAGCGCTTCAAATCCCTCTGACATTGGGTGCCGATATCGTTATTCATTCTGCCACCAAATATCTCGACGGGCAGGGCAGGGTTCTCGGCGGCGCTGCAGTAGGGTCGGCCGAGGATATGGCCGCGATAACAGCGTTTGTACGCACGTGTGGTCCCGCGATGAGCCCTTTTAATGCCTGGGTTGTGTTGAAGGGCTTGGAGACTCTCTTTCTGAGGATGGAAGCTCACTCGAGTAATGCTCAGAAGCTTGCTGAATGGCTACTGTTACGGCCCCAAGTTGTTCGGGTGCACTACTCCGGTCTTCCGGATCATCAGGGACATTCCTTGGCATGCAGCCAGCAGCGCCATTTTGGTGGCGTTCTGTCTTTTGAGCTTGAAGGAGGGCGTGAAGCGGCCTGGCGGTTCATCAATGGGACCGAGTTAATGTCTTTGACCGCGAATCTTGGAGACGTGAAAACCACCGTGGTGCATCCTGCGACAACCACCCATGGCAGACTCTCTGAACAGCAGCGCAATGAGGCAGGTATCACCGAGGGCTTGATACGGATTGCGGTTGGTCTTGAGCACATCGATGATCTCCGCAAGGATTGCGATAGAGGATTCGCCGCCCTCTAGCAGGATGCGAAGGACAAGGAGGTATTCGCATGAAATCCATCATTGACCGCGCCGTCACAGCAGTCGAAGGACGCGTCCTTGGTAAAACCCACGAGGTAAGAACTGCGGTCGCTTGTTTGCTAAGCGGCGGGCATCTGTTATTGGAAGATTTGCCCGGGATGGGTAAGACCACATTGGCCCACGCTTTGGCAGAGGTCATGGGTCTTACCTATTCGCGGGTGCAGTTCACATCAGACCTATTGCCCGCTGATATCCTCGGACTGTCAGTCTACAACCGCGGCATCGAGTCCTTTCAATTTCAGCCTGGGCCAATATTTAATCAGGTACTGCTCGCGGATGAGATCAACCGTGCTACTCCACGAACACAGAGCGCTCTGCTCGAGGCTATGTCAGAACATCAGGTCTCGGTTGATGGAAAAACTCATCCCCTACCAACCCCGTTCTTTGTCATCGCGACCCAAAACCCCATTCATCAGACAGGCACCTATCCGCTTCCGGAGTCTCAGCTTGATCGCTTTTTAATGAAATTATCCCTTGGGTATCCTGACAGTGCAGCTGAACGACAACTCTTGCAGCGAGGGGCCCAAGCAGTCCCTGAGCCCATTGCCGCGGTCATTGAGCCCGCGCAAATCCAAGAAATTAGAGCAAGAGCAGATGGCGTTCATTTGGCTGATAGCCTAATGGGCTATCTTGAGAGGCTTATCGCGTTCACTCGGGAGTCCCCTGCATTCGCCATGGGTCTGTCGCCGCGGGGATCAATCGCATTGGTGGCGGCAGCCCGCACATGGGCGGTCATGGCGGATCGCGACTATCTTCTTCCGGAGGACATTCAGACGATGCTCCATCCTGTGGTTAGCCATCGTGTCATTCCGAGTGCGGATTATGCCGGTGACAGCGATGCCCTGATCGATCTAATGAGTCAGCGTGTCGACATTATCCCTGACTAAAACGTTAGGAATAAGGCGTCGCTGGGGTGCCTTTTACGACGGTTGGCTTCGCCGGCGTCTTCCTCCCTCCGATCGCATCATACTGGAGCAGCGTCGACTTTTTATCTTCCCTACGCGCCGGGGGTTTTTCTTCATGCTAACGCTGCTGGTTATGCTGCTGACGGCGATTAATTATCAAAACAATCTGGTCTACGGGATGACCTTTTGGTTGTCCATGGTATTCATTGTTACGGTGCATTTTACCCACGGTAACCTCATGGGGCTGGTGCTCCAAAAGCGGGGGGGGTTGCCCGTCTTTGCGGGCCAGCGGGCCGAGTTTGTTATTCGCTTGTTATCCGGCAAAGGGCAGGGTCACCGGTCTGTCCGTATCAGCTGGGAGGGATCTGACGTTTTTTCGGACGTATGCGGTGAGCAGCCGATTGATGTATCGCTCTTTCAGCCTGCAGGACAGCGTGGTTGGCATTATCCAGGCCGCATCAAGGTGGAGTCGACGTACCCCCTTGGGTTGCTGAGGTGTTGGACTTTCGTTGATCTTGGATTACGGACCCTTGTTTGGCCAAAGCCCGTGCCATGTACCCTTGATCAGTCGTCTAGACGAGAACAACCTGCTGGCGCAGTCGGCCATGGACCGGGCGACGATGATTTATCGGGCTTCCGTCCCTATCAGGTTGGTGACTCACTCCGCTCGATTGATTGGCGTGCCTATGCTCGGGAACAGGGCTTGCTGACACGGCAGTTTCACTCGCCTGTTTCTGATCACCGATGGCTTGATTGGTCGCTTGTCGAGGGTGATCGCGAGAGCCGCTTGTCCTGTCTGTGCTTCCTGGTACTTGAGTATCACGGGAGTGGGGATGAATACGGGCTGCGTCTGCCTGGATACCAACTCGATATTGCGGGGGGCGACCGTCATCGGGATCATGCTTTACGTACCTTGGCTCTTTACGGCCTTGAAACCAAGGTGTCTAAGCGATGAGCGCCGGCGGCATGCTGTCTCGGAGTGCATTGGTCTGGCTTTGCATTGGTCAGGTAATGGTTCTGCTACCACATCTCGAGCGTTTGCCTCTTTGGATAGGGGGGTTCACGTTCCTGGCTGTGCTCTATCGAATTGGTCTCTTTAGGACATCGTTTAATCCATTGTCACGCCTGTTTCGCGTCCTACTAATGGTCGCAACCACTACCGGCGTGATTGCCAGCTATCGCACACTTATCGGTCTCGAGCCAATGATCGCGCTACTTGTGAGCGCCGCCGCATTGAAAGTACTCGAGTCTTATAAAGACAGGGACGGTTACTTGCTGGTGTCGCTAGCATTTTTTATTTGTGTCACTAATTTTCTATTCGCACAGTCACTCCCGGTCGTCATCTATGGGCTTGTCACCCTGATGGTCTTGGTGGTCGCTTTGATTGCCCTGAATCAAGTTCCCGGTTCTACGGTGACTCGCAATGAGTTTTTTCTTGCGGGCCGACTATTGTTGTTTGCCCTGCCTATGATGCTTGTTTTGTTCATTCTCTTTCCTCGTATCGACCCCCTTTGGAGCATTCCCTCGAAAAGTGGGCAGGGCATAACGGGTATGAGCGATAGCATACGGCTTGGGGATATTAGCCGCTTGGGTCGCTCCGCCGAGGTCGCTTTTCGCGCGCAGTTTTCCGATTCGCCCCCCACCCGGAGCGATCTCTATTGGCGGGGCATCGTGATTGATCAGTATGAAACTGGTACTTGGCGCCGCTCGGCATCGAGCAAACCTCGTCCTCCACGAATTGGGCTAAAAGGTAATGACTCCGGGGCAACATCAATTTCTTATCGGGTGATTTTACAGCCAACGATGCAGCGATGGCTTTATGCCCTACCTATCGCTGAGTCCAATTCTCCCGGGGTTGTCGCCACTGCTGATCTCACTATCGAATCCCCCCGCAAGATTGAAAATCAGTTTGGCTACGAGGTCACTTCCTGGGCGCGAGAGCCAAAAGAAATTGCGGCGATGCCAGAAGAGCTTGAGCGAGCGATGGTTTACCCGGCAAAAATAAATCCGATGACTCGGACTTTTGTGAAAGATTTGCGAGCGCAGTACTCGGAGCCATCAGCCTATGTTAGCGCGGTCCTGCAGTATTTCAGGGAGCTTCCTTTCTACTACACGTTGTCGCCTTTGCCCTTGAACGGCCAAAATCAGATCGACCGTTTTCTTTTCGAAACTCGTGAAGGATTTTGTGAGCACTACGCCTCGGCTTTTGTCGTGATGATGCGTCTGGCAGGCATTCCAGCCAGGATTGTCGCCGGCTATCAGGGGGGTGAACTCAACCCGCTGAATAATGCCATCGTGGTAAGGCAATTTGACGCCCATGCGTGGGCGGAAGTCTGGTTGCCGAACGTCGGTTGGCAACGGGTCGATCCTACTGCAACTGTGTCGCCTGATCGTGTTCGTTTAGGCCTGGAGGCGGCGTTGTCCGGACAGCCAGATTTTCTCTCGGATTCGCCCTTCGCGCTCTATCGTTTCCGTCATGTAGCAGTGCTTGATTGGCTGCGAATTCGATACGATGCGCTGGCTTTTCAGTGGCAGACAGCGGTCGTGGGGTTTAACAATAGGCGGCAACTCGATTTGCTCACGGGGTGGTTTGGAGAGATCAAGGTAAGCTGGTTCACGTTGATCCTGCTGGGCAGTTGGGCGGTAGTGCTTGCGCCTCTTAGCTGGATCATGAATCGGAATAGTCGTCGATCTGCTCGGATCCCTGAAGAGGAGCAATTTGTGGTCGTAGCTAATGGCTTGGCCAAGCGCGGATTCAGCTGGTCTAAGG
>Ga0181574_10000447_pt1 | contig 38187 bp, 33 predicted proteins | sample 101ome_24_FD_145600 | JGI IMG/M metagenome (GOLD analysis project Ga0181574, IMG submission 145600) | Coastal salt marsh microbial communities from the Groves Creek Marsh, Skidaway Island, Georgia - 101410AT metaG (spades assembly) | ecosystem: Environmental > Aquatic > Marine > Intertidal zone... | reverse complement strand
GCTATCGCCCACCGCCGCGCCCGGGCGCGCGGGCTCCAGCGGCTCCACGTGCGAGTTCACGCGGTCCACCTCGGGCACGGACGCCACCACCGCGCGCTCCACCGCGCGGGCCACGGAGTCGGCCTCGGTGAGCGGCGTGGATGCCGGCAGCTTCAGGTGCATCGACGCCTCGGTGCCCGAGTCGAGATGCAGGATGCGCACGTTGTGGATCTCGCGGACGCGGGGCACTTCATGCGCCACCGCCAGCACGCGCTCGGCGAGGTCCTCGTCATCACCCTCGCGGCGCTCGACATGGACGACCACGTCGGCCCCGGGCACCGCGGCCTCAATCGCCTCCTCGACCTCGTCGGCCACGGCGTGCCCCCGGCCCACGGACTCGCCGGGCGGAACGCCAATCACCACGTCGGCGAATGCCCGCCCCGCGGCGGACCGCATGCGCAGGCGCCGGAGCTCGACGGCAGGCCCCATGGCGGCGACTGCCTCGCGCACCGCGGCCTCGTCGGCATCGGGCACGCGGTCCATGAGCACCTCGACGTTCTCGTGCATCAGGCGCCCGGCCGCGACGAGTACGAGGACCGACACGAACAGCGCCGCGGCGGAGTCGGCCCACTCGGCGCCCGCCCGGACCAGCAGCAGGCCCACGAGAACCGCGGTGGTGCCCGCCAGGTCACTCGCGAAGTGCAGCGCGCTGCCCTTGAGGGCGGCGCTGGAGAAGCGGCGCGCGGCCCGCGTGAGCGCCACCGTGCGGCCCAGGTCGATCGCCATGATCAGGACGGCCACGGCGATGGCCCACCACGTGGCATCCACCTCGTGGCCGCCCTGGACCAGCCGCTGGATGGCCTCGTAGGCGATCCACAGGCTGACGGCCACGAGCACCGCGCCCTCGGCAAGGGCGGACAGGTGCTCGGCCTTGCCGTGGCCATAGGGGTGGGTGCGGTCGGCAGGGCGGGCCGCCACACCCACCGCGAAGAGCGCGAGCAGGGCGGCCACCAGGTCCGTGCCGGAGTGGATGGCCTCCGAGATGAAGGCCAGGCTGCCGGTGGCGAGGCCGGTCCCGAGCTTGATGCCGATGAGCAGGACGGCAGCCGCCACGGACACCAGCGCGACGCGCCGCGGCGTGCCGCCGATGCCCTTGCCGTGCCCGCCGGCGTGGGAGTGCCCCATTCCCATGGGGCGGAATGTTATGCCCCGGCAAAGGGGTTTCCCGGGAACATGAGCGTCTGGCACGGAAACCCCATGGGAATGGGACTTTCGCCGATTTCACCCTCGCAGCGCGTCCGACCCGCGCGCTAGCCTTACGAACATGCGTTCTCCACATCACGACAAGCACGCAGGCAAGGCAACGCAGCTCACCCTTGTGGGCACGCCCGAGCCCGCCGCGACGCCGGCCCCGGCCGCGTCGCGGCGTCGTCCGCGCGGCCGCCTCGGCCGCAACGAGCGCATGGCGTTGCGCCTGGACGACATCGCGATCCAGTCCGAGCGCGATGCCGCCGCCGCGGTAATGGCGCACGATGACGTCACGGCTCGGGAGTTGCTCGAAAGGGCCGGTGCCGCCCGCAAGGCGGCGTCACTGCTGCGGGCCGGCCCCACGGGCGTGCGCGACCTTCTGGCCTCCTAGCGCCCGTCGGGCCCCGGCACGACGGGAATCCATACGTACGTGCAGTTCCGGCAACGCCGGACGTCCTGGCCGATGTCCTCTGAGTCCCGCTCGCCGCAGGTCGGGCAGCGGGGCCGGGCATCGTCCCCAGCGGAAGGCTCCTCGGCACTCATGCGGCGAGGCTACCCGTGACGCGCCACTACTAGGGTGGACCCGATGCCCGGTCGCATCGACACCGGACTCTGGTCCGACCTGCAACTGACCCCCGACACTGTCACGCGCACCATCGCGGACGCCCGCGGGTTCGACGAGGTCGCCGCCCTGCTCACCGCGCCCGGGGTGCGACGGGTGATCGTCACGGGCAATGGCGCGCAGTGGCACACGTCGTTGGCGCTGTGGCTGGCATGGCTCGCCGTGCCGCGCCCGCCCGTGGAGGTACTCGCCGTGCCTGGGGGCCTCGTGGCCCGGGGTGCATTCCCATGGCGCGACGGCGACCGCCTGCTCGCACTCTCCAGTTCCGGCGAATTCCGTGATGTGATCGAGGCGATCGAGGCGGGCGCCCCCCAGCCGGTCGCCGCCATCACGGCGAACCGGGAATCGACCATCGGCCGGGCCGCCGCGGCACGCGCACTGGTGCATGTGGACACCCTGCGGGCGCGGACCCACACGCAGGGATACGCCGGCTCGCTTGCAGCCGGGCTCGCCGTGCTGGCGCGGATGTCAGGTGACGACGTGCTGGAGGGTGCGGTGGCCTCAGCGGGGGCGCGCCTCGCGCCACTGGTCGAGCATGCCGCGGGCCTCCCACGGCACGAGGGCGCGCGCCCTCATGCCGGCGTGTGCGTGGGAACCGGGCCGGTCTGGCCCGCGGCGCTCCATACGGCCCTGTGCCTGCGCGAGGTGTCGATCCTGCCGGTGGACGGATATGGGACGCGCGAGGGTGCGACCACCGGCCGCTTCGCCACGGTGCCCGGGGACCTCGCCGTGACCGTCGCCGGGCCGGTGCCCGATCCCCTGCTGGACGAGGCCGCAGGAATCCTTGCGGACGGCGGCGCACAGGTGGTGGGCATCGCCTGCGATCCCGGAGCCGACGCCCGCCTGGCGCCCATCATGGCGCTGCCCGGTGCCCTGGCGCTGGCAATCGACCTGGCGCAGTCCGCGGGCCTCGACCCCGACGCGCCGGCGTGGTCGGGCGCCTACGACCGGACCTCGCGCCGCTAGGCGCCCGCGGGCAGGGCGCGCCTCCCCGGCACCTGCCACGCTCGTTCAATGAGGGTCCTGCACATCTCGCCGCATCCGGATGACGAGTTGGTCGGTGCCCCGGCCACCCTCATGGCCCTGCGCGATGCCGGGCACGAAGTGACCAACCTGGCCCTTTCATTGGGGCGGCCCGGGGACCATGACCGGAGGCGTGCCGAGGTCGTCGAAGCCTGCCGACGGGCGGGCTTCGGGCTCACAGTGACCGAGCCGCCCATTGCGATGTCGGCCACGGATGATCGGGCGGCAGCCCGGGAGCGCGTGCGCTGGCAGTTGTCCATGGCGCTTGACGGCGCGGATGCGCCCGACCTGGTGATGGGGCCGTCGCCGCACGATGTCCACCATGCCCACGAGCTCACCGGTCGTGCCATCCGCGACGTCCTTGCGCGCCGCGACGACCCGCCTCCCTGGTGGATGTGGGCCATCTGGGGCGACCTGCCCTTCCCCACCACGGTCATCACCTTCGACGACGGGCGGGCCGCCGAGGTCTCCGATGCCCTGTCGGCGCACGAGGGCGAGATGGCACGCGCCGACCACCGCGTGCACGTGGATGCCCGCAGCAGGCTGACGGCCATCACCGCAGCCGAGAAGGTGTTCGGATTCGGGGCGCCCGCGCTCGCCGCAGGGCGCGCGGAGGTCGTGACGGAGGTGGTGCGGCGAGATGGGCGGTGGCTGCTGGGCGCCCCGCGGGCGCTGGACGCCGCGACTCCCCTCGGGCGGCCGACCTCCCGGCAGGTGGATGCCTGGCTTGACGCACCGAGCCCCCGCGACCTCGCCGGCGGACCGTACGACTGACGCGCCGGCGGGCGGCGGCGTGCGCGCAACCGCCCGCACAGGTCACCCCCCGGGGGCCATCTCCCCCGCGCGCACCTCCACGGGAACGGTCGCCCCGGGCGGCGCGAGCGGACATTCCCAGCGCTCATCATGGGCGCACGACGGGTGGTACGCGAAGTTGAAGTCGAGCACCAGTCGCCCGTCGGGAAGGGCGCCCAGGTCGGCCCCCTTGGCCTGATCGAGCAGGTACCGCCCGCCGCCATAGGTCGCCGCGCCATTGGTGGCGTCGCGAAAGGGCAGGAACAACCCGCCCCCGTAGCCCGTGAGCCACAGCAGGGGCAGGACGATCTCGTGGCCGCCGCGCTCCGCGCGCACCTCCCCGATGGAGATGAACACCGCGTCCGGCGCGCCACGCGCGTCCGGAGGTGCCGGGGGCTGGCGCACACCCTCATGCACGGTGGCGATGAGGCGCCACGAGGGGTCGTACGGAAAGAAGGCCATGCCCGTGAACCCTGTGCGCTGCGCAGGGGGCACGGGGCTCTGCGGATGGCGACGGAACAGCACATCGCGCGTGGCACGCCATTCCGCCCACGCCGCCTCCCCCGCCCCGGCGGTACGAACCCGCGCGTAATTATCGGCAACCCGCCGCCGCCAGTCGCCGAGCGCAAGCGATCCCCCCATGCCCTGCAGTTTGTCAGCGAGGGTCCGGCGAAAGGGGACTGTCCCCTACCCTGCGGGCATGTCATGTGCGCCTGCCGGACCGCTTGATGCCGCCGCGGTGCTCGCGTGGATGCAGGCACATCCCGATCGGCTGCGGGAACTGCTTGCGGAGGAGGACGCACTCGACGCCGATACCCAGGCGGCGGCCGATTCCGCCGTGCGGGCGCACCTGCGCTTCGCGGCGGAGGCGCTTCCGGTGGGCCTTCGCCCCGATCTCGCGGCGCGCGTGGAGGGCATGGCCGACGACCTCGATGCGTGGTTCGAGGCCGAACGCGAGGTGCTGGAGCGCGAGGTGGAACTCGGGCGCGGCGCCATCGCGCTGGAGGAGCACCTGCTCTACGGCGCGGGGGCCGACACCGAGCCCGTCATCCATGCGGCGCTGGAACGCCGCGTGCGGCTTGGGGCCTGGAACCGCCTGTTCCTCCGCTGCCTCGAGTCGCGGTTGGGACCCGGCCACGACGGCCTGGCCGAGGCGGCACTGCAGTGGTCCAAGGACAACGAGCGCGACCTCGCCGCGGTGATCCTGCAGGTGCACCACCGCCAGATCACCGCGCTGGAAGCCGCGACCGGGCACCCTGCCACGGCTGACGAACGCGACCAGAGCAGCCAGGCCGCTGCCGTCACCGGCTATGCGCGCCGTGCGGTGGAGGCGGCGGCCCACGCCCTGCAGGACGCCTGAAAGATCCATGTCATGAGCGACCCGGCGGGATGCGCCGGGCATCGGCGTCGGGCTTGAATGGCCGCGTGATCACTCCCAAGGCCCTCATCACCGCGGCCGCCGCCACGGCCGTCGCCATCACCGCCGCGCCCGCGCTTGGCGCGCCCACCCCGGTGCCCACCAGCGGCGCCGCGGCCGGCAAGCTCACGCGCATCGTCCCGGGCATCACGTACCAGACGATGACGCGCCCGGGGCCCCAGCGCCTGCACGTGGTGTCGTTCACGTACAACGCCCTCACGCGAATGGCGCCGGCGCAGGCATCCGGATCGCTCACCCGGCGCGCGACGATTGAGGACGGCATGGCGTCACGCCTGGCGCAGGGCGCGACCGCCGGCATCAACGGTGACTTCTTCAGCCTGTCGAATGGCACGCCCAGCGGCGTGCTGTCCGTGGGCCCTGAGCTGCTGGCCAGCCCCGAGCCCACGCGCTCATCGCTGGCCATCGCGGCAGGCGGCTGGCTGTCGGTCGGCACCCTGTCCCTCGATTCGCGCTACCGCCGCATCGACCCCACCACGGGCGCGAAGGGTGCAAAGCGCATCGTCCGGGCGGTGAACCGCCCGCTGGCATCCACCTCCACCACCGGGGTGGTCGTCTATACGCCCTCCTACGGCAGCGCCACGCCGTCCGAGCCGGGCTATGAGGTACTCGTGGCGCTGGACGGCGGCGGGGCGTTCCCCGTGGCCGGGACCATCCAGGGCACCGTCATCGCGCAGCGACCCGGCGGGGGCACCCCCATCGCCCCCGGCCAGATCGTGCTGTCGGGGAAGAACCTCTCCGGCGTCACGCTCTTCAATGAGTTCCTGCCGGGCACGCGCATGGAGATCGAGGCGTCCATCCCGGGCATCGCCCCGGACGGGTGGGGAGCCATCGGCGGTGGACCCACGCTCGTGCAGGACGGCCGGGCGGTGACCTCATCGCGCGAGTCGTTCAGCAGCAGGCAGCGCAACGGCCGCACCACCCGCAGCGCCGTGGGCCAGAAGCCCGATGGAACGATCCTGATGGTGGTGTCCGAGGGCCCGCAGCAGGGCGTGCGCGGATACACGATGTCCGAGCAGGCGAAGATGCTCGATTCCCTCGGGCTCATCACCGCCATGGGCCTCGACGCAGGCGGCTCATCAATGATGGCGATCGGCCCGAACCAGGTGGTGCCGAACACCGGCAGCCGGCCCATCTCAGACATGCTGGTGGCCTACTACGCGGGCGCACAGCTCTCGATCCCGCCGGACAACCGCGTCACCCCGAACGGCGACGGCGTGGCCGACACCATTACCCTGGGCGCCCAGTCGCCCGTGCCCGGCACCACCAACGTCACCGTCGCCAAGCGCGGCGGCGGGTTCGCGGCATCAGTGCTGGACCGCACCGGCGACGCGGCGTACACGCCCATCACCATCGATCCGCGTGCCCTGGGCATGCCGGAGGGGCCGTACAACGTGACGGCCACGCTCACGCCGGCCGACGGCTCCCCCGCGACATCGCAGAAGCGCATCATCGTGGTGGACCGCACCCTCGGCGCACTGCGGGTGAGCAGCCGTGGCGCGAAGGCATCGCGTCGCGTGACCGCCGCGTTCACCCTGTCGCGCCCGGCACGGGTGACCGCCCAGGTCACCACGTCCACGGGTCGCGTGGTCGCCACGCTTGCGCGCAACAAGAAGATGCCGCGCGGGCGCAAGTCGGTCACGTGGAACGGCCGTTCCGGCAAGAACCTCGTCCGCGCCGGCAGGTACTACGTGACGGTCACGGCCAGCAGTTCGCTGGGGCGCACCGCGCTGCGCGACCGCGTGCGCGTCCGCTAGGCCATCACCCGGCTATCGTCAGTTGGCGGAGCGACTCCACCACCCGCACCGGATCGGGCGTGCCGGCGGTGAGCGCGAGGGTCGTCACACCGGCATCCGCCAGCGCAGCAAGGCGATCGGCCACTGCCGGCCCGTCGCCGATGATCGCGAGGGCATCCACCATCGCGTCGGTCACCAGCGCCTCGGCATCGCGGCGACGTCCCGCGAGCGCGGCATCGGCGATTGCCGCCGCCTCGTCGGCGAACCCCATGGCCGACACCGCGTCGCGGTAGTAGTTGCGATCGCGCGACCCCATCGACCCCACGTAGAACGCGATCTCGCGGCGGGCGGCGGCACGCGCCGCCTCAGCGCCCGCGCCGTCGCCCACCCAGCAGACGGCGGACGCCATCACCTTCAGCGGGGCGCGGCCGGGGTCGCGCGCAGCGGTGCCGGCGGCAAGGGGCGCGCTCCAGTGGCCGGTGATCGCCCCGGGCGACGCGAAGAGCGGCCACCAGGCATCGGCCAACTCGGCGGCCAGTCGCACCCCACCCGGGGCGAGGGCTGCCACCACCACCGGGATCTCATCGCGCTCCGGCCGGGTGATCATGCGAAGCGGCGTGCCCATGCCAGTCCCCCCGCCCGGGGGCAGCGGCACCGGCCGCGGGCCGTCGACCTCCAGCACCTCCCGCCGCCATGCCATGCGGCAGGCCGAGATCACCTCACGGAGTTCGCCGAGCGGCCGGGCGAAGGGCACGCCGTGCCAGCCCTCCACCACCTGCGGGCCCGAGGTACCGAGGCCGGCGATGGCGCGGCCGGCCGACAGGGAATCGACGCCGGCGAATGTCTGGGCGATGAGCCCCGGGCTGCGCGAGTACACCGGCAGCACCGCGCCGATGCGGATCCGATCGGTGCATGCGGCCATGGCCCCCATGAGCGACGGGGCATCGAAGCCCCACGTCTCCGGCACCCAGGCCTCATCGCACCCCTCGCGCTCCGCGGCCCGCACCAGGTCCAGCGACGCCCCCGGGTGGGCCATGTGGTCGAGGACGATCCCGATGCGCATGCGCGAAGGGTACGGCCCCGGGCAACCTTGTCCCATTCCCACTACGGGGAGAGGCACGCATCCGGCCGGCGGTCTATCGTCAGCATGCTTTCCCGGGGCGGTCGGGACATCGTCGCCCTCCATCCCTCACAAGGATCGGCGACGGCCTGAGCTCCACAGAGAACGCCACGGCAACCCACGCGCGCGCACTCACCACCCTGCGGGCGATGATGACGGCGCGATGGATCGATGCCGTCGAGGAGGAACTCGTCCAGCGGGGCGAGGCGTTCTTCCAGCTCGGCGGCGCCGGTCACGAGGCCACGGCGGTACTGGCGGATCACCTGGGCCCCCAGGACTGGCTCCAGCCGCACTACCGCTCGCGTGCCCTGCTCGTCCGGCGCGGCGTCGCCCCCGAGCAGTTCTTCCACGGCCTGCTCTCCACCGCCCAGTCGGACTCCGCGGGGCGCCAGATGCCGGCGTTCCTCAACGATCCCGACCTGCACGTGCTGCCGATGACCGTGCCGACCGGCAACGGGCTGCTGCACGCAGTGGGCGTGGCGCGCGAGGTGGCCGCGGGTGACCAGGCGCCCATCGTCGTCGCCGGCGTCGGCGACGGCACCACCCAGCAGGGCGAGGTGATGGAGGCCATCGGCGAGGCCGCCCGCGCTGCCCTGCCGGTGCTCTTCGTGATCGAGGACAACGGCTACGCCATCTCCACGCATACCGCCGGGCGCACGTTCTACGACACCACCCAGGGCCCGGCCACGCAGTTCCTGGGCGTGCCCATCGTGCGCGCCGACGGGCGCGACCCCGTCACTCTCGATGCCGTATCGCGCCGCGCGGTGCACGACGTGCGCGAGTCCCGGCGGCCGGTGGTGCTGGTGATCGATGTGGAGCGCCTTACCCACCACACCAACGCCGATGACGAGGCCGTATACCGCGACGCCCGCGAGCGGGCCGCCGCCCGCGAGGGCGACCCCATCGCGGCGCTGCGCGAGCACCTGGTGGCCGAGGGCGTCGCCGCGGCCGACCTGGTGGCGCTGGACCGCGAGGTGGAGGCACAGGTGCGGGCCGCAGCGGCCCGAGCCCTGGAGGCGCCGGATCCCGTCGCCACCCATGGCGCGATGGCCCCGGTGTCCGACGAGGTCCGCGCTCGGGCGGGCGCGGCGCCGGGGGAATCCGCCGACGACGGCGCCCCGCGAACGATGCTCGAGGCCATCCGCGACGTGCTGGGCGAGCGGCTGGATGCCGATCCGCGCGTATCCGTGCTGGGGCAGGACATCGAGGACCCCAAGGGTGACGTGTTCGGCATCACCCGCGGGCTGTCCACCCGGTTCCCCGGCAGGGTGACCAATGCGCCGCTCAGCGAGTCGACCATCGTGGGCACCTCGATCGGCCGCGCCCTTGCAGGTGGCCGACCCATCGCGATGGTGCAGTTCGCGGACTTCCTGCCCCTGGCGTTCAACCAGATCGCCTCGGAACTGGCCACCATGCACTGGCGCACCGATGGCCGGTGGTCGGCCCCCGTGGTCATCCTGGCCCCGTGCGGTGCGTACCGGCCGGGCCTCGGCCCGTTCCACGCCCAGACCCTCGAGGCCACCTTCGCGCACATCCCCGGGCTGGACGTGGCAATGCCGAGCACCGCCGACGACGCCGCGGGTGCGCTGCACGCCGCGCTGGACGGCGATCGCCCCACTCTCATCCTGTACCCGAAGACCTGCCTGAACGACCCGGCCCGCGCGACGCGCACGGGCCCGTCCGCCCGGCCGGTCGTGCCCGGCCACGCGGCGATACGCAACCGCGGAGACGACGTCACCATCGTCGCCTGGGGCTCGACCGCCCCCATCGCCGAGCGCGCCGCGGGCATCCTCGACGCCGCGGGCGTGGGCGTGGACCTCATCGACCTCCGCAGCATCGCGCCGTGGGACGTCGAGGCCGTGGTGGCAAGCGCCGCCCGCACCCGGCGGCTGGTGGTGGTGCACGAGGACAACCTGTCGGGCGGGTTCGGTGCCGAGGTGGTGGCCCGGGTGTCCGATCACCTGGAGGGCGACCTCACCACGCGGCGCATTGCGCGCCCGGATACCTGGGTGCCGAACAACTACGTCAATCAGGTGGAGGTGCTGCCCTCCACCCGCCAGGTGCTGGATGCCGTGGCTGCCATCCTCGGCGGCCTTGAGGTGGAGGAGGTCGGGGGGACGGCAGAGAACGGCGTGCTGGTCGTGGAGGCCGCCGGCTCCAGCCCCGCCGACCAGCAGGTGATGGTGGTGGAGTGGCTTGTGGGCGACGGCGACACCGTCACCGAGGGACAGGTGATCGCCGAGTGCGAGGGCGACAAGGCCGCCTTCGAACTGGCCGCGCCGGCATCAGGCGAGATCGCCGGCCTGCATGAGGAGATGGAAGCGGTGGCGGTGGGCACGCCGCTCGCCCGCATCACGCTGGCTCCAGGCGCCGCTGCCTCCCGCAGGCGCATGCCCGCCGAGCCCACGCTGCGCGTGCGCCGGGTGACCGGCCACGAGCCCTCGCCGCTCATCACGCGCGCGCCATCTGCGCGCGTGGTGGCAAGCCCGGTGGGATTGTCGGCGTTCACGGTGCGGGCCGGGCGGAAGGTGCTGACCAACGCGGAGATCGCCGCGCGATTCCCCGGGCGCACCGAGGCCGACATCATGCGTCGAACGGGAATCCGACAGAGGCCTGTGCTGGCCCCCGATGAGGACCTGGCCACCCTGGCCTCGGACGCTGCGCGCCAGGCACTGGATGCCCAGGGCATGGGCCCCGGCGATCTGGAGGCCATCGTGGTGGCCACGGGTACCCCGCCGCGGCTCAGCCCCACCCTTGCCTGCCTCGTGCAGAACCAGCTGTCGGAGCACTACGGGGCGTCCGATGTGGCCGCCAGCGACGTCTCAGCCGCCTGCTCGGGCTACCTCTACGCGCTGCAGGGCGCGCACGACCTGCTGCAGCAGCGGCGCGATGCCTCCGTACTAGTGGTCACCGCCGAGGCCATGACGCGCTTCGTCGATCCCGACGACTTCGACACCGTGGTGGTGTTCGGCGACGCCGTCACCGCGACCGTGGTGCACGGCCCCGATCGCGCCGGCGAGTCGCCGCTGCTTCTGCACCGCCCCGTGCTGTCGGCCACGGGCGATGACGGATCGGTCATCCGGCATGGACCCGAGGCCCGCGACCACCTGTTCATGGATGGCCCGCGCGTCTATACGCGGGCGGTGCGCGAGATGCTGCGCATGCTCGACCGCGCCGCGGCCGCGTCGGGCACCTCAATCGCCGATCTCATGCACGTGGTGCCGCACCAGGCCAATGGGCGCATCATCTCGTCGGTGCAGGCGCGCAGCGGGCTGCCCGAGGACCGCTTCGTGGTGAACGTGGAGAACTGGGGCAACACCTCATCCTCCACCATCCCCATCGCGCTGGCCGAGCACCTGGCCACTGGTCCGCAGGGACTGGGCGGCCTGGTGGCCTTCGGCGCGGGCCTCACCTCCGGGGCCGCTATCGTGGAATTCACCGGCAACGCCTGATCAGGAGGGCACCGTGGGCGGCATGGACTACTCGCTGGCCATCGACCTGGACCGCGACTTCGACGACGTCGTGCAGGCCACGCGCGCCGCGCTGGCCGACGAGGGCTTCGGCGTGCTCACGGAGATCGACGTGCAGGCCACGATGAAGGCCAAGCTGGACGTGGACCGCGAGGAATACCTGATCCTCGGCGCCTGCAACCCGCCGCTCGCCCACAGGGCCCTGGAGGCTGAGCCCGAACTGGGCGTGCTGCTGCCGTGCAACGTGGTGGTGTACCGCACCGGTGGCCGCACGCGCGTGAGCGCCGTGGCTGCGGAGCAGATGCTGGGAATGGTGGGCAATGAGGAACTGGGCCCCGTGGCCACCGAGGTCGCGCAGCGCATGCAGCGCGTACTGGACGCGGTGGCCGCCGGCTAGGGCCCGTCGGTCCCTGCGGCGTCCTCCGCCGCGCGCCGCAGGATCTCCCGGGCGTCATCGGGGCCCACCCCACGACGCGCCAGCCACCCCAGCGCACGGCGGCGATCCCCGGGATCGTTGCCCTGGGCCGGATAGCGACGGCTCACCTGGCGGATGAGCGCATCGGCCTCTGGAGCCGAATCGGCATGCGCCGGTGCCTCCCCCTCGTCGGGACGAATGGCCTCGCGCACCGCCGCCGGTGCCAGGCCCCGGCGGATCAGCCGGTCGGCCATGCGACGCCGTCCGGCCGCATCGGCGGGGACTCCGCCGCGCTCCACCGCCGCCGCCAGCACGGCGGCGTCGTGCCCCTCCGGCAGTGCGGCATCCACCGCGTCCCGGACCTCGTCACGCGTGAACCCGGCGCCGAGCATCTCGGACTGGATGCGGCGCGATGCCCATCCGCGCGCTGCCAGTCGCTCCACCCGGGTGATGGCATTGGCCTGCTGGTCGGCCAGGCCCGCGGCACGCAGCCGGGCCAGCACCGCATCCACCTGCTCCTCCTCGGCCCGGCGGTCGCGCAGGCGCCGCACCACCTCGCGCCGCGAGCGACCGCGCCCCACGGCGTAGCGCAGCGCGGCCTCCCAGAGGTGCTCGAGGGCCGCGGCATCCTCGATCTGCGCCACGCGGGCATCATCCATCTCCTCGCCTGAAACCAGACCGAGGTCGGCCACCAGGTGGACGGGCAAGCGGAGCCACTTCGCGCTATCACGCTCCACGCGGATGGCGGTGCCGCTGGGCGACGCGCGCAGCGCCGTGATCACGCTGGTCACGGCGCCGGAGGGGGAATCACCCCTCGCGCGGGACCTCATTGGAGCAGCGCATGCACCGCCACACGGGGTGGAAGCGATCGCGCGCCACAGGGCTTGCCCCGTCGAGGTCGTGGGTGCGCATCTTGCGGGTGGTCGCGAACGTCGCGGCGCCGCACTTGGGGCACGGAGGCGCGCCCTCGGTGGCGCTGATGTCGGTGCCGGAGGTCTCTTGCTCAGCCATGAACCAACTTTACCGCGCGCCCCCGCGCCATGGGCGCATCAGCGGGCCGGCGCCGGCGCGGCGGCGTCCAGCCGCGCCACCTCGCGACGTACCGCCGGGGCCACCTCGGTGCCGTACAGCTCGATTGCGCGCATCATGTCCTCGTGCGGCGGATTGCCCACGCCCATGTGCAGCAGCACCCGGCGATTCCCGAACATCTCGTACTCGGCCAGGATCTTCTCGGTCACCTCGGCCGGGCTTCCCACCATCAGCGCGCCGTGCGGCTGGCGCATCCGGTCGAACTGGGCCCGGTCGATCTCGCTGCCCCATCCCCGCTCGCGCCCGATCTGGTTCATCGCCGCCATCAGGCCGGGTGCCGAGATGTCGGCTGCCCGCTGCGAGGTGTCGGCGATGAACCCGTGCGATCCGATGCCCACGGGGACGGTCGCCGGGTCGTGGCCGTACTCGACCAGCGCCTCGCGGTAGAGGTTGATGAACGGGATGAAGGGCTGGGCCGCGGCGCCGATGATGGCCACCGACACCGGCAGCCCCCGTGCAGCAGCATTCACCACCGACTGCGGCGTGCCGCCCACGGCAATCCACACGGGCAGCAACTGCTGCTGCGGCCGGGGATGCACGGGGCGGCCGTTTATGGCCGGGCGATGGCGCCCCTGCCACGTCACCACCTCCTCCTCGCGCAACTGCAGCAGAAGGTCCAGCTTCTCCAGGAACAGGTCCTGGTAATCGGCCAGGTCGTAGCCGAACAGTGGGAACGACTCGATGAACGAGCCGCGTCCCGCCATCACCTCCGCCCGGCCCTGCGAGATGAGGTCGATGGTGGCGAAGTCCTGGAACACCCTCACCGGGTCGTCGGACGACAGCACCGTCACCGATGAGGTGAGCCGGATACGTGAGGTGCGCGCTGCGGCCGCGGCCAGCACCACCGCGGGGGACGACACGGGGAAGTCCGGGCGGTGGTGCTCGCCCACCCCGAACACGTCCAGCCCCACCTCGTCCGCCAGCACGATCTCGTCCACCAGGTCACGCACCCGCTGCCCCACGTCGATGGTGCGCCCGGTGGCCGGGTCGGGGGTGGCGTCGCCGAAGGAGTAAATGCCCATCTCGATGCCGGTCACAGGGCACCCCCGTCGCCCGTGGCGCGCGCACGGCGCGCCTCGTCCAGATCCCGCTGGATGCGGCCATCGTCGCGCTCGGCCAGGATGACGTACGCGATGTAGAAGACCCCCAGGCTGATGCCCAGCCCCGACGCCACCCACAGGAACGGCGACCACCCGAGTGGCGTGCCGATGGCCCAGCCGATCAGCAGGCTCACCGGCACCATGATGGCGCCGAGAACCCACACCCGGCGCCGTGCGGTGCGCGTGTATTCCGGCGTGGGGTGCAGACCCTCCTGCTGGGCGCTGATGCGCGCGACGATCTGCTCGCGGCTCTCCCGCCCCGCCTCACGCACGATGTCCGGATCCCGATCCACGGCGGGCATTGTTCCACGGCACGGGCATCGTCACCCGGGACAGCGTGCCTCTTCGCGCGCGGCGTGCGAGAGTTGGGGAATGCGGCTCATCTGCGCCCAGTGCGGGCAACCCATCAAGGCCATGCGCGGCGCTCCGGGGTTCTTCCAGCACGCCTCGCGCACCACGGCCGCGTGCGATCTCGACTCCGATCACGTACCGGGTCCCGACTGGGACGCGCTCGGCACCGTCACCTGCCGGGCATGCGGCGAGCCCGTGACCGGCGGGGCCCACCACGCCGTGCACGTGGACAGCGCCCTGGACACCGACCATGACGCCGATCCGGTGATCGAGGGTGCCTGGTAGTCAGCCCACGCGGGGCCACGACGAGACCAGCGGGAACGGACGGATGGGGCCGCCGCCGCCCGGGTGGATCTCGAAGTGCAGGTGGGTCACCGTGCCCTTGGCATCGCCCGTGTCGCCGTTGTAGCCGAGCACCGTGCCGGCCCGCACGAACGCCCCCTCGCGCGCGGCCGGCGCGAAGCCGTCGAGGTGGCAGTAGAAGTACTCATCGCCATTGGGCGCGCGAAGCCAGAACCTGTTGCCGCTGATGGGCGTGGTGCCGATGCGCACCACCGTGCCGCTGACCACGGCGACGATCGGCGCGCCGCGGGCGGCGACGATGTCGATGCCCTCGTGATACCGGCTGCCGCGCGGGGCCATCCAGTCGTCCGAGAAGGTGGCCGGCGCGGCCACCGGGAACACCGGCTCCACGCCGGGCGTGGCCACGGGGATGTCCCGGGCGCCCTTGGCCCGCGCAGCGCGCACGCGCTCCTGTGCCCGGACCGACAGCGCCGCCTTCAGGTCACCCCGCGCGCGCGACACCAGGGCCCGCTGGCGGGCGAGCACGGCACGGATGCGCGCGGCCTCGCGCGAAGCCACTACGGCCTCGGCACGTGCGCTGGCGATGGTGCGCGTGAGCACCACCTGCTGGCGGCGCAGCGCCACCCGGCGCGCACGCACCCTCTCCACCATGTCGGCATCGTCACCCGCGGCCGCCTGCAGCGCCTCGGAGCGCGTGACGAGGTCGGTCAGCGATCCGCTCTGCGCCACCAGGTCCACCAGATCCGGCTCGGGGCGCCGGTACAGCGCCACCAGCCGCTCCGAAAGCGCCTGCCGTGCCAGCACCAACTGACCCCGGGTGCGGGCGATCTCCGCGCGCGTGCGCACGGCCTTCGCGCGCGCCTCGTCCGCCCGGTCCATCGCGGTGTTGTGGCGCTCGGCGGCGGCGCCCGCCTGGGCGTCCAGCGTGGCTGCGCGCGCCTCGACGGCCTCCACCCGCTGCTTCAGGGTGGTGACATCGCGGGCCGCGTGCATCGGCGACGCCCCGGCCGCCAGTGCAGCAGCGGCGAGCGCCGTGATGAGGACTCGGCGGGCCATGGGCCGGGCATTGTCGCCTGCCCCATGGCACCGCCGTGAAATCCCCGTTGCTACGTCAGGCCCGCTCCTCGGCCTTCGGCCCGAGCACCTGCTTCACGCTCTCCGCGCCCCTCTCGTGGCGCACCGTGCGCCAGTCCCCCTCGGCGATCACGGGAACCCTCCTACTTGTTCCTGCGGTTCGTGTAGACCACGTTGAATTCCCCATCGGCGTCCACGTTCAGGATGCTCACCGGCACGTTCGGGCGGTTCCCGACCCTGTTGATGGTGATCTTCCCCGTTGCGCCGCGGTAGTTCGTGGTCTTCTTCAGCTGCGCAAGCACCTTGGAGTAGTCAAAGGCCGTTCCGGCCCGGTTCCACGCCCGGAACAGGATCTTGGCCGAGTCGTACGTGAAGGTGCCCCACGTCCCGGGAGCCCGGCGGAAGGCGCGCGTGTAGTTCCGCACATACGCCTTCGCCGTCGGGAACTGCTGGGGTGTGGGCACCCCGCTGAACACGCACCGGCGACTGGCGCTGATTCCGGCCTGGCTGATGAACGCCGGGTCCTGGTTGGCAAGCCCCGCGAAGCACTTCGCAGGGTGCCCCGGCGCTGTGGCCTCGAGGGCCTTGGCGATGGCCGCGCCCTGGGGGTAGTACGTGCTCAGGTAGACCGCCGTGGGGTTGTTGGCCAGGGCCTGGTTCACCTGCGGGGTGAAGTCCGTCTGGTCTTCCGAGATCGGGATCTGGGTAACGAGCACGCCCTTCTTCTCGAGGCTGCGCTGCAGGCGGTCCGCCATGCTCTGCGTGTAGGCCGAGGGGTCCACCAGCATCGACACCTTCGACGGCGTCCACTGCGTCTGGATGAAGTCGTACTCCACCGGCGAGATCTGGCTGTTCTTGGGCTGAACCGTCACGCCCTTGCCGGTGGTGTCGTCAGTAGACGTCATCTGCACCGGCACCACCCGCGCCCGGGTGTACAGCGGCAGGTTCAGGATGCCGACGGACGAGTTGTAGGGGCCGACCACCGCGACCGCCGGACCGTTGATCACGCGGCGCGCCACCGACTTCGCGATGCCGGGATTGGCCTTGTCGTTCGCCTTCACCAACCGGACCTTCCGGCCATAGAAACCACCCGCGGCGTTGTACTCACGCACGGCCAACTGCACGCCGCGCAGCATGTCGCGGCCGTTCGCAGCCTGATCGCCGGTGAGCGGCCCCTCGTAGGCGATGGTGATGGTGCCGTAGGTGGACGAATTGCCGCCGACCGACTGAGCGCTCGCGGTCGTGGCGAGTACCCCAGCAGCAAGGATGGCGGCACCGAGGGCCAAGTTTCGAACGGTCATACGGGTCTCGTTTCCGTTGGAAGCGAGGTGAACCTACACCCAACGGGCCGCCGGCAGCGCACAGCACGCCCCCTCAGGAGGAAACCCCCACCCGGGTGGAAGACGGCTGGGTGGGTACCGACGGGGGGTGGCGGGCCCGGCGGGACGGACCCCCCGAACCATCTCACGCCCCGGAGATCCTCTATCTCCGGTGCCCGCCACCCGCACCCGCGGTTCATCACTTGTACCGCCCGCCGCGTGAATGCGCACTGGCCGTACGGGGGGGCCTGCGGCGGAAGCCCGCCGATACCGCCCGAATGGGTGGGGACCGGCCCCACCACTGCGCTAGCGTCACGTCATGGCCCGCGTAACGGTGTACGCAACCCCGTTTTGCGCCTACTGCGTCGGCGCCAAGCGCTACCTGGCGCGGCGGGGCATCCCGTTCGACGAGGTGCGCATCAACCTCATACGGCCCGGGGCGCGCGACCGCATACAGGCCGCGAGTGGCGGTGGCCGCACGTTCCCGCAGATCGTGATCGACGGCGATCCCATCGGGGGCTTCGACAGCCTGCGTGCCCTTGGGCGCTCGGGCGAACTGGCGCGCAGGCTGGGCAGCCCACCGGCAGCGGACTGACCGGAAGGGGCCGCGCGGTGGCATGGACGCTGCGGGCCCTGCTGGTGGTGCTGGCCGTCGCGGCGCTCATCGGCCTGGGCGTGGTGTTCACCGGAGCCGAGGGAACGGTGATGCAGGTGCTGGGATCGGTGCTGGTGCTGGGCGCGGCGCTGCTGCTGGCGCTGCCTGCCGCACTCGCCCCGTGGACGCCCGTGCGCATGGCCATCGCCACGCTCGCCGCCGCCGGCGCGGTGCTCACCTGGATCACCATCTGGGCACCGGACGATGGGGGGTCACCGTGGGTGGGCCGGACCGCCGCGATGATCGCCGCCCTGCTGGTGGTGGTGGCCGTCGCACTGGTGCTGCGGCACCTGTCGGCGCCGGAGAGGGCACGGCGTGCACGGCGGGTGGCCATTGCCGCCGACGTGGCGGGGCTGGTGCTGCTGGGGATGGTGTGGGCGATGATCGCCACCGATGGCGCGGCCGGTGTGCCCGACCGCGCCATCGCAGGCACGGCGATCATCTACGCGGCATCTGCCCTCGGCGCGCTGGTGATGGCCGTGATGCGCTCCTACGCCATCGTGCGCCGCGACTGACGCCGCGGGTCATGCCACCGGCTGGGGCTCCGCCACCGGCTGCGGCACGATGCGGATGTACGGACGGGGCTCCTGCCATCCGCCGGGCCAGATCTCCGCGGCCTGCTCGTTGGAGACCGACCCCGCGATGATCACGTCGTCACCCTGCTGCCACTGGGCCGGGGTGGCCACCTTGTGGCGGGCCGTGAGCTGCAGGGAATCGATCACCCGGAGCACTTCGTCGAAGTTGCGACCGGTGGTCATCGGGTAGACCAGCAGCAGCTTCAGCGACTTGTCGGGGCCGATGACGAACACGTTGCGCACCGTCTGGTTGTCGGCCGGGGTGCGCGACAGCGGGTCGCCATCGACGTCGGCCGGCAGCATGCCGTAGGCCTTCGAGATGGCGAAGTCGGCGTCGCTGATGATGGGGTAGTTCGGAGCCGTGCCCTGCGTCTCCTCGATGTCCCTCGCCCACTCCTGGTGGCGGTCGAGCGGGTCCACGGAGAGGCCGATGATCTTCACGCCGCGGGCGTCGAACTCGGGCTTGATGCGCGCCATGTATCCCAGCTCGGTGGTGCACACCGGGGTGAAGTCCTTCGGGTGCGAGAACAGCACCGCCCACGACTCGCCGATCCACTCGTGGAACCGGATGGTGCCCTCGGTGGTCTCGGCCGTGAAGTCCGGGACAGTCTGGTTGATGCTGAGTGCCATGAGTCTCCTCGCGCGGGTCGGCGTGCTAATTACAACAACACCATTTGCTTTTATAGGAATAAAGACTAGCGTCTCGATCGCAAAAGGGAAGGCGCCGCCCCGGCGCCCCATGAAAACGAGGTGAAAATGTCCGTACGTCCTGAGGTGATCGCCGCCAACCAGGCCTACGCCGCCGGCTTCGACAAGGGCGACCTGGCCCTCCCCCCCGCCCGCAGGTTCGCGATCCTCACGTGCATGGACGCCCGCCTCGACCCGGCGAAGTACGCGGGCCTCGCCGAGGGCGACGCGCACGTCATCCGCAACGCCGGCGGCCGTGCAAGTGACGACGCCATCCGCTCGCTGGTGATCTCCTACAAGCTGCTGGGAACCCGCGAGTGGTTCGTGGTGCACCACACCGACTGCGGCATGGAGTTCTTCACCAACGAGGTGATGGGCGACCTGCTGGCCTCCAGCCTGGAGACCGCCGAGCTCGGCGCCGACGGCTTCGTGGACGTGGGCGCGGGCCCCGGCTCGGACGTGGGCCGCTCCATCGACTGGCTGACCATCAGCGACCAGGCGGGCGCCGTGGTGGACGACGTGCGGCGCATCCGCGAGCACCCGCTGGTTCCGGGTGACATCCCGGTGTACGGCTACGTCTACGAGGTCCGGACCGGCGTGCTGGTGGAGATCCCCGAGGCAACGGCCGTGGGCGCAGCCACGGCAGCCGTCACGGCCTAGGGGCGCCAGGCCAGCCGGACGGCGCTTGCCGCGCGCCGTCCGGCTGGCATATGTGGCGCTGCCCTAGCGGTGCAGGTCGAAGCGGTCGAGCTCCATCACCTTCACCCACGCCGCCACGAAGTCGTCCAGGAACTTCCCGGCCGAGTCGTCGCAGGCGTACACCTCGGCCAGCGCACGCAGTTCGGAGTTGGAGCCGAACACCAGGTCAACGCGGCTGCCGGTCCAGCGCACCTCGCCGGTGGCGCGGTCGCGGCCCTCGAACGTCTCCTCGGCCTTGGACGTGGGATCCCACACCGTGCCGATGTTGAGGAGGTTGACGAACACGTCGGTGGTCAGCGCGCCGGGGCGGTCGGTGAGGACCCCCAGGTCGCTGCCGCCGGTGTTGGCCCCCATCGCCCGCATGCCACCCACCAGCACCGTCATCTCCGGCGCCGTCAGGGTGAGCAGGCTGGCCTTGTCCACCAGCAGCCGCTCGGCCGGCCACGGGTGGCCCGGGCGCAGGTAGTTGCGGAAGCCGTCGGCCATGGGCTCGAGCACCGCGAACGACTCCACGTCGGTCATCTCCTGCGTGGCGTCGGTGCGGCCCGGCGTGAAGGGCACGGTGATCTCCGCGCCCGCCGCCGCCGCGGCCATCTCCACGCCCACGCCGCCTGCCAGCACGATCAGGTCGGCAAGCGAGATGCGCACGCCGGTACCGTTCTGCGCGCCATTGAAGTCGGCCTGGATGCCCTCGAGCACGCCGAGCACGCGCTCCAGGTTGGTCGGGTCGTTGGCCTCCCATCCGCGCTGCGGCTCCAGGCGGATGCGCGCGCCGTTGGCGCCGCCGCGGTGGTCGCTGCCGCGGTAGGTGGATGCCGACGCCCATGCGGTGCGCACCAGGTCGGCCACCGTGAGGCCCGACGCGGAGATGGCTGCCTTCAGCGTGGCCACCTCGGCGTCGCCCACCAGTGCGTGATCCACCGGCGGCACCGGGTCCTGCCAGATCAGCTGCTCGTCCGGCACCTCGGTCCCCACGTATCGGGCGATGGGCCCCATGTCACGGTGGGTCAGCTTGAACCAAGCCCGGGCGAAGGCATCGGCGAATGCCTCCGGGTCCTCCAGGAAGCGCCGGCCGATCTTCGCGTAGTCCGGGTCCTCGCGCAGGGCCATGTCGGCCGTGGTCATCATGGGCGCATGGCGCTTCGTCGGGTCCTGGGCATCCGGCACGGCGTCGGCCAGCGCGCCGTCCTTGGGGTGCCACTGCCACGCACCCGCCGGGCTCTTGGCCAGCTCCCACTCGTTGTCGTAGAGCAGCTCCAGGTAGTCCATGTCCCACTGGGTGGGCGTGCGGGTCCACGCGCCCTCGATGCCGCTGGTGATGGTGTCGTCGCCGTCACCCGAGCCAAAGGTGTTCCGCCACCCCAGCCCCTGCTGCTGGATGGGCGCGCCCTCGGGGTCGGGCCCCACGTACTCGTCGGGATCGGCCGCGCCGTGGCTCTTGCCGAAGGTGTGGCCGCCCGCGGTGAGGGCGAAGGTCTCCTCATCGTCCATCGCCATGCGCCGGAAGGTCTCGCGGATGTCGCGCGCGGAGCCAAGGGGGTCGGGCTCGCCATTCGGGCCCTCGGGGTTCACGTAGATCAGCCCCATCTGCACGGCGGCAAGCGGGTTCTCCAGCTCGCGGTCGCCCGTGTAGCGCTGGTCGCCCAGCCACTCGCCCTCGGGTCCCCAGTAGATGTCCACCTCGGGCTCCCAGATGTCCTCGCGGCCGCCGCCGAATCCGAAGGTCTGGAAGCCCATGGACTCCAGCGCGCAGTTGCCGGCCAGGATCATCAGGTCGGCCCACGACAGCTTGCGGCCGTACTTCTGCTTCACCGGCCACAGCAGGCGCCGCGCCTTGTCGAGGTTGGCGTTGTCCGGCCAGCTGTCGAGCGGCGCGAAGCGCTGGCCGCCCGTGCCCGCCCCGCCCCGCCCGTCCGCGATGCGGTAGGTGCCCGCGCTGTGCCACGCCATGCGGATGAACAGCGGACCGTAATGACCGAAATCCGCCGGCCACCACGGCTGCGAGGTGGTCATCAGGTCCACGATGTCGGCCTTCACGGCGCCGAGGTCGAGCGTGGCGAACTCCGCCGCGTAGTCGAAGCCCTCGCCCATGGGGTCGGCAGTGGGCGGGTTCTGGCGAAGCGGCGCCAGGTCCAACTGCTCGGGCCACCAGTCACGGTTGGTCATGCCGGCTCCCGCGCCGGTCACCGGGCACTTCGCGTCACTGCTCACAGGGCATCCTCCGGGCTCATCGTCGGAACGCCCTGAAAAGTAGCCGTGTCACCCGTCACTCGGCGGACGAACCGTCCTGCTTGGCCGGACGACCTGCCCGATTCCCGTGCCTCGGTGGGTCCCGCAATGGGCTGCACCCGCGGCTGTCCTCAACACGTGTCGAGCCTGAACCCGAGTTGATGGGACAAATGGTGGCGTACCGCGACGGTCAGTTGTCCCCGTCTTAACGCGGCGGTGGCTTATGTGACCGGCCTCCCCGCTACCGTTCAGCTACGGCTTGAGCGGATCATCGCTCTTGGAGCGATCCCCCGCTCGCCGGCATGGAGGACACCTCAGTGACGACAAAGGAAGCGCCAGCGCGCCTGCTCAGGGGCGGCGGCTCTTTCCAAGCAGACCTCACGCGGGCCGTGAGGCAGATGCTGGATGCAAAGACTCTCCGTCGCGGCCGCATGCGGTTCTTCACCAAGGCCGCCTTCATGCTGGTCTGGACGGCGGCCTCGTACGCGTATCTGGTGTTCATGGCCGGCAACTGGTGGCAGGCGGGTCTTGGCTGCATCTCCCTGGCACTCGCCCTCGGCGGGGTGGCCTTCTCCATCCAGCATGACGCCAACCACGGGGCGCTGGGTCGACGGTGGAGGTTCCTCGGGCTAACGATGGACGTGCTGCTCGGCACGTCGTCGTACCTGTGGCGCGAGCGCCACAACCACGCACACCACACCTACACGAACGTGGTGGACAAGGATGGCGATATCGAGCAGATGCCCCTCGCCCGCTTCGCCCCTGACCAGCCGCGCAAGCCGTGGCACCGCTTCCAGCACATCTACATGTTTGCCCTCTACGGCTTCTACGCCCCGCGTCAGGCGCTGATGGGCGATGCCTCAATGCTGATTCGTGGGCCCAATGCCCACGTACCTCTGAAGCGGCCCCGGGGCAGCGACCTGTGGCAACTGATCGGCACGAAGGTGATCTTCTTCGGGCTCTTCCTCGTGCTGCCGATGTTCATGCAGCCCTGGTGGGGCGTGCTGCTGGGGGCGTTCGTGACGCTCTGGATTCTCGGCATCATCCTCGCCGTGGTGTTCCAGTTGGCCCACTGCGTGGAGGAGGCCGACTTCACCTCCGAGGCGCGGATGACCGCGGAGTCCGAGCGTGATGGCCCGCGGGAATGGGCCCGCCATCAGGTGGAGCACACCGTGGACTTCGCCAGGTCGAGCCGGGTGCTCAACTGGTACTTGGGCGGGCTGAACTTCCAGGTGGAGCACCACCTGCTGCCCAACGTGTGCCATGTGCACTACCGCCGCATCTCACCCGTTCTCGAGCAGCTGTGCCTGGAGCATGACCTGCGCTACCGGGCGAACGACACGTTTACGGCCGCGTTGCGATCACACGCCCGTTGGCTACGAGCAATGGGGCGCGTCCCCTACGGCCCGGCACCGACGTCCATACCGATGTAGCCCCGAACGCGAGTCGCCAAAGCTGAGGGGGTCGTCGCCGACCCCCTCAGATCCCGCTTATTTCCTTCGTTGGTCTCTTCTGCAGAACTCAACACAGAGGAGACCCCAGTGGACCCGGCCGGCACTGCCCCGGCGTCCGAAAGCGTTTCCAGATGGGTTTCTCCGAGCGCAGCCGGTGATGAATGTCTCGGGGAGGGCGCCATCTCCGGCAAATCACCTCTCCCCCAGCCCCTCCTGAAATCTCGCCCCTTGGCCGAGGAACCCTGCCCCGGGGCCAGGACCACTATGCGACGCCGGTGATCCCCCTCATGGTCCGAAGGGTGGGCCGACGACTCTCAGACCCGCTTACTAGGCGGCGAGAGCGAGCTGACGGGTGTCCGCAGCTACGTTTGGTTCCCTGTTGGTAACGCGGTCCTCAGGGTCCGCGGCTCGCTTTCCGATCCTTCTCCGCCCCGTCGAAACTGGTTCGGGCCCGTGAAGGCTACTTCTGATGGGAGGGTATCACCGCGGCGCGAGACCCCCCTTACGGGAGGGTGCACACGGCACGCGTCCGGATACGCTCGCGCTGAGCCGACCGGGGGACTACGAGGTTACCGGCGTGACGTCCCCGGGGCGCGCCTACACTTGAGAAATGAAGGTGTTCCTCATGCGCACATGCCTGTCCGACGCCGTCGCGCCATCGGTGTGGAAGGCATCGCGGCGGGTGCTCGAGCGCTGCGGCGTGCAGGTGCGGGTACCGCGTGCGCAGACCTGCTGCTCGCAGCCGGCATGGACGACGGGCCAGGCCGACCAGGCCCGCGCCGTGGCGCGTCACACGCTCGAAGTGTTCGCGGGCCCGGAGGAGGTGGTGGTGCCGTCGGGATCGTGCGCGGGCATGGTGGTGCACGCCTACCCCGAGATGTTCCGGGGCCATCCCGAGGAGGAGACCGCGCTGGACCTGGCGCGGCGCACCATCGAGCTCACGCAGTTCCTGCAGAAGCACGACCTGGACCCCGGTCCCGGCACGTCGGGCCCGGTCACCATGCACGACTCCTGCCACATGCTGCGGGTGATGCACGAGAGCGCAAGCCCGCGCGAGGCCCTGACCCGGGCCGGCTGCGAGCTGCGCGAGATGCACGGGACCGACCGCTGCTGCGGCTTCGGGGGCGTGTTCAGCATCACCTTCCCCGAGCTCTCGGCGCGGCTGGGCGAGGAGAAAGCGCGTGCGGCAGTGGAGTCCGGGGCGCCCGAGGTGGTCTCGTGCGACCTGGGGTGCCTCATGCATGTGGCGGGGGTGGCGCACCGGCGGGGCATCCCGCTGCGGGCGCGCCACATCGCCGAGGTGCTGGACGGGTGAGCACCCGGCGGCGCAGGGCGTCAGGTCGCGTCGCATACCCGGATGCCCACGGCACGCTGCGCGAACGCACGGTGCAGGCCCTGGCCGACGACACGCTGCGCGGCAACCTGGAGACGGCGGCGGCGAGCTGGGGCGAGAGCCGCGACGCCATGCGCCGCGATCACGGGCTGGACGCCATGCGCGATCGCGCGAGGGACATCCGGCGCCGCAACATCCGTGAACTGCCGGCTCTCCTCAGCGAGATGCAGGCGAAGGTGCGGGAGGCGGGCGGCACGGTGGTGCGGGCGCAGGACGGCGCCGAGGCGGCGCGGTACATCACCGGGCTCGCCCGGGCGCGCGGGGTGACGGTGGTGGCCAAGAGCAAGTCCATGGCCACCGAGGAGATCAAGCTCAACGAGTCGCTCACCGACGCCGGCATCGAGGTGGTGGAGACCGATCTGGGCGAGTGGATCCTGCAGCTGGCCGGCGAGCGCCCCTCGCATATCATCGCCCCCGCGGTGCACCTGAACCGCGGGCAGGTGGCGGCGCTCTTCCGCGAGGAGGCCGGCACCGACGACGTGCCGGACGACCGCGAGGGGCTGGTGGCGCACGCACGCGTGCGGCTGCGCGAAAAGTTCGCGCAGGCCGGGATGGGCGTATCGGGCGTGAACCTGGGCGTGGCGTCCACCGGCACCGTCTGCATCGTCGAGAACGAGGGCAACGCGCGGCTGGTCACCTCCCAGCCGCGTATCCACGTGGCCGTGATGGGCATGGAGCGCGTCGTGGCCGACTGGGACGAGGCCGCGCACATCCTGCAGGTGCTGCCGATGGCGGCCATCGGGCAGGACGCTGCGAACTACGTGAACCTCATCACGGGTCCGCGCCGCGAGGGGGAGGCCGATGGCCCCGAGGAGTTCCACCTCGTGATCGTGGACGGCGGCCGCGGGGCGCTGCGGGGCACCGAGTTCGAGGAGGCGCTCTCGTGCATCCGGTGCGGCGCATGCCTGTACTCGTGCCCCATGTGGAAGTCGGTGGGCGGCCAGGCCTACGGCTCGCCCTATTCGGGTCCCATCGGCGCCGTCATCACGCCGCTGCTGGAAGGGCCGGCATCCCCGGCATCCCGCGATCTGCCGTTCATGTCGTCGCTGTGCGGCGCATGCGGCGAGGCCTGCCCCGTGGGCATCCCCCTGCAGGACCTGCTGGTGCGCGCACGTGCACGGGCGTCGTCCCCCGCCACCCGCCGGTCGGCGGTGGCCTTCCGCGCCTGGAGCCGCCTGTGGCGGCGGCCCACCACCTACCGGGCGTGCATGGCCGGGTGGCGACTGATGCTGCGCGCGCGCGGAAAGGGTGGCTGGGTCACGCGGCTCCCCGGGCCCGGCGCGGGGTGGACGCAGGTGCGCGACATGCCCAGCCACTGGCCCCCGCGTCCGTGACCGACCCCCTGGTGGGCGAGCTCGTGGCATCGCTGGCGCGCCGGAAGGCATCGGCGCAGGTGGTGCCGGCTGCCGAGGCCGCACGGGCCGCCGCGCGGGCGATGGCCGACGCCGGGGTTGCCCGTGCGGTGCTGGCCGATGATCCGCTGGTGGGCGATATCGGGCTGCCCGATGCTCTCCGGCGCGAGGGAATCGAGGCCCTCTTGTGGCCCACGGCCCTCAGCAGGCGCGAGATGCTGGGGCTGGAGGGACCCGAGGACTCCTGCGGGGTCACGGTGCCCCGCATGGCGGTGGCCGAACGCGGCACCGCCGTGCTGGGGGCATCCCCCGGACATGGGCGCGGCATTGACGTGACCAACCGCCATCACGTGGCGCTGCTGCCCGCCGGGCGCATCGTGCGCACCCTCGCGGAAGCGCTTGCGCGCACCTTCGCCGACGGGCACCCCGTGCCGTCGGCGGTCAGCCTGGTGTCGGGCCCCAGCCGCAGCAGCGATATCGAGAAGATCTCGACGCTGGGCGCGCACGGTGCCCTGTCCGAGCACGTGGTCATCATCACCTGATGCACGCACTCCGACGGCTGGCGGTCGTGATGCTGGGCCTCGCCTGCATCCTCATGCTGGCGGCCGTGCCGGCCGCGGCCGCCACCTCCGACGCCGCCGCGGAGCTCGCGCAGAAGTACGTGCCGGTGGTGATGCTGAAGAAGCAGCAGACTGCGTGCGACCGGTCGGGCGAGGCGTACGGGCCGAGCAGCGTCAACCCCATCCTGGGGAACCCGGACTTCACCCTCCTGCGTGACGGCCAGGCGGTGATGCAGGGCCCCACCGCCGCCGACCTGTACGAGAAACCCGAGGGGTGGGCCATCGACTACCCCGGCAACCCGCTGGCCCCGGGGTGCACGTACGACGAACTCGCGCGATCGCTGGGCATGGGCGTGCCGCCAAAGGACCCCGTGGCGTATGCCCACGTGACCACGCAGGCCGATGCGCCCGGGTACCTCGTGGTGCAGTACTGGTTCTACTACCTGTTCAACGACTACAACAACCTGCACGAGGGCGACTGGGAGATGGCCCAGGTGGTCTTCCGCGCCGACACGCCCGAGCAGGCGCTGCAGCGCGAGCCGGTGGAGGTGGGCTACTCCCAGCACAACCTGGGCGAGAAGGCCGCCTGGGACGACCCCAAGCTGCAGAAGCAGGGCAACCACCCCGTGCTGTACCCCGCCGCCGGGTCGCACGCGGGCTTCTACTCCGAGGCCCTGTGGCTGGAGCGCAGCCCCAGCGAGGGCATTGGGTGCGACGACACCCGGGGCCCGTCGGTGGAGGTGCGCCCCACGGCAGTGCTGCTGCCCAACGGGAACCCGGGCCAGGGCTCCCCGCTCGCATGGATCACCTACGAGGGCCAGTGGGGCGCCCCGCTGCGCGCGCCCTATGCCGGCCCCTCCGGGCCGAACACCAAGGACCGCTGGAGCAACCCCATCACGTGGCAGCGCGACACCCGGGACAGCAGCTCCGCCATCCCGGACGTGGGGTCCGATCTGGTGACCTCGGCGTTCTGCGGCATCGTGGCCGGGGCGTCGCAGGTGCTGACCAACCTGGGCGAGAACCCGGTCATCACCATGCTGCTGCTGGCGGTGGCCGTGCTGGTGCTGATCGCGCTGATCCGCACCACGCGCTGGAACCTCGTGCCGCTGGACCCCATCGTGCGCGGGCGCCGCGCCGGCCAGATGATCCGCAGCGCGCTGGGGGTGATGCGCCGGTCGCCGCTGACCACGCTGGGCGCGGGAATCGTGTTCATCCCCGTGGCGGCGCTCGCAAGCGTGGCGCAATGGCTCATCTCGAACACCCCGGGCATCGGGCCGCTGTTCCAGACGCTCGGCGAGGAGACCACCCTGCTGTGGGTGGGAGCCGTCACGGCCGCCGTGCCCGGTGGGCTGATCGGCTATGTACTGGCGATCATGCTGGTGTCGATTGGCATGCGCGACCGCGACCGGGCCGGGCTGAACCCGCGGCTACGCAAGCTGTACCCCGAATCGAGGGAGGTGCTGCCCGCCGTGGCGCGGTCCGTGGGCCTGCGCGCGCTGCAGATCGCCCTCCTCGGCGCCAGCATCATCGGAATCCCCTGGGCCATCAAGCTCATCGTGGAGACCCAGTTGCTCACGCAGGTGTGCGTCATTGAGCGGCGCGAGGGCCGCGACTCCCGCATGCGCGCGCGTGACCTGACCCGCGGCGGGTGGTGGCGGGTTGCCGTGGTGAGCACCCTCGCCGGTGCCCTCCCGCTGCTGGTGGCGCCCCTGCTGGCCATGCCATTCCTGCTGCTGCAGGTGCCGGTGTGGTCGGTGAACCTGATCGGCGCGGTGTTCGCCGCGGCCATCACGCCGCTGGCCGCGGTGGTCATGGTGCTGTTGTACGGCGATCGCGTTGCCGGGTCCGCGGCGCAGCCACAGCCCGCAGCCGCAGGCGACGCACCGGCACCGGCGGGCTGAGCGCCGGGCCTAGCCGCGCCCGCGGCGGGCGTTGGCGCGCGAGAGCTCGCGCTTCATCTCACGGTCCTTGATGGCCACGCGCTTGTCGTACTGCGTGCGACCGCGGCCGATGCCCAGCTCCACCTTGGCGCGGCCGTCATCGTTGAAGTACATGCGCAGGGGGATGAGGGCCATGCCCTTCTCCACCAGCTTGCCGGCGATCTTGTCGATCTCCCGGCGGTGCAGGAGCAGTCGGCGGGTGCGCTGGGGGTCGTGCCCCCGCCCGCCCGCGGGTCCGTAGTCGCTGATGTGGGCACCTACCAGGAACACCTCGCCATTGATCACCTGGGCGTAGGCCTCGCGGATCATGGCGCCGGATTCGCGCAGGCCCTTCACCTCGGTGCCGGTCAGCGCGATGCCGGCCTCGTAGCGATCGAGGATCTCGTACTCGTGCAGCGCCTTGCGGTTCTGCGCGATGTCTTTCGGCGGCGGGGGCTTCGACCCGCCCTTCCGTGTGGCCTTCTTTCCCATGGGCGCGGGAGGTTAGCGGCGCCGGGGTGCGCGGTCAGCGGGGCCGAGGGTGACGCGCCCGCGAAGCGGCTGGATGTCGTGCAGGCGTACGCGCAGGGGATCGCCCAGGCGGATGCGCCGGCCGGTCTCATCCCCCACCACCTGCGCGTCCAGAGCATCGGGCACGTAGTGGTCGTCGTGCATCAACCGGAACGGCAGGAAGCCGTTGAACACCTCGTCGAAGGTGATGAACAGGCCCGACTGCCCGATGCCCCTCACCTCGCCGTCGCGCGGGCGCTCCCAGGCGTCCCCGTCCAGCGAGCCCGCCAGCAGGTACGCCAGGCACATGCGGTCGGCACGGCGCTCGAGGTCGGTGGCCTCCCGCTCGCGCTCGGAGCAGTCGCGGGCCACCTCGGGCAGCATGGCGGCATCGGGCGCGGGCTCCCCCAGCCCCAGCGCATGCACCAGCGCGCGGTGCACCACCAGGTCGGGGTAGCGCCGGATGGGCGATGTGAAGTGCAGGTAGGCGGGGCTCGCAAGCCCGGAGTGGGCCGTCTCATCGGGGCGGTAGATGGCCTTCTGCAGCGCGCGCAGCACCATGTAGGGCAGGCTCGCCGCCCCCTCGCCCGTGCGCTCCACATGCAGCCGCACCGCATGCGCGGCCACGCCCGCGGCCTCGCGGCGCTGCTCGGCGGTGAGGAAGCCCTCGGCCAGGGGCGGAACCGGTACGCCCAGTACCTCCAGGCGGCCCCACAGGTGCTCGATGGCCATCTGCTCGGGATCCGCATGCACGCGGAAGAGCGCGGGCACCCGCTTGGCGATGAGGAACCGCGCGACGGCCTCGTTCGCCGCGATCATGCACTCCTCGATCAGGCTGTGGGCGTCGGTCTGGGTCTCCATGTCCACCGCCGTCACCTGATCACCCTGGAACCGGAAGCGGGGCTCGGAGGTGACGATGTCCAGCGCCCCCCGGCGCATGCGACGTGCGCGCAGGCGCCGGGCGAGCTCCATAGCAAGGGCGACGTCCTGCTCCATGATCGGATCGCCCAGTGAGGAGCCGCCGCCCAGGAGGGCATCCACCTCGGGATAGGTAAGGCGCCGGTCCGAGCGGATGAGCGAGCGGTGGAAGCCCTCGGCGGTCACCTGGCCATCGGGCATCACCAGCATGTGGGCGGTGACCGCCTTGCGCTCCTCGCCCGGCCGCAGCGAGCAGATCTCGTTGGAGAGGCGCTCGGGCAGCATGGGGTCAACCGTGCCGGGCAGGTACACGGAGCACCCGCGACGCTCGGCCTCGCGGTCGATCGCGCCTCCCGCGGGCACGTAGCGGCTGACATCGGCGATGTGCACCCACAGGCGGATGCCCTCGCCCTCCTCCTGAACCGCGATGGCGTCGTCGTGGTCCTTTGCGCCCTCGGGGTCGATGGTGATCACGCGCTGCTCGCGCAGGTCGCGGCGGTCGGGGTCGTGGGCCGCCTGGGCACGGGCTGCGGCATCGGCCTCCTCCCGCACCGCCGCACTGAAGCCCCGGCCCAGGCCCTCGTGCGCCATGAGCGCACGGATGGCGCCACCGGCGTCGGTGACGCGCCCATGCACGGTCACCACGGCGCACCCCCCGCCCTTCAGGCGCGCGGTCACCAGGTCGCCCATCCGGGCGTCCCCCCGCCGCGCCTTCAGCAGCGGCACGTCGGGACCGGCTTCGAAGGCCGGACGTGCCGCCATGCCGCGCCCCGCCGGCACCATCTCGGCCACGAACGCGGTGCCGGTACGCCCCCGCGCCACTGCCTACCGCCGATCCAGCGCCGCGGCCACCGCGGCGTCCAGGGCCTCGTCGGCCTCGGTGTCGGGGTCGTCGGTGGAGCGCACCTGCGGCTGCACCCCTCCATCGCCGATGTCGGTGCCCTTGGGCGTGAGGTAGCCCGCGATGGTCACCCGCACCGCCCCGCCGTCCCCGGTCGCCTGGGTCACCTGCACCTTCGACTTGCCGAACGTCCGCTGCCCCACCACCACAGCCCGTCCGTGATCCTTCAGGGCACCGGCGACGATCTCCGATGAGCTGGCGCTGCCCTGGTCGACGATCACCGCCACGGGGATGTCCGCGGGGATGGGATCACCCTCCGCGCGCCGCTCACGGGCGGGCGAGGTGCGACCGCTGGTGGTGACCACCACCTGCCCGGGCTGCAGGAACGCCCCCGCGACGGCGACGGCCTCGTCCAGCAGCCCGCCGGGGTCGCCGCGCAGGTCGAGCACGATCGCCGTCGCGCCCTGCCGCAGCAGGCGCCCGGCCTCGTAGCGCACGCGCTCGCCCGCGCCCGACTCGAAGCGCGCCAGTTCGATATACCCCACCTTGGCACCACCGGGGCCGGTGACCATGCGGGCCTCCACCATGGGCACGGTGACATCGCCGCGCGTGACCGTGACGGTGCGGAGCGCCCCCGACGGGGCCCGCACGCGCAGGCGCACGTCCGTGCCGTCCCTGCCCAGGATGGCGTCGCGGCTCTTCTCCGGCCCCCTGCGGGATACCGGCACCCCGGCGACCGCCACGATGGCGTCGCCCGCCGCGATGCCCGCGCGCGCCGCCGGGCTGCCGGGATAGACCTGCTCCACCTGCAGGGCGTCGTCCTCGAACCGCACGGTCACGCCGATGCCCGTGTACTCACCGGCCGTGGACCGCTGGATGGCCGCCCACTCCTCGGGCGTGAAGTAGGTGGTCCAGCGGTCGCCCACCGACTCGGCGATAGCCTTGGCGCCCGCGCGCTCGAGCTCCGCACGGTCCACCGGGTCCTCGAAGCGGTCGACGATGGCGTCGGTCACCTGGTCGGGCAGCGAGACCCGCGAGGGCAGGATGCGGTCGAGCACCGGCCCGCCCGCCAGCGCACCCAGCAGGAACACCGCGACGACGAGCGCAACGGCGCCGGCCGCAAAGGCGACGCGGCGTGGGCGGGGCGGTGGCGGCACGCCCCGATGTTACGACCCCCGTGCGGCGGACCCATGGGGGTCCGCCGCACGGGAACAGGTCATACCTTCAAGAACCGGCGCAGGGTGATGCCGCTGCCGATGGCACCGAGCAACGCGCCCGCGCCCACCAGCACCAGCGTGAGCATCGGGAAGGCGATGGTGCCGGCGGCCGACCCGGTCTTCGTGAGGGCGCTGTCCGCCCCCGCGGCCCAGGCATCCACCACTCCCACCTTGATGCCCCACAGCATGCCGACGGCCACGACCGCGCCCACCAGGCCGCAGATCACGCCCTCGATCATGAAGGGCCACCGGATGAACCAGTTGGTGGCGCCCACCAGGCGCATCACCTCCACCTCGCGACGGCGCGCGAAGATGGACAGCCTGATGGTGTTTCCGATCAGCAGCACGGCGGCGAGCAGCAGGATGCCGATCAGCGCGAAGCCGGCCCACTGCACGAACTTGGCCGCGGTCAGCAGGCGGTCAGCCGTGCTCTCGGGATACACGATGCCCTCGGTGGGATCGAGCGCCGGATCGTCCTTCACGGCGGCCACGATCACGTCGGCATTCTCGGCGTCGGTGGGACGTACGTTGAACTTCGCGGGCAGGGGGTTGCTCGGGAGCTCATCCAGCACCGACGGGTCGCGCAGGCGCTCGCGCATGATGCGCAGGGCGTCCTCCTTCGACACGTAGGTGACCTCGGCCACGGTGCCATCCGTGCGCAGTCCGTTCAGCTTGTCGCGCAGGGAGTTCACCTGGGCCACGCTGGCGGTGTCGGCGATGTAGACGTCCACGTCCACCTTGGCCTTCTGGGAGTCCACCGCCGAGCGCACGTACATGAACGACGGGATGAAGGCGCCGAGGATGAACACGGCGATGAGCGCAGTGACGGTGGCCGCCACCGAGATGGCTGCGTTCGCGCGGATGCTGCGAAGCGCCTCGCGGAAGAACATGCCGATCCTCATGCCGGGACCTCCCCCGTGCGGTCGTGGTACCCGGACGACTCCTCATCGCGCACCACGCGCCCCTCCTGCAGGGCGATGACGCGCATCTGCATGCGGTCGACGGTGTGGCGGTCGTGCGTGGCCACCAGCACGGTGGTGCCCGTGCGGTTGATGCGCAGCAGCAGGTCCATGATGCCCAGCGAGGTCTCGGGGTCGAGGTTGCCCGTGGGCTCGTCGGCGATCAGCAGGCGCGGGTGGTTCACCAGTGCGCGCGCGATGGACACGCGCTGCTGCTCGCCACCGGAGAGCTCGCGCGGCAGGCGGTCGTACTTCCCGTCGAGCCCCACGAGGGAGAGGATCTCGGGCACGCGCCGGCGCACCTCGGCCTTCTTGTGGCCGGTCACCTGCAGGGCGTAGGCCACGTTCTCGGCGGCGGTGCGGTCGGGCAGCAGGCGGAAGTCCTGGAACACGCAGCCGATGGCGCGACGCAGGTACGGCACCTTGCCGCGCCGCAGCTCGGCCAGGTCGCGACCGCCCACGATCACCGAACCCTCCGTGGGGCGCAGTTCGCGGATGATGAGCCGGACGAAGGTGGACTTCCCCGAGCCCGACGGCCCCACCAGGAAGACGAACTCCCCGGTGCCGATGCGCAGCGACACGCCGTCGAGGCCGCGCGAGTTGCCCTGGTAGGTCTTGGTGACCCCGCGGAACTCCACCATGGGACCGGGACCCGGGCGGAAGATGTCGCCCTTGCGGCGGGTGCCGTCCTGCACCGGGGCGCTGAAGAGCGCCGCCACGTCGTCCTGCGCGGGTGCCTCAGGCGCCTGGGGCACCTCGACCAGCGTGAATGCAGGCCGGCCGCTGTCGGGGCCGTCGCTCATCTCGCAACTCCAAGTCGCATCGGGATCCTCGTTACCGGCTGGGGTTTCGCCACCCCACCCCGGCACCCTTCCGCCGTCACCATCCACGTGCAACGCCACTTGCACGGCGGCCCGACCCTGCCCCCGCGGATCAGGCGGGAGGGGCCCCGTTCACGGCGGCGGCAATCGCGGCGGCCCAGGCGGTGATCTCCTCGCGCGGGCGGTAGTCGCAGTCCTTCACCCGCAGGGTGATGACCATGGCCTTCTCGCGCGCGCGCAGGTTCGGCCGGTCGATGCGCCCGGGGAAGCAGCGGTGCTCGCGGGCGGAGGTCCACTCCAGAAGGCGTCCGTATTGGACCGACTCCTCGTCGCTGGGGAACGGCGGACCCGATACCGGGCCGCTCGAGAAGATCCAGCATGGCATCGCACGCAGGGCTTCCTGATGCGCCCGGGTCCACTCGCGCACGTTCTCCACCCACCGGGCCGCATAGACCGCCCCGCCCACGATGGCGGCGTCGTACTCCTCAGGCGACGGCGCGCCGTCGGCGTCGAACAGATCGACGTCCAGTCCGCCGGCCCGGAGGCCGTCGGACACCCACTCCCCCATCTCCCGGGTGCCGCCGTGGCGCGAGCCCACCACCACGAGCACGCGGGCCATCAGTCGTCCCCCACCACGGCGAGCCCCCTGGCGCGACGCTCCAGTTCGGCGCGCATGAACGGATCGAGCGCGCCGTCGAACACCGCCTGGGTGTTGCCGGTCTCGTGCCCGGTGCGCAGGTCCTTCACCATCGAATACGGGTGGATCACGTACGAGCGGATCTGGCTGCCGAAGCCGATGGTCATCGTCTCGCCGCGTTCGCGCGCCGCCTCCTCCTCGCGCCGCTGGATCTCGAGCTCCAGCAGGCGGGCGCGCAGCAGGCTCATGGCAGTGGCGCGGTTCTGCGTCTGCGAGCGCTCGTTCTGGCACTGCACCACGACGCCCGTGGGGATATGCGTGAGGCGCACGGCGGAATCGGTCTTGTTCACGTGCTGGCCGCCCGCGCCGCTGGCCCGGTAGGTATCCACGCGGATGTCCTTGTCCTCGATCTCCACTTCGGCCTCGTCCGTGACGAGCGGTGCGACCTGCACGGCGGCGAAGGAGGTCTGGCGGCGGTTGGCCGAGTCGAACGGCGACAGGCGCACCAGGCGGTGCACCCCGCGCTCGGCGGACATGAGCCCGTAGGCGTTGGCCCCTGCCAGCGTGAACGTGGCGCTCTTGATGCCGGCCTCCTGGCCGTCCTGGCGGTCCTGCACGGTTGCCGTGAGCCCACGCGACTCCGCCCACCGCAGGTACATGCGCAGCAGCATCTCGGCCCAGTCCTGGGCGTCGGTGCCGCCCTCGCCCGACTGGATCGTGACCACGGCGTCGCCGGCGTCGTGCTCGCCACCGAACAGCCGCGACTCCTCCAGCACGAACAGGCGGTCCTCCGCGCGGGCCAGGCCATCCTCGATCTCTCCGGTGAACTCCTCGGTGAGCGTCCCGGCGCGCTCCTCCTCGCGGGCCATCGCCGCCAGCTCGGACAGGTCGCCCACATCCGAGGCAAGCGACCGGTACTCATCCAGCCGTCCGGTGTTCCGGGCGTGCTCCGCCGACACGCGCGCCGCCCGGTCCTGGTCATCCCAGAAGTCGGCTGCGCCCATCTGCTGCTCGAGTTCGGCGATGCGCGCCGACAGGGCCTCGGGGTCGAGGTAATCGCCCAGCAACTCCACGCGCTCCGCGAGCCTGCCGGCCTGCTGGGCCAGTTCGTCCGGGTCGGTCATCGGCGTCGCGCCGGGGTCAGGCGGCGCCGCAGCACTTCTTGTACTTCTTGCCCGACCCGCAGGGGCACGGGTCGTTGCGCCCCACGCGGTCCTCGTCGTCGAGCACCACGGTCTCCACCACGCCGGGCAGCGGCGCCTGGGTGGCGTCGTCCTCGGCGAAGTGGGCGGGCTCGGTGGCCTCGAACGCCACCTCGTCCGGCGACTCCATGGGGCCTTCCGCGAGGCCCGCGAACCCCTGCACCGGGTCGTCCTGCGAGGTGTAGGTGACGCCGTCCACCGGCTGCGCCTCGACGGGCTCCGGCGGCGCCTCCAGCTCCACGTGGAACATGTACCGCACGAACTCGCGGGTGACGTTCTCCATCATCTCGTCAAACATCTGGTGGCCCTCGAGCCGGTACTCCGACAGCGGGTCCTTCTGGCCCAGGGCGCGAAGGTGGATGCCCTCGCGCAGGTAGTCCATGTTCAGCAGGTGCTCGCGCCAGTCGACGTCGATCAGCTGCAGAAGCACCCAGCGCTCCAGGTCGCGCACCATGTCGGCGCCGAGTTCCGACTCGCGGCGGTCGTAGCCCTCCATGGCGTCGTCCTCAAGGCGGTCGAGCAGTTCCTCGCGGGTGAGGGAGTCGTGCCGCACGTCGTCGACCCCGAAGGACATCGGGTACAGCTGCGCCGCCTCGGCGAACATGCCCTCCAGGTCCCAGTCGGCCACCGAGGCGTCCTCGTCCTCGTAGCGGTCCACCGTCTCCACCAGCACCTCGGCGATCCAGTCGCGCGCGCGATCGGACAGGTCGGCGCCCTCCAGCACCTGCCGGCGCTCGGCGTACACGACCTCGCGCTGCTTGTTCAGCACGTCGTCATACTCCAGCACCCGCTTGCGGATGTTGAAGTTGTATTCCTCCACCTTCTTCTGGGCGCCCTCGACCGTCTTGGTGAGCATCTTCGAGTCGAGCGGCAGGTCGTCCTCCGGGCCCAGGCGGTCCAGCACCTTGTACATGCGGTCGCCGGAGAAGACGCGGATCAGGTCGTCCTCGGCAGAGAGGAAGAACAGCGTGCGGCCGGGGTCGCCCTGGCGCCCGGAGCGCCCGCGCAGCTGGTTGTCGATGCGGCGGCTCTCGTGGCGCTCGGTGCCGATGACGAACAGGCCGCCCAGGTCGGGCACGCCCTCGCCCAGCTTGATGTCCACCCCGCGGCCGGCCATGTTGGTGGCGATCGTGACCGATCCCCGCTCGCCCGCGCGCTCAATGACCTCGGCCTCCTGCGCGTGCTGCTTGGCGTTCAGCACGCTGTGCGGGATGCCCCGCCGCTCCAGCATGCCCGACAGCATCTCGGACACCTCGACGCTGATGGTGCCCACCAGCACCGGCTGCCCGAGGTCGTGCGCCTCCTTGATGGTCTCGATGACCGCGTTGAACTTGGCGTCCTTGGTCTTGAAGATCAGGTCGTTCTGGTCATCGCGGACCATCGGCCGGTGCGTGGGCACGCTCACCACGTCGGTCTCGTAGATCTTGTGGAACTCATTGGCCTCGGTGGAGGCGGTTCCCGTCATGCCCGACAACTTGTCGTACATGCGGAAGTAGTTCTGGAGGGTGATCGTGGCGAGGGTCTGGTTCTCCTCGCGGATCTTCAGCCCCTCCTTGGCCTCGATTGCCTGGTGCAGGCCCTCGGAGTAGCGCCGGCCCTCCAGGACGCGACCCGTGAACTCATCCACGATGAGCACCTCGCCGTCGCGGACGATGTACTCCTTGTCCTTGCGGAAGAGCGACTCCGCCTTGAGGGCCTGGATGAAGTGGTTCACCAGCTGCCCGTGCACGTCGAGGTACAGGTGCTCGATGCCCAGCGCCCGCTCCACCTTCTCGACCCCGCTCTCCAGTGGTGCCACGGTGCGGTGCTTCTCGTCCACCTCGTAGTCGTCGCCCTTCTTCAGCGTGGGGACGATGCGGGCGAACCGGTAATAGGTGTCGGCGGCGGCCTCGGGAACGCCCGAGATGATCAGCGGGGTGCGGGCCTCATCGATGAGGATGGAGTCGACCTCGTCCACGATGCAGAAGGAATGGCCGCGCTGCACGCAGTCGTCCAGCCGCACGGCCATGTTGTCGCGCAGGTAGTCGAACCCGAACTCCGAGTTGGTGCCGTAGGTGATGTCGGCGGCGTAGGCCTGCCGGCGCTGGTCCTCGGGCATCATCGCGCCGATCACGCCCACGCTCAGGCCCAGGGCCTCGTACACCGGGGACATCCACTGGGCGTCACGCCCCGCCAGGTAGTCGTTGACCGTCACCACGTGCACGCCCTTGCCCGTGAGCGCGTTCAGCGCCACCGCGGCGGTGGCCGTGAGGGTCTTGCCCTCACCGGTCTTCATCTCGGCGATACGGCCCTCGTCCAGCACCATCGCGCCCACCAGCTGGACGTCGTAGTGGCGCATGCCGAGCGTGCGCCACGACGCCTCGCGCACCAGGGCAAAGGTCTCGTCGAGCACCTCGTCGGTGGTGGCGCCGTCGGCCAGCCGCGCCCGGATGGAGTCGGCGCGTTCGCGCAACCCGGCGTCGGAGAGGTCCTGCATCCCGGGC
>Ga0181574_10000445_pt1 | contig 38257 bp, 26 predicted proteins | sample 101ome_24_FD_145600 | JGI IMG/M metagenome (GOLD analysis project Ga0181574, IMG submission 145600) | Coastal salt marsh microbial communities from the Groves Creek Marsh, Skidaway Island, Georgia - 101410AT metaG (spades assembly) | ecosystem: Environmental > Aquatic > Marine > Intertidal zone... | reverse complement strand
AAATCAGCGACTACCGCCTCAGGGGAGGCGTAGGTCACAAGATTTGAGCGAGGCGAGACAGCAGAGTCCATGAGGGGTGCTCCGGGAAAGCGTTTAACGCCCGTGATTCTGACATATCAAAACAAATAAGCCGAATATTTAAACGCACCACGTCATGAAACCACTGGGCCTAAAAGCGCTGCAGGCCGTCTGCGTCACCGGTCATCTCAGCAATGACTGGCTCCCGGGGGCGGTATGGATTTTGGCACCGGCGATTGGCCTTGCCATGGATCTCAAGCCCTCAGAGATTGGGCTGCTGATTACGATTCATTCCATTGGCGCCTCGCTTGCGTACTTTCCGGCCGGCATCCTGGCCGATCGTGTGCAGTCGCAGGGCCGATTGCTGTTGGGCACCTTTTGGTGGGTCGCCATCGGCTATGTACTCGCGTCGTTTGCGCCGGAATTTTGGTCACTCGCCTTTTTGCTCGCTATTGCCGGCATGGGCGATGCTGCCTGGCATCCGGTTGCGACCGGTATGCTGGTCCGCCAAATGCCCGGCCAGCGCGGCCGGGCGCTTGGTATTCATGCCATTGGGGGCACGCTTGCGGAAGTTTTCTCTCCCCTGCTGGTGGGGGTGCTTCTCTCCTTGTTTGACTGGCAGGCGGTGCTGCAGATCTCGGCAATCCCCGCGGCTGCAATGGGCATTGCCTTTTTATTTTTCTACCAGCGGATTCCCAACCGCCACGCCAGCACATCACTCACCAAAGCCGATCTTCTTGCTTTTGCCCGCGAGTGGCGAAGCCGGTCGGGGTTATTTTTAATTGGCGGGATCGCCACCTACAACATGGCTTTGATCGCGCTGATGACCATGATGCCTTTTTATATGCAGACCCGTCACGGATTCACTCCGGCTCAGGCGGGTACTGCGTTTGCGCTCTCTATGCTGCTCGGGTCCATTGGGCAACCGGTCATTGGTCACATCTCGGATCGACACGGTCGCTTCGGGATTTTTGCGCTGTGCTCGGTGGTCGCGGCAGGATTTTCCTTCCTTGCCATCATGTTCAGCGGTGCTTTTACCGTCGCGGCAATGCTCATTGGCGCAATGGCGGTTTTGGTCGCCATTCGCTCGGGCGTGCTGGCTATGGCCGTGGATTATTCGAGCAAGCACGAGGCCACCGCCATGGGCTTTGTGTTTGTGGTGCTTGATGGTGTGGGCGCGCTCGGCGCCGTACTGGCCGGCATTATTGGCGACTTCAGCCTGACGGCGAGCTTCGCTCTTGCAGGCGCTCTATCCCTTGGCGCCGTGGCTTTGGTTGCAACCGCGAGGCGCTAAAAGAGCCTCGCTTTGTGCAGGTTCTGAACCCGATTCCCTGCTTATTGCTTAGAGTAGGCCGATACGCGCCAAGCACTGTCCTCTAAGCAAGTCGCTTAACTACGCCACTTAACCACGCTAAGTAAGCTTTGCTTTCTCGGCGAGCTCTTTTACTTTTGAGATATCCGGCACGTCAATAAAGCCCGGCTGCTGATAGCTCGGGTTGGGATACTGATAATGACCGCGACCCGAGTGAATACCGGTTAACCCTTTATCGACGAAGTGCTCTTTTAGATAAGCGGCGTTATCCAGCATCTCCTGATTGCCCAGCTGCTCACCCCAATACGAGAAAATGCCCTGCACCAACGGAATACCCACTACATCCATCACGCCGCAGGGGCCCATGGTGCAGCCCCTGTTCATGATCATATAGGTACGGTCAACGGTCTCGGCGTCTGCAACGCCTTTGGTGACGAGCGACTGTGCGGCCTGAAAGATTGGCACCAGCAGACTGTTGCATACATAGCCATTTTGCTCTTTTGAAATCGGGATCGGCACCATGCCAATCTCAATGGCGTACGCGGTGAGCCGGTTCAGGGTGTCGTCCGACGTCTGCGGTGTGCCCATAATTTCGGCCAGGTTGAGCGCCCAGATCAGATTTGCAAAATGCAGCGCGGCGTATCGATCCGGACGACCCGTCTTTGCGGCAAACATCGAGGGCAGTAGCGTTGAAGAGTTAGTGGCGAGAATCGCATGCTCCTGCATGAGAGGCGCCAGCTTTTCGTACACATCTATCTTGATATCGGGCACCTCGGGCACCGCCTCAATAACGATGTCCGCCATTTTTGCCGCTTCAGCAAGATCGGTCGTATAGGCCAATCGCGACCAAGTCGCCTCAATATCGGCATCACTAGCACCCAGGTCTTTCTTATAAATCTCGGCGTACCCCGTCTGCGTCTTGCGACAGTTCTCAAGGCCCTCATCGGAGATGTCATAAACCGTCACGGTCTTGCCCTTAAAGGCGCTTTGCCAGGCAATTTGCCCGCCCAGCGTGCCCGCACCAACCATGGCTACTTTTTCTATCTTGGATTCGCTCATTTTTTTAATCTGTTTTGAATTTGGGAGAAATATTAGACAAATGTCTGACGCAGGTCAATATTTTGACTAGCCGCGGTTGAGTAATAGCTAGCAGCGGATATACTGTATATATATACAGTATTTTGATGAACCGCTATGTTGGGCTACGCAGAGCTTCACTGTCTTTCTAATTTCACCTTCTTAAAAGGCGCCTCTCACCCTGCAGAACTGGTGGCGCGCGCACATGCGCTTGGCTATCGGGCGCTTGCGCTCACGGACGAATGCAGCGTCTCAGGCGTAGTGCGCGCACATGTCGCAGCTCGGGAACTTGGCCTGCATCTCATTATTGGCAGTGAATTTACGCTGGATAACGGCTATCGCTTTGTGCTGCTGGCCAAAAACCGCGAAGGGTACCGTCAGCTTACCCGTCTTATTACCCGCGCCCGCCGAAGCGCCGGCAAGGGTGACTACCTCTTAAGCGAAGCAGATCTTAGTGAAGCGGCTCTTAGTGAATGTCTTGCGCTGATTCTGTGTGATCCCACGCCGATCTCGTCCGAGGCGGCAAGCCTTCGATATGCTGGTGTATCGCAGCAGGCCGATCGCCTTAAAGCGCTTATGCCCAAACGGGTGTGGCTAGCGCTTGAGCAGCCGGGCTATGGCATGGATCAGACGCACCGGGCCCGGCTTGAAAGCATATCTGCCGCGCTTGATCTGCCGCTTGTGGCGACAGGTCATGTACATATGCATGTGCGGGAACGCCAGCCCCTACAGGATACGCTCACAGCCATACATCATCAGCAGCCTGTTTTTGCCATAAAAGAACATCTCGCGCCAAATGCCGAGCGGCACCTTCGCAGCCTCAAACTGCTTCAGGCCACCTACCCTGCTGCGCTCTTGCAGGAGACCATTCGCATTGCTGAGCAGTGCACCTTTTCGCTGGATGAACTTCGTTACCAATACCCCATTGAACTGGTACCTGATCACTTAAGTGCTACCCAGTACCTTCGTCAGCTGGTGGAGGCGGGTATTGAGCGGCGCTGGCCTGATGGCGTTTCACAAAAAGTGCTTGCGCAGATTGAGCATGAACTCAGCCTGATCGCAGAGCTTGAATACGAAGGATACTTTCTGACGGTGTATGACATCGTCTGGTTTGCCCGATCTCAGGGCATTCTCTGCCAGGGTCGGGGCTCAGCGGCCAACTCAGCCGTGTGCTTTGCGCTTGGGATTACCGAAGTGGACCCGGCGCGTATGGCGATTCTTTTTGAGCGTTTTGTCTCTCGCGAGCGTAATGAGCCGCCAGATATCGACGTGGACTTTGAGCACGAGCGCCGCGAAGAGGTCATGCAGTATGTGTACCGACGCTATGGACGACACCGCGCTGCGCTCACCAGCGCGGTGATTACCTATCGACCGCGCAGTGCGATTCGGGACGTGGGCAAGGCGCTGGGGCTTTCCCAGGATCAGATTGACCGGCTGGCCGGCAATCTGGCCTGGTGGCGTGATCGCCAGATTGTTCCCGAGCGCATTAAAGAGATTGGTCTGGATCCCAACGGCCCAATTCTTCGCCAGGTGCTCATACTGGTGCAGCAGCTGATGGGGTTTCCCCGGCATCTGTCGCAGCACTCCGGCGGCTTTGTCATCTCGCATGAGCCGCTTTGTGATCTCGTGCCGATTGAAAACGCCGCCATGGCCGATCGCACGGTAATCCAGTGGGATAAAGACGACATCGACCAACTGGGGCTGCTTAAGGTGGATTGTCTTGCGCTGGGCATGTTGAGCGCTATTCATCGATCCTTTGATCTTCTCAAGCGCCATCGCAAAAAAGATCTCAGCATGGCCACCCTGCCCGCTGAAGATCCCAAGGTATACGAAATGGTCAGCCGGGCCGATACGGTGGGCGTGTTTCAGATTGAATCACGCGCACAGATGGTGATGCTGCCCCGGCTGCGGCCGCGCTGTTTTTATGATCTGGTCATTGAGGTGGCCATTGTTCGCCCCGGGCCGATTCAGGGCGATATGGTGCACCCGTATCTAAGACGGCGAAACGGCGAAGAAGCCGTTAGCTACCCCAGCGAGGCAGTGCGCGAGGTGTTGGATCGAACGCTGGGTGTACCGATCTTTCAGGAGCAGGTCATTAAACTCGCGATGGTTGCCGCTGGCTTTACACCGGGCGAGGCCGACGGACTGCGCCGCGCGATGGCTGCCTGGAAGCGCCACGGTGGCCTAGGTCATTACGAAGAACGACTTACCCAAGGGATGCGCGAGCGCGGCTACAGCGAAGATTTTGCAAAGCGCATTTATCAGCAGATTCTCGGCTTTGGAGAGTACGGCTTTCCGGAGTCGCATGCCGCCAGTTTTGCGCTGCTGGTGTATGTCTCAGCATGGTTCAAGTGTCATGAGCCGGCCATCTTCACCTGCGCGCTGTTAAACAGCCAGCCGATGGGATTTTATGCGCCCTCACAGCTGGTTCAGGATGCCCGGCGTCATGGCGTGGTGGTGCATCCTGTTGATGTCACCCGAAGCGAATGGGACTGCACTATTGAACGACATGCCGCACAGCTGACCCTGCGTTTGGGGCTGCGGCTGGTAAAGCACTTGAGTCATTCGGGCGCACGGCGGCTGACCCAGGCTCGAGAGCAACAGGCGTTTACCCATCTTGAAGACCTCACCCACCGCGCCCAACTGGATAAAGGCGATCTGCAAGCGTTGGCCGGTGCCGATGCACTAGCGACATTAATTCAGGGGCATCGTCGGCAGGCCAGCTGGGCCGCGAGCGGTATCGAAAAAGGCTCTCCCGTCTTTCCTGCCCCCGCCATAAAAGAAGCCATGCCGATGCTGCGGGCGCCGCACGCGGGAGAATCCGTTTGCGCCGATTACGCCAGCATCGGGCTGACGCTGGGACCGCATCCGCTAGCGCTTTTGCGTGAGCATCTGAAAAAACGCGGTCTGCTCAATAGTGCTACCGTCCGCCAAAAAGCCGATCGCTGTTTTATCCACACCGCGGGGATTGTCACGAGCCGTCAGCGACCCTCAAGCGCCAATAACGTAACCTTTGTCACCCTTGAAGATGAAACCGGTCACATGAATCTGATCGTTTGGGAAAAACTCGCCGAGCGCCAGCACCAGACGCTGGTCGGCTCACAGTTGCTGGGTGTGTATGGGCAAGTACAGCGCGAGGGCGACGTGATTCACATCGTGGCGCATCGCCTTAAGGACTATTCACCCCTTTTGGGTAGCCTGATGACCCGAAGCCGCGACTTCCATTAGGCCTGGCAGCTGGCCGGGTCATTTTGATCCGTAGACGCGCCCGATTAATCGAGCGCTGATTTGATTCCGTTTGCCGCGCAAGCCGCCTGAACGGTATTGCGCAAAAGACAGGCAATGGTCATGGGCCCGACGCCGCCCGGCACGGGGGTAATCGCACCGGCAACCGCCTCTGCAGAGGCGTAATCCACGTCTCCTACGAGTCGCGTCTTTCCCGCGTCGCCTTCTACGCGGTTTATACCCACATCGATAACCACAGCGCCCGGTTTCACCCAATCCCCGGGGATCATCTCGGCGCGTCCCACTGCCGCTACGAGAATATCGGCGGCGCGGCAAACCTCAGGCAGGTCTTTGGTTCGCGAATGCGCCACCGTAACGGTACAGCTTTCAGCCAACAAAAGAGCCGCCATCGGCTTGCCCACGATATTGGACCGACCCACCACCACGGCGTTTTTGCCAGATAAATCACCCAATTCGTCTTTTAAGAGCATAAGACAACCAAACGGCGTGCACGGCACAAGCCCCGCTGCGCCGGTCGAAAGCCGGCCCACGTTCACAAGATGAAAACCATCCACGTCTTTGTCGGGATCAATAGCGTTGATTACCGCATGCGAATCGATCTGCGCCGGAAGCGGCAGCTGGACCAGAATACCGTGCACATCGGGATCGGCATTCAGCTGATCAATCAGCGTCAGCAGTTCGGTCTCACTCGTCGTGTCAGGCAGTTTGTGCTCGAATGAGCGCATGCCGGCCTCGAGTGTCTGTTTGCCCTTGTTGCGCACATACACCTGACTTGCCGGATCCTCACCCACCAGCACTACGGCAAGGCCAGGTATCAGTCCGTGATCCTTTTGAAGATCGGCAACTACCTGCCCGACCCGCTCACGCAACTTCTCGGCAAATGCCTTGCCGTCAATTTTTTTCGCCATGGAGTCTGCCTTGATGACTGTTGTAAAAGAGCGCGCCATGAGCGCGCTATCGGATCAGGCCGCGCTAACCTGCACGGCGCAGTATTTCACTTCTGCAATCTTGCCCACCGGATCGAGTGCCGCATTGGTCAGCAAATTGGCCGCCGCTTCGTGATAACAGAACGGAATGAATACCTCCCCGGGGCGCATGCCACTGTCGGCGCGGGCAAGCGCGACGACTTCGCCGCGACGTGAGGCCACCTTGATGGCGCCACCCTCGCTTACGCCGAGCTTCTTGAGATCCTCAGGGTGGGCACTCACGACGGGCTCGGGCTCGATGGCGCTTAGGACCTGCGAGCGTCGAGTCATAGAGCCCGTGTGCCAATGCTCGAGCTGCCGACCGGTAATCAGGACAAACGGAAACTCCGTATCCGGCAGCTCATTGGCGCTTAAAAGGCTCGCCGGTACAAATTTGCCGCGTCCGTCTGCCGTGGGAAAGTTCTCCTTGAACACCACGCCCTGCCCCGGATCATGATCACCGGCACAAGGGTAGGTAATGCTGTGCTGCGTCTCCAGACGATCCCAGGTCATGCCGGCAATGCTCGGCATGGCGCCGCGCATCTCCTCAAAGACATCTTTGGCATGCGGATAATTCCAGTCGAGCCCAAGGCGCTTGGCAATCTCCTGAATGATCCATAGGTCCTGGCGCACGTCGCCCGGGCAATCGAGCGCCTGACGCCCGAGCTGCACACGTCGATCGGTGTTTGAGAAGGTGCCTGTTTTTTCAGGAAACGCGGAGGCCGGCAACAACACATCGGCAAAGGCGGCAGTCTCCGTAAGAAAGATATCCTGAAGCACCAGATGATCAAGCGCTGCCAACCCGGCCCGGGCATGATTCAGATCGGGATCTGACATCGCTGGGTTTTCGCCCATGATGTACATGCCGCGGATCTCGCCATCGTAGGCTTTATCCATGATCTCAACGACTGTGAGCCCAGGATTAGGATCCAACTCGGCGTGCCAGTACTTGGCAAAGAAATCATGGGCTTCTTTGTTGTCTACACGACGGTAGTCGGGGAACATCATGGGAATAAGCCCCGCGTCCGAGGCGCCCTGCACGTTGTTCTGACCGCGCAAGGGATGCAGGCCCGTACCGGGCCGACCGATGTTACCGGTCATCAAAGACAGGGCAATCAGGCAACGTGCGTTATCCGTACCGTGCACGTGCTGGCTGACACCCATGCCCCAAAAAATAATCGACGCTTTGGAACGGGCATACACGCGGGCGCAAGCCCGGATCACGTCCGCCTCAATGCCGCAAATAGGCGCCATTTCCTCGGGGCTGAATTCCTTGACGCGTTCGCGAAGCTCCTCAAAGTTATGGGTGCGCGTGGCAATAAACTGCTCATCAACCAGATCCTCATCGATGATCGTGTGGATCATGGCATTCAGAAGCGCGACGTCGGTATCGGCACGAAACTGCAGGAAACGATCGGCATGGCGCGCAAGCTCGGTGCGCCGCGGATCCATGACGATCAGCGTGGCGCCTTTTCGGGCCGCGTTTTTAATAAAGGTCGCCGCCACCGGATGATTGCCGGTCGGATTGGCGCCAATCACGACGATCACTTCGGCGTGAGCGGCGTCTTCAACCTGATTGGAGACCGCGCCTGAACCGATGCCCTCGAGAAGTGCGGCTACCGACGAGGCATGACACAGTCTGGTGCAGTGATCGACATTGTTGGTGCCAAAGCCTGCGCGCACGAGTTTTTGAAACAGGTACGCCTCTTCGTTACTACCCTTTGCAGAACCGAAACCGGCGAGCCCCTTGGCGCCGAGCTTCTGCTTGACGGCATTAAGCCCTTGCGCGGAGAAATCAAGCGCTTCTTCCCATGTAGCGGGCCGAAACATCTTGGATGGATCTGCCGGGTCAAAAAATTCATTCAATCCTTTGGGGACGCCTTCTTTTCGGATCATCGGCTGCGTCAGACGCTCCGGGTGGCTGACGTAGTCAAATCCATAGCGGCCCTTAACGCACAACCGTCCGTGGTTCGCCGGCCCGTTTCGGCCAGTGACATATTGAATGCGGTTACCCTTCACGTGATAGGTCAGCAGGCACCCGACACCGCAATACGGACAGACCGAATCGACTTTTTTGTCGATGGCTTCAAGGCCCACGTTGTTGGCGGGCATTAGCGCACCCGTCGGACACGCCTGTACACACTCGCCGCAGCCCACACAGGAACTGGCGCCCATATCGTCACCCAGATCAAACACGATTTGGGCATGAGCACCGCGAAAGGCAAGACCGATCACATCGTTGTTCTGCTCTTCGCGGCAGGCTCGAACGCAGCGCGTGCACTGGATACAGCTTTCCAGATTGACCGCGATTGCCGGATGGGAGGTATCCGCCTGAGGCTGATGCCGACCACCAAACCGGCTGCCGCTGATCTCGTGTTTTTCACACCAGTGATCGAGCTCTGACTTATTAGAGTGGCTCGCCGTGCCGACTTCACCGCGCAACAGTTCAAGCACGAGCGACTGAGAGCGACGAGCACGCTCGTTATCTGACGATACCTTCATACCCTCAGACGGGTAACGACAACAGGACGGAGCCAGCACCCGCTCACCGTCAATTTCGACCACACAGGCCCGGCAGTTACCCGCAGTGGCAAGACCATCGGAGTAACACAGATGAGGAATTTCCACCCCCTGCCGCCGGGCCGCCTGCAAGATCGTCTCGCCCTGCAGGGCTTCGACCGACTGATTGTTAAGAGTGAACGTTACGCCTTGTGGGCTCGCTTGCGTCATGGTCATTCGCTCGTTATCTCGTGCGGGAAATATTTAATCGTACAGCGGATCGGGTTGGGCGCCGCCTGTCCGAGACCGCAAATGGAGGCATCCTCCATCACGGTGGCCAACTCCTCAAGAAGCGTGGTATCCCAGGTCGGGTTTTCCATCAGTTGGGCCGCTCGGTCACAGCCCACACGGCACGGCGTGCATTGGCCGCAGGATTCGTGGGCAAAAAATTTCATGGTGTTGCGTGCGACGTCGCGAATACGGTCGTGGTTCGAGAGCACTACCACCGCGGCCGATCCAATAAAGCAGCCATGCGCCTGGAGCGTGTCGAAATCGAGTGGCTCATCCGCTAACGATGCCGGGAGGATGCCGCCGGATGCCCCGCCGGGGAAGTAGCCGTACAGCTCGTGACCGTCGGGCATACCGCCGCAGTACTCGTCGATGAGTTCACGCACACTGATGCCCGCGGGCGCCAGATGAACGCCGGGCTTGTTGACGCGCCCGCTGACCGAGAACGAGCGCAAGCCTTTACGGCCACGCCGTCCTTGAGAGGAGAACCACTCGGGGCCTTTCTCGGTGATATCCCGAACCCAGTAAAGCGTCTCGCAGTTGTGCTCAAGCGTAGGCCGACCGAAAAGGCCCACCTGGGCCACATACGGCGGCCGAAGCCGCGGCAGGCCCCGCTTGCCTTCGATGGATTCGATCATGGCGGATTCTTCGCCACAAATGTAGGCACCCGCGCCACGGCGAATAATAATTTTTGGAAGCGGGCGATCAAAGGCGCTCTGCAGTTCGCGCACGGCCTCGTTGAGGATCTCGATCACGCCGGGATACTCATCCCGGACATAGAGATAGCAAGTGTCGATACCGACCACCTTTGCAGCTACCACCACACCTTCGAGGAAGCGATGCGGGTCACGCTCGAGGTAGTACCGATCCTTAAACGTTCCGGGCTCACCTTCATCAATATTGACGGCCATCAGGCGCGGCGAGGGTTGTTCGCGCAGAATGCGCCACTTGCGCCCGGCCGGAAATCCAGCGCCACCCAGGCCTCTAAGACCCGACGACTCCAGACCGTCGACAATTCTTTCGGCCAGCGCCGGATCATCATGGCACTGCCGCGCCAACACGTAGCCCCCCTGCTCTGCGTAGTCCGCATAACGCACCCAATCGGCTGGTGTGTTGGGTCCGGTATCTCCGGCATTCACATGCCCAATAACCGTGTCGGCACTCGCATGGCCGACCGGGTACTGCCCGACTACCGCCACCGGGGCCTGCTCACAGCGTCCCACACAGGGCACCCGTTGAATACGCACCGACGAACCGATTTTGGACTCAAGGCTTGCAATCAGAGTTTCGGCACCGGCCATGGCGCAAGAGACCGAATCGCATACGCGTACGGTGAGCTCGGGCGGTGCGGTCTCGCCTGAGCGCACGACATCAAAGTGGTGATAAAACGTAGCCACTTCATAAACTTCTGCCGGCGCCAGTTTGAGTAAATCAGCCAACGCCACCAGATGTCGGTCGGGAAGATGTTTAAAGTGATCCTGGATCCGGTGCAAACACTCGATCAGGTTATCGCGCTCTATTGCGAGACCTTCCACCAGCGAGGCGACCTCCTCCCTGGCAGAGGCATCCACCGCGCGGCCTTTGCCAGCCGCTCTCAACCGGGCGGGCTGCCCTTGGGTTTTTTTCATAATTACTGCCGGAGTACGATAACGACGGAGAGAGTTTACCTTGATGTGCCGACTAATTTGATAGGCTTTACGGATGGGCTCATCGGGAACGACGCAGATAAGACGGATCGTTTCGCCTTTAAAAACCGTGGACTGCCTGAGTCGGGCGTCGGGCATGTTTGACTCCTGAGCAAAGGTCAACCTTTGGTCCCATAATTAGCCCTTCTTTCGCCCTTACGCCCTTACGCCTTTACGCCCTTACGGCCATTTTGATTGCTACCCAACATGCTGGAAGCCCGAAAAGTCACCTGCGTTAAGGGTCAACGCCTACTGTTTGATCAGATCGATCTATCGGTCCGGCCCGGCGAGATCTGGCAGATCGCCGGAAGCAACGGCGCCGGCAAGACCAGTCTGTTGCGGATTCTCTGTGGCCTCAGCAGGCCTGAGGAAGGCGAGATTTTCTGGGATGGCGCACCGGTGGCGTCCACTCTGACGACTTTCCGCGCCTCACTGGCATTCTTGGGTCATGCCCCCGGGGTCAAACTGGATCTGAGCGCGCGCGAAAACCTCGAGTTCTCTAACGCATTGGGTATGAACGCGCCCCCCTGCTCCATCGACGAGGCGTTAAATGAAGTGGGGTTGGTAAAAAGTGCGGATCTACTCTGTCGATACCTGTCTGAGGGGCAGCGCCGACGAGTGGCGATCGCTCGCCTGTACTTAAGCGCTGCACGACTGTGGATTCTCGATGAACCGCTAGCCGCCATTGACCATAGCGGTATCGAGAGGTTTTCTGATCGACTGGAGATTCATCTATCGGAAGGCGGGCTTGTCGTCCTGACCAGTCATCAACCTCTCGCGCTTCGCCATCATACAGCGAAGACGCTCGCGCTCGGGCAGGCACGATGAGCGGCCTCGCCTCGATATTCAGCGCCGTCGTCAAGCGCGACTTGCGGCTGGTGGCTCGCCGAATGAGCGAGATGGCCCACCCGGTTCTATTCTTTATTATTGTGGTGTCGCTCTTTCCGTTTGGTGTGGGCTCGGATCCGCTGCAACTCGCTAAAATTGGCTCCGGCATTATCTGGGTCGGCGCCTTGCTTGCGACGCTGCTTGCCCTTGAGGGTCTTTTTCGTTCTGACTATGACGATGGCTCGCTCGAGCAGATAATCCTGAGCGGGCAACCTCTGACCGTGCTGGTACTGGCCAAGGTGTTTGTGCATTGGTGCGCGACCGGACTGCCTCTGATCGTGGTCACGCCGCTATTGGGCGTTTTCCTGGATCTGGACGGACAGGTCCTCATCGCGCTCCTGGCGTCGCTGGCGTTGGGCACCCCCACACTCAGCCTGATCGGCGCCGTCGGGATTGCGCTGACTGTCAGCATCAAACGCAGCGGGCTGCTACTGACGCTGCTTGTCCTGCCGCTTTATATCCCCGTTCTGATATTCGGCGCCGGCGTGGCGGTGGCTGCCCAGGCTGGCCTACCCACCGCTGGGCACTTTTATCTGCTGGGCGCCATGTCGGTACTGTCGTTAGTGCTGGCCCCTATCGCTGCGGCGGCCGCGCTTCGGATCAGCGTCAGCTGACCCGCCAGGGCCGATCGCCTTACCCACAGACCGGGAGCAACGGAACTACTCGTCGGTGACACAGCCCTCGCTGGCGGTTTTGACGTTCTTGATGTATTTGAAGAGCGTGCCGCGAGTGGCCTTGTATGGAGGCATGGTCCAACTCGCGCGACGCTTTTCCATTTCTTCCACACTAAGATCCACATCGATCGTATTGGCATCGGCATCCAGACGGATCACATCGCCATTTTGTATCAGACCGATCGGTCCGCCCTCCTGAGCTTCAGGCACCACGTGGCCAATAATGAAACCGTGCGATCCACCCGAAAACCGCCCGTCAGTAATCAAGGCCACATCTGATCCGAGTCCGGCGCCCATGATCGCGGACGTGGGCGTGAGCATCTCAGGCATTCCCGGTCCACCTTTGGGTCCGGAGTAACGAATCACGATGACATCGCCCTTCTGGATCTCTCCGTCCTCAAGCGATTTGAGCATCGCCTCTTCGTCGTCATACACCCGCGCGGGGCCGCTGAACTGACGCCCCTCCTTTCCTGTGATCTTGGCCACCGCTCCGCCAGGGGCCAAATTGCCTTTGAGAATCCGGATATGACCCGTCTCCTTAATCGGATCACTGAGCGGGTGGATCACATCCTGACCGGCGGTCAAATCCGGTAGCTGCGCGAGATTTTCGTTGATGGTCTTGCCCGTCACCGTCATGCACTCGCCATGCATCAAACCCTCTTTAATGAGGTAGCGCATCACGGCAGGAATACCCCCTACGTTGTGCAAATCCTCCATGACGTACTGGCCACTCGGCTTGAGATCCGCGATGAACGGGATGCGATCACTGATGGACTGAAAATCATCGATCCCAAGATCCACATCGACAGCGCGCGCCATCGCGATCAAATGCAGCACGGCATTGGTGGATCCACCCAGTGCCGAAACCACCACCATGGCATTTTCGAATGCCTCCCGGGTCATGATGTCCCGTGGTCGCAGGTCGATCTCGAGCAGATGACGGACCGCATGACCGACACGGAAGCACTCGTCCATCTTCTCCGGGGTAACCGCCGGGGTGGACGAACTGTAAGGCAGTGACATCCCCATCGCTTCGATCGCGCTCGCCATGGTATTTGCGGTATACATCCCGCCACAGGCGCCCGCGCCTGGGCAGGCGTTATTGACGATGTCCTGACGCTCATCGTCGTCGATGGTGTTGGCGATGTACTGGCCGTAACTTTGGAACGCGGACACGATATCAATCACCTGCTTGCCCGCCGTGTGGCCCGGTTTGATCGTCCCGCCGTACACCATAAGGCCCGGCCGATTCACCCGGCCCATCGCCATCAGGCAGCCCGGCATGTTTTTATCGCAGCCCGGCACAGTCACCAGCGCGTCGTACCACTGGCCACCCATCACCGTTTCGATGGAATCGGCAATAATGTCCCGAGACTGCAGGGAGTAGCGCATCCCCGTGGTGCCCATCGATATACCGTCGCTTACGCCAATCGTGTTGAACCGCATGCTGACCAGACCGGCGTCGGTTACACCATCACCAATCCGGGCCGCAAGGTCATTGAGGTGCATGTTGCAGGTATTGCCCTGCCACCACATGCTGGCGATGCCCACCTGCGCCTTGTCCATATCCTCGCGGGTCATGCCCGTGCCATAGAGCATCGCCTGGGAAGCGCCTTGCGAGCGCGGCTGCGTGATTCGGGAACTGACTTTATTCAACTTGTCACTCATGACGATTCTCCTTGAGCGAGCGTTGCCCGCAAAGGTTTAGTTACTTGGTGCTGCGTTCAAACGACCAGCGGTCTACGAATTATCCGCGATCATGCGGTATCGTTGCTCACCTAACCCCGTAATACCGAGGCGCAACTCATCCTGATCAGATAAAAACAAGGGGGGTTTATGCCCCAGGCCCACTCCGGCCGGTGTTCCGGTTGCCACCACATCACCCACATCGAGGCTCATACATTGGCTGAGATAGGCTATTAGCTCGCGAACCGGGAACACCATATCGGAGGTGTTGCCCTGCTGCATCCGCTTGCCATTTAGATCCAGCCATAGATCGAGTGCTTGTGGATCGTTTACCTCATCCGGTGTCACCAGCCATGGACCGATCGGACCATAACTGTCGGCGGATTTTCCCTTCGACCAGTTACCGCCGCGCTCAAGCTGCCATTCTCGCTCGGACAAATCGTTGATGAGGCAGTATCCCGCGACACAATCAAGCGCCTCATCGGGCGTGATGTATTTGACCGGTTTGCCGATCACAACGCCCAGTTCGACTTCCCAATCACTCTTGGTGGATCCGCGCACCATCCGTACATCGTCGTGGGGCCCGCTGATCGAACTGGTCGCCTTCATGAACACCACAGGCTCCGTTGGCACCGGCATGCCGGTTTCTTTGGAATGATCGTGATAATTAAGTCCGATGCACACAAACTTGCCGGGGCGGGCGACGCACGGCCCCAAGCGCTGTCCCTCTGGGGCGATGGGCAAGCGGTCCAAATCCAGCGCCGCAATGCGGGCCAATGTCTGCGCATCCAAAGTCGATGAATCAATATCGTTGATCTGGCCGCTCAGGTCGCGTACGACTCCGTCGCGATCCAGCAGACCGGGTTTTTCCTGACCGATGGGTCCAAAGCGAACAAGCTTCATGATCTTTCCTTTGTATTCATCTTCGTCTTCATTTTCCTCTTCTTCTTTTTAGCAAGACACCTGACAGGGTCCTCCCTCTGAATAAACACGGCGCTATCGTGTATGCGCCCTGGCGATCCGTTCGCGAATATCCGCGCGCAGTTTCTCGGCCAGCGTCATGATCTGCGGGTCCTTGGCTGGCGGCTTAATCGGAGAGGCGCCGCCCATCAGGTGATTGAACTGCAGCTGCAAAAACGTGGTCATATCGATTGCCATCTGCGGCGACTCCCGTGTACCGCCGATCTGCAAGGGCAAGACCAGCAAGCCGGAATTTAGAGGCGGGGGGAGCATTTTGGCAACGTCTGAGCCAGCCAAAGAAAGCAGCAGGCGGTAGCTGATCCCTTCTGAGTCAAAATCATATCGACCGTATCCGCGGGTATCCAGATTTGCAATCTGCATTGCCAGATCCTTGTTGACCGCCGTCCCATTTTCAATTTTCGCGGTGGCCACCAACGCGTTGATGGGCGTCGAGGCCTGATCTCCATGCCAACTGTCGTCGCTGGTGTCCTGGCGAGCGAGTTGCCCGATCAACTTTTCAACATCAATACCCTTGATGCGGCCCGACTGACTTTCGAGCAGGATAGCGCCCTGCAAGGACTCCATACCGCTTCCCAGATCCGGTCCGGCAAAGCTCAGCACCATATCCAGATTGGCTGTCGCCTCCACCACATCGGTCAAATTCAGATCGGCGAGTGCGGAGCCCACAGCAACATTCTCAAGACGTTGAATTGATCCCAGAGACACTCCCTCAGGGCTCGTCAACATGATGCTATCGATACTCGCTGACCCACCGTAAAGCCGCGCCGTAATCGGCGACGAAACGACTACGCCGGCTCGGGATCGCAGAGGAATGGCGACATCGGTCATCAGAATCCCGCCAGAGCGTAAAGAGCCGATCTGTAGTTGGCCGAGAGCATCAATCGACGCCAGGGCGAATGCCGGAAGATTCAAAAGAATCAGCCCATCGAAGAAGCTTTGTTGCTCAATCGGCAACATATGGGACATCTCAAGCGCTGGAATTTCAAGATCAAACGCCAACGCCGGCGCCGCACGCCAATTGCTAACGCTCGCTACACCTCTAATCGGCGTACGGGCTAAAACCAGATCGAGATCACTCAGTGTGAGCCGCTCTTCGTTGAATTCAAAGCGTCCGGTGCCCGCCGCATGCCGGAAAGCCCGTGGCACGAAAAGACTCCAATCGATATCGAGACCTGAGGTCAAACTGCGGATATCCACCTCGGACACGTCAAAGTCTCCCTCCGCCTTGAAGCCTTCTCCCCTAAAGGCCTTACGCAGGTTATGAAGACTTATCGAAAGCGCAAAGCGATTGATCATCATGGGCTGAGACGGAGCCACGCCGGAGATCGAGACGACGGCGGCGGATTCCAGGGTCAGACGCAATCCGATCCCGCCCCCGGAGGGAAATCCCAGCGAAAAATCGATAGGCCCATCAAGAGCGATCTCATAACCGGTCTGCGCATTAATCCAACCCGCAATACGGTCCCGATGATCGGAGGGATCAAAAAGCACCAACACCCAAAGCAGGGCTGCGCTCGTGATGATGATCAGCGTTGCCGCTATCCCCAGCGCTATTTTGCTTAAGCGACTCAAGGTGCAACGCCTTCAACCGCGTTGCTGTCGATCGCTTCATGCGAGGCGTGCGCCGCCTTGACTGCCTGCTCGGCCGCCTCAACCGCCTCGAGTCCCGCACCGAATCGGAAAGCCTGTTCGGAAAGGGTTCGACGCCACAAGCGCGCGCCTGGCTGCCCCTGAAAAAGACCCAGCAGATGCTTTGCCATGCGTTTCAGCGGAACCCCCCGCTCGAGTCGCGGCGCCATGTAGTGCTTGTACTGATCGAGAACCTCCCAGCGGGCGATGGCCCGCGGCGCCTGATCAAAAAGCTCCGTATCCACGCTGCAAAGACTCCATGGATTCTGATACGCCTCACGACCCACCATCACTCCATCAACAAAAGCCAGATGCTGATGCGCCTCAGCAACCGAGCGGATTCCGCCATTGACCACCATAGTGATCTGGGGAAATGAACGCTTGAGCGCATAAACCCGATCGTAGTGCAGCGGCGGAATCTCCCGGTTCTGTTTAGGGCTCAGACCGGAAAGCCATGCCTTGCGTGCATGAACAATCACCACCTGGCAACCGGCATCGCGAATGGTTTGGACAAATCGACAAAGCGATTCAAACGAATCGTCATCGTCCACGCCGATGCGGCACTTCACAGTCACCGGGATGGACACGGCGTGACTCATAGCCTCAACACAGCGTGCTACTACCGAAGGCTCCCGCATCAGGCAGGCGCCAAAACGCCCAGCCTGTACCCGATCCGATGGACAACCTACGTTCATATTGATTTCGTCAAAGCCCGCTTCCTCACCCAGGGTGGCGCAGCGCGCCATGTCTTCTGGCTCACTGCCGCCTAGCTGCAGGGCGACCGGGTGTTCTTCCTCGGAGTGCGCGAGAAAACGGGTGCGGTCACCGTAAATCAAAGCGCCCGTGGTGACCATCTCGGTATACAGCCTTGCCCGCGCAGAGACCAGTCTCAGAAAATAGCGCTCGTGCTCATCCGTCCAATCCATCATTGGGGCGACGCAAAAACGGTAATCCGGCGGATTAATGTGGCTTACTGAAGTCACGGATATGGTTTCTCTATCGCTGATGCGGGATCGACAGTGCCCTGAACCGTGACCGTCACGGTTCGCTCATGAGGCCGATGCCGATGTTCCCAGAGATAAATGCCCTGCCAAACACCAAGACCTGGCTGGCTGTCAGTCACCGGAACAGTGAGAGAGGTGTCGGTAAGTATGCTTCTCATATGTGCGGGCATATCGTCCGGACCCTCGCTGCGGTGGGTCAAGACAGGGTCTCCATCTGGCGCCAAACGCGCGAGCAGGGTTTCGAGATCATCGTGCACTCGTGAGTCCGCGTTCTCCGTGATCACTAACGACGCGCTGGTGTGGGCGCAGAAAATGTGGCATAACCCCGTCGCGATTGAGGACGCAGCCACCGCTCGGGCCACTTCAGGACCGATATCCACTAACCCTCGGCCACGGGTCGCAATCACGAACTGCTGCTGAAACATCTTCATTGCAAGCCGCTGCACTCTTAAAATAGGACGGGGAGCCCACGTGACAGAAAACCTAACACGAATACTCGAAAATATCGAGAACGCAGCGCCCGGTGAGATACTCCGGTCGATCCGTCGCGGTCTCGAGAAGGAGAGTCTTCGCATCGACAGCGAAGGCGTGCTGGCACAAACTCCGCATCCATCGGCCCTGGGCGCTGCTCTCACGCATCCTCACATCACCACCGACTACTCAGAGGCGCTGCTCGAATTTGTCACCCCGGTATGCTCAGAGATTCCCGAGCTTATCGAGTTCCTGACCGAGCTTCACCAGTTCACCTATCGCAATATTGGGGACGAGAAACTCTGGGTAACCAGTATGCCCTGTATTGTGAACGGAGAAGAGAGCATACCGATCGCTTACTACGGCGAATCCAACGCCGGCCGAATGAAATATGTCTATCGTCAGGGTCTGGCGCATCGATACGGCAAACTGATGCAGACCATTGCCGGTATCCACTTCAATTTTTCTCTCGACGATACATTCTGGCAAGCATATCGACGCCTGTCTGGATCGACCGCTCCACTGAGGGACTTTAAGTCGGAGCGCTACCTTGGCCTGATGCGAAATTTCTACCGGACCGACTGGGCTATTCCCTACCTATTTGGAGCGTCCCCAGCCGTTTGTTTTACGTTCTTGAAAGGAAGAAGTCATCATCTTCAGCCGCTGGGTGAACACTCCTACTATCTCCCTTACGCCACGAGCCTGCGCCTGACCGACCTGGGATACCAAAGCGAAGCCCAGGCGTCGGTGCATCTAAGCCTCAATAATCTCGATGACTACACGGCGTCACTGATACAAGCTACCTCGGAGCCCTATCCACCGTATCAGGCTATCGGGGTGAAGGTGGATGGTGAATATCGGCAGTTAAATGATTCCCTGCTTCAGATTGAAAACGAATATTACGCGTCCATGCGCCCAAAACGGGTAGCGGAATCGGGCGAGCGGCCCAGTCATGCCCTTCGCTCACGCGGGGTCGACTACATTGAGATGCGCGCTCTGGATCTCAACCCGTTCCTACCGGTTGGTATTGACGAACAGGGAATCCGTTTTCTGGATCTGATGATGCTGTCTTGCTTGTTAACACCTAGCCCGCTCATGGACTGGGATGAATTCAAACGCCTCAGGGCTACCCGTACGGCGGTCGCCGAGCGCGGGCGGGACCCCTCGCTTCGGATCACTCTGGCCGACGGCACCGAGTGCACGATTCAGCGCTGCGGCCTTGGCTTGATCCAACGCCTGAAGCCGCTTGCTGAATATCTCGAGTCTGGTGCGCCGGGCTATCTCGATGCGCTGGACTATCACCGCGGGCTTTTTGAAGATCCCACCAAGACGCCCTCTGCCAGAGCCCTGGAGGGCGCGCACGAGCACAAGGAGACATTCTTCTACTTTGCCAAAGCACAGGCCGAGCATCACGAGCGTCTGTTTAAGGGATCCCGCCTGGAGTCAACACAACAGGATCGATTTACCCGGGAGGCTGAAGAATCGCTGGCGCAGGCCAAAGCGATTGAGGCGAACGACGAGGTTGATTTTGAAACGTTCCTGGACCGCTACTTTGAGCGTTGAACTTCTCTAGGCCGCTTCAAGATCCGCAATCAAAGATCGCAGGAATCGCTCCCCCGCTTCCACTTCACTTTCCTCAATGAATTCATCCGGCTGGTGAGCCTGATCAATAGAGCCTGGGCCGCAAAGAACCGTAGGAAATCCAGCGCCCTGATATTGGCCGGCCTCAGCTGTGTAGGCCACTTTGTGAGTCACCTCGTTGCCGGTTAGGCTCTGAACCAGGCTAAGAATTGGGTTGCTGGAGTCTTCGAAGGCCGGACATTGCGCAAGTACGCGGGTCTGGATATCACAGGCGCTATGTCGGGCCCGCATCCCAGGGAGCACTTCCGTGCGGCAGAACACCTCAAACGCATCGATCAGCGTCTGGGGATCTTCTCCCGGAATGTTTCGGATATCCCAGGTGAACTCGCACTTTCCCGATATGATGTTAAGCGCCGTCCCGCCTTTGATAACGCCAACGTGAACGGATGTGGCGTGAGGCTCAAAGCCGTTATCCCGTGACGTGGTTTCCGACAGTCGGTGCGCCACACCCTCAAGATGACTCACCAGTCGAGCTGCCGTCATCACCGCGCTGACCCCGCGGTGGGTTTGACTCGAGTGCGCCTCATAACCGGTAACGGTAGTCCGCAACCCGACGATGCCCTTGTGACCGGTGACGGCCTGCATGCGGGTGGGCTCACCCACGATCACCCCTCGGGTGGGAGGCAATTCCCGACGGATCACATCGATCATATCTGGAGCGCCCAGACAACCAACCTCTTCATCGTAGGACAGCGCGAAGTGAACCGGTCGACGCAGCTTAGTCATTTGTGGCACGAGGGCAAGCGCGACCGCTATGAAGCCTTTCATGTCGCAGGTCCCTCGACCGTAAAGTCTTCGGGCGTCCCGACGAATGACAAACGGATCCGACGACCAATCCTGACCGTCGATCGGCACGACATCAGTGTGTCCTGACAACACCACGCCGCCCTCCTCCTCGGGTCCTACGGTGGCAATCAGATTGGATTTGTGTCCGTCGTGGCTCGGTACCCGACGGGACGCCACCCCGTGGTCGTCGAGATAGCTTTCAACAAACTCAATGAGGGGTAGATTGCTGTCTCGGGAGACCGTTTCGAATCCGACGAGTCGTTCGATGAGGGCTATGCTTTCCATAGGTTTAAGAGTCAGTGTTTCGGGAAAAAATTGCGGCTTGATCTGTCGTTGTGTCTCGATTTCGGGTAGCCTTGCACGTTCTTGAATTCTATCAATGCTCGACAGGGGCGCGTTTTAATGACTTTAAAGACTATTGGTGTGATTGGGGCTGGCACGATGGGGAACGGCATCGCCCAAACATGTGCCGTCTGCGGATATGACGTGATCATGCAGGATGTATCGGACGCCGCTCTTCAAAGAGGTCTTAGCACCATTGAGAAAAGCCTCGGGCGACTGGTAAGCAAAGAAAAAATCAGTCAAGCCGAATGCGATGCGGCCATGGGTCGCATTCAAGTGACCAGCGACATCCACGCCATGGCCGATCGTGATCTGGTCATCGAAGCGGCCAGTGAAAACCTCGAGATCAAGCTCTCTGTGTTTACGCAGCTGAACGAAATCTGCGCGGATCGCACAATCCTGGCGACCAACACCTCGTCGCTGTCGTTAACGCGCATTGCGGCAGCCAGCGGTCGGGACGATCGGGTTATTGGCATGCACTTCTTCAATCCGGTACCGCTGATGGCGCTGGTCGAAGTGATCCGTGCGCTGCAAACCTCGGACCAAACTTATCAGGCGATAGAAGCCCTGGCGAAGGATCTGGGTAAAACCCCGGTTAGCGTCAAGGACAGCCCAGGGTTTGTCGTCAATCGCATGCTGGTGCCGATGATTAACGAGGCGGTATTCATCCTTTACGAGGGTCTTGCTCAGGCGGAAGATATTGATGCCGCCATGAAACTGGGTGCTGCCCATCCGATGGGACCTCTGGCGCTTGCCGACATGATCGGTCTTGACGTTTGCCTGTGGGTAATGGACGTGCTGCATCAGGAATTCGGTGACTCAAAATTCCGGCCTTGTCCCTTGCTGAAACAGATGGTGGATGCGGGCTATCTGGGTCGCAAAAGCGGTCGCGGCTTTTACACCTACGGCAAGTAACCCCTTCCCACACCTACGTGAGGCCCGTCGGGTATCCGCGGGAACATCAAGTCGTGAAGACCTCTTCTTTGCGTCTGGGCATCGACACCGGCGGCACCTACACCGATGCCGTGTTACTGGCGGACGACGGGAGCGTCATCTGCGCTGCCAAGTCTCTGACGACTCACCATGAACTGAGTCACGGCATCCGCGCGGTCATGGATCAACTTCCAGGGGATCAACTCGCCGAGGTCTCTCTGGTATCGCTGTCGACTACCCTGGCCACGAACGCCGTCGTAGAGGGGCGTGGCACGCCTGTCTGTCTGATCCTCGCCGGATATACCGCACGACAAATTGACCAGGCGCAACTGGAGCGAATTGTCCGGGGTGGGTACTGCGAGAGGATTGATGGAGGGCATAACGCAGGCGGTATGGAGCAGGCGCCTCTTGATGAGGTCGCCGCGCAACGGATCATCGAAACCCGTCAGTCCGAGGTGGCCGCGTTTGGTATCTCCAGCATTTTCGGGGTACGAAATCCTGAACACGAGCTACGCCTTAGAGATCTTGTGCGCACGTTGTCAGATAAGCCGGTCACCTGTGGCCATGAACTGGCCTCCCAACTCGACGCCCCACGCCGCGCGATGACCGTCGCCTTCAACGCCTCGCTGATTCCCTATATTGACGAATTGATTCGAGCTATTAGTCGAATCCTGGACGATCGCTCAATCAAGGCGCCCCTGATGATGGTGAAAGGCGACGGTTCGTTGATAAGCGCAGCGGCCGCTCTCGCCAGACCTGTGGAGACCATCCTGTCTGGGCCAGCAGCCAGCGTCATGGGGGCAGCACAATTAAATCATCAGACCAATGCGATTGTGGCGGATATGGGTGGGACCACAACCGATATCGCGATTGTCACTGACGGCCGTCCCGTCATCAGTAACTCCGCAACGGTGATTGGCGAGTGGCGGCCAATGGTGGAAGCTGTGCGTGTCTTCTCGATAGGCCTGGGCGGCGACAGCGAAGCTCGCTTTCAAGGCGGCGTAGGCCTGGCAGTCGGTCCGCGGCGCGTCGTGCCCATGAGCCTGCTTGCTCATCACCATCCTGGGGTGGTCGACAAACTTAATAGCCGAAGCGGCTCAACGGTTACCCCTCGCAGCCTGCGCTTTGCCGTCGCGCTTTATGCCGAGAGCAGTCAAAAAAGTCGATTTACCGAGGCGGAAGCCGAAGTCTGGTCCATGATGAGCGAGGCTCCCGTTGATCTCGAGCGCATTGCGGACACCGATCGTGATCTCGCACGGGCGGTAGCCCGTCTCGTGCGGGATGGCGTAGCGATATACAGTGGCTTTACGCCGACCGATGCGGCACACGTTCTGGAGAAATGCGCGCATTGGTCCAGACCTGCCGCTGAAGCGGCGGCCGTGATCTGGGCGAAGCAGATGCGACAAATTTATGGCTGGGGACAGTTTGAAGAGAACGATGCCCAGGGGCCCAGTCGAGCGATCGAGCATCACATGGTGAGTCGTATTCGCGCTACGCTGGTGTCGGCCTGTCTCGCGACCGACCCCAACGCCACGAACGATCGGGAACGGGAGCGACTGGCAGAAATCTTCAGCGAATGGATTGCCGGAACCGGTGGTGTCGACGACGGTGTCTTTTCGCTTCATCTTGATCCCAGCCGGGCTCTAGTTGCCGTCGGCGCACCGGCTGGACTTTATTATCCTACGGTTGCCGATCAACTCAAGATCCGACTGGTGCTACCCGAACATGGAGCGGTTGCCAACGCCGTCGGCGCCGTTGCAAGCAGCATCGTCCAGCGGGCTCAGATTACGGTCACTCAACCTGCTCAGGGAATCTTTCGCGTGTTTCGCCCGGAGGGGCCTGAAGACTTTGATCAACTCAACGCCGCGCTCGCTCGAGCCGACGAAACGGCGCGAGCACTCGCAACCGCTCGAGCGGCGGCAGCCGGCGCCGGTGAGGTCGAGATCAGCCTGGAACACGACCTCGATTCCGTCGACGATAAGGACTCCGGCAGCGTCGTGTTTTTTGAGGCCCGCGTCATAGCGACCGCTTCCGGCCGCCCTGCTATCCACTAAAACGCTCGGGTTTTCTGGCGCTTCGCATCGGCGTAGAATCGCGCGCGGGCGGACGGATTACCCCAGCCTGACATACCCATGAGCGCCAGCATCAAAAACGGCTCAAGAAAAGATATCAGCGGTCGACCGCATATCTTCTACGACGGGTATTGGATCCGATATTACGCCCCCCCTCCGGAAACGTTGTCCGCCAAGCGCGATCTGCTGATGATGCTCACCCGGCGGACTTTTCACCATACCGAGCCCGGAATCAATACGCCCGGAATAAGAACCGAGAGCGCGCGGGAGCGTTATGAGCTCGAACAGGATCCTGCCAAAAAACGGGTTAACGCCGCCATGCTTGCCGGTGCCCTCTTCAATCGGGCAACCGATATTTTTACCAGCATTGTGGACCTGGAAAGCAAAGGCATAAACGTCAGTCAGGACAATGAACTGATGCGCGAGTGCAGCGCTTGCTTTCAAGAAGCGCTCGAATTAGGCAAACAAGTGCGTCACCCCAGCGGTCATGAGGGCGTTGATGAATTATGGGGTGAACCCTTCAAGGTCTTTACCCATTCCATTGCCAGCTACTACGACAGCCGATACATCAAGATCTCACAAACCATGCGAGCGATCGATGAGGTTGCGGATCGAATCATGCAGCTATTTAGCGCCATGCCAAGCTTTCATGGCATCGGCAAGATTGTCCGGGATTTCGCCCGCTCTGCACGCGTGGAATGCGAAATGATGAAAAGCGACACGGACTTTTTTCGTAACTGGCCGGAGTTTGTAACACTTAAAGAGCAGATCAAGGCATTTGAGCCTACCCCGCCTGCCGGATTGAGCGCCCTTGCCCGTATCCAGTTGCAGCGGGGCTGCCGTCTGCTCAGCGACGGCGCCGACCTGGTGTCGTATATGGCAGGTGTCCGTGTGCCAATGCCCAAAAGCAAACGCGAATTTCTGGATTCCCTCGACGACTTCGAGATCGACTGTCAGGGCGTGGGGCTCAAGTCCGAGTCCGCCTGAGACCCGGTCGGAACAGACCCGTACGTCACACGTTAAGCTGCAGATCGTTAAGAATCGGAACCAAATGGGCCGCAATGCGGTGCGCCCAGTCGTCGATCTGTTTTGGCGTCTCAAGCAAGTCCTGCCTTACCTCGATCAGCAAATGAGGCAGCCCCTCTTCGCCACCGTGATGCTCGACGGTATAGCCCACGTGCTCGCGGGCATCATAAGGCTGATTGTCTCCCACACTGAGGGAAGGGTCCTGCCTAAGGCTCTCGATTAAAGGCCTGCTCATCCGCTGATCGTCTGTCCAGAGAATGCCAATATGCCAAGGCCGGTCAAAGCCGTTCATGCGGGGAGTGAAACTGTGCACAGCTACAATCGCCGCCCGGTTCTGTGTCTTACGAATGCTCAACAATTCACGAGCAATAGCGCCATGGTAGGCGTCGAAAATTTCGGACACCCGTTGCTGTCGATCGTCAACACTGAGGGCCCCGTTACCCGGCACCTCGACGCCATCGCTTTGTTCCGGGATTAATGTCGGTTCATTCAGCGGGCGATTGAGATCGATCACCAGGCGGGAGAATTTAGCCAACACCAGACGGCTATCGAGTATAGTCGCGAGCGCCCTTGATAGCGTCGCCGCTCCGAGGTCAATCGCAATATGGGTCTGAAGCGATGCCGGATCCAGGCCGAGACGATTTAACCGCTCGGGGATCGAATTATCGGCATGATCACACACCAGCAAGACGGGGCTTCGTCCCGAGCCATTGAATAGCTCAAACGCTGGACGCTCGTCGTCTTGCAGGAGAGAAGCGGCGGACGGTCGCGTCATAGATCAGGCGGGCCAACGTGGCAGGAATGTTGATAACAAGCAGGCGCTATGCGGTTTAATCGATAAATATGCGAAAACACTACGCCCTTCTATTTCTGTTAGCTACGATGTGGAGCGGCTCTTTCGCGTTCATCAAGATTGGCGTGCAATCAGTGGGACCGTTGACACTCACCTGGGCACGTCTGGCTATCGCGGCCGTCATTTTATACATCTGGTTAAAGATAAAAAATGGCCGCCTGCCGTCAGATTTGCAGTCCTGGGGTGTATTCGCATTTATTGGATTGGTTGGGAACGCCTTACCCTTCAGCCTGATTAGTTGGGGAGAAACTCGCATCGACAGCGGACTGACCGCAATTTTGATGGGGGTAATGCCGGTGACGACCGCCCTGCTGGCGCATGCCTTCATAAAAGATGAACCATTCAACGGCCGAACCGGGCTGGCTCTGGCGATTGGATTCTGTGGCCTGATGATACTGCTGGGTGCCGACGCACTGGCGGGACTCACCGGGCCACTGCTCGCTCAGATAGCGGTGTTGTTCAGCGCCGTTTGTTATGGCGCCTCCGCTACATTCACTCGCTACTTTACGACGCAGAGAAGCGGTGCGGCGACGGCCTCCGGAACCATGATCGCAGCCTTTGCGTGGATGACACCGATTACCCTGATTGTCGAGCAACCGTTGAGTCAAAGCCCCACGCTCGCTGGCCTACTGGCGATTGCCTATCTTGGCATCTTTCCTACCGGTCTCGCTATGTTGATTTTTTTCTATCTGATCGCTCAGTTGGGCGTTAACCGCTTTGCACAAGTCAATTACATTGTCCCCGTGCTGGGGGCCCTGTGGGGAATGGTCTTTTTGGGTGAGCCGTTCTCGTGGAAGCTAGCGATCGCGCTTGGACTTGTGCTGTTGTCCATTAACATCGTGCGGTCGCGGCCGACCTAACGCCGGGCCACGACTCCATCGCATGGCGCCGCCGGTAAAATTTAGGAGGCGGTCAGCAACTGGCGCACCATGTAGGGCAAAATGCCTCCGTGCTGGTAGTAGTCCCACTCTTTGGGCGTGTCGATTCGGATCCGGGCCGTAAGGGTAAAACGCTCACCGGCCGAGCGGACCACCTCGACCTCTAAGTGAGAGTCCCCAGGCGCCGGTTTTGAGAGATTAAATAACTCAGTGCCTTCAAGACCGTGGCTTTTTGCATCCTCCCCTTCCAGGAATTGAAGCGGTAGGACACCCATGCCCACCAGATTGGACCGATGGATACGCTCGAAACTTTCTACGAGAACTGCTCTGACACCGAGTAAAGCCACGCCTTTGGCTGCCCAGTCACGTGATGAGCCCGTGCCGTATTCTTTTCCGCCAATCACTACCAACGGCGTGCCAGCCTCGGCGTAGTGCATCGCGGCATCATAAATCGTCATTTGCTCGCCGGCTGGCTGGAATGTCGTCCAGCCGCCCTCCGTACCCGGCGCCATCATATTGCGCAAGCGAATGTTGGCAAAGGTTCCGCGCATCATGACCTCATGATTTCCGCGTCGTGATCCATAGGAGTTGAAATCTTTTGTCGCCACACCATGATCGGCAAGGTATCGCCCGGCGGGGCTGTCCGCCTGAATGGAGCCCGCCGGCGAGATATGGTCAGTCGTAATGCTGTCGCCCAATAGCGCAAGCGCTCGCGCGCCCTCGATTAAAGGGATCCCGGGCGGTGTTTTCTGCATGCCATCGAAGTAAGGCGGACGACGGACGTAAGTCGATTTTGCGTCCCACTCAAACTGGCCACCCGTTCCGACCGGAACGGCCTGCCACAACGCATCACCACGAAAGACATCCGCATAGCGAGACTTGAACATCTCGCGAGTCACGTGCTCTGCGATGACCGCGTTGGTCTCCGTCGCGCTTGGCCAGATGTCCGCCAGCATGACCGGTTGACCCTCGAGTCCGTGGCCGATCGGGTCAGATGCAAAATCGATATCGGTCGTCCCGGCGAGCGCATAGGCCACCACCAAAGGGGGTGAGGCTAAAAAATTCATGCGCACCTCCGAATGGACCCGACCTTCGAAGTTGCGATTGCCTGAAAGCACGGAAGAGACGATCAGTTCACCGTCTTTAATAGCGCTACTCACAGGGGCTGGTAAAGGACCCGAATTGCCGATACAGGTGGTGCATCCATAGCCAACCACCGCGAAACCTACCGCCTCAAGATCATCCAAAAGCTCCGCATTACGAAGATAATCGGTGACCACCTGAGAGCCGGGAGCAAGGGAGGTCTTGACCCAGGGTTTCACGCTGAGCCCATGCTGGCGCGCGTTTCGTGCGAGCAGGCCGGCCGCCATGATCACGCCTGGATTCGAGGTATTCGTGCAACTGGTGATTGCGGCGATGACAACCGACAAATCGGATAGTTGTCCGTCCTGGCCATTGACCGAAATCGACTGCGTGCGCTTGTCTTTATCCTGTCGCGTCTCAGCGAGCGCGCTGCGAATATCCTGTTTAGCCGAGCGTAGGGCAATTCGGTCCTGGGGCCGTTTAGGGCCGGCGATGCTCGCCTCAACCGAGGCCAGATCCAAAGAGACGGTATCGTCGAAGTCTGGCGTTTGACTTGCCGCGTCACGGAACATCCCCTGCCGCCGGCAGTAGGCCTCCACCAGGGCAATATCGTCTTCTGATCGACCCGTCAGTCTCAGGTAATTCAGCGTTTCCGCATCGACCGGAAAAAAACCGCAGGTCGCACCATATTCAGGTGCCATGTTCGCGATCGTTGCCTTATCTGCCAACGACAGATGGTTAAGCCCCTCACCATAGAATTCCACAAACTTTCCGACCACGCCCTTCTTTCGAAGTATCTCAACCACCATCAGCACGAGGTCCGTCGCCGTTGCCCCTTCGGGCAGCTCCCCCTTCAGTTCAAATCCAACCACTTCGGGTATCAGCATCGTAACGGGCTGTCCGAGCATCGCGGCCTCCGCCTCGATACCGCCAACGCCCCAACCCAGCACCCCAAGCCCATTGACCATCGTCGTGTGCGAATCCGTACCCACGACCGTGTCAGGATAGGCCAACGACTGACCGGAATCGCCCTGTTGGAAAACCACACTAGCAAGATACTCAACGTTAACCTGATGCACGATACCGGTCGCGGGCGGAACCACTTGAAAATTGCTGAAGGCTTCCTGACCCCAGCGCAAAAAGGCGTAACGTTCGGCGTTTCGGTCGTACTCGAGGGCCGCGTTTTCCTTAAGCGCACTGGCCTTGCCGAAGTGATCGACCATCACCGAGTGATCAATAACCAAGTCAGCCGGTGAAAGCGGGTTGACCTTTTGCGCATCGCCACCAAGAGCTGCCACCGCCTCGCGCATGACCGCAAGATCAACAACCGCGGGCACGCCCGTAAAATCCTGCATCAACACACGCGCTGGCGTAAACGCGATCTCGGTAGCACTCGTTGAACCGGGTCGCCAACTCGCTAGCGTTTCGATGTCGGCGGCTCGCACGCTAACGCCATCCTCCGTACGAAGGAGATTTTCCAGAAGAATTTTTAGCGTGACCGGAAGCCGGTCCAGCTCATATTGAGCGGCAAGGGCATCAAGTGCATATATCTCGACGCGGGTTTGATTGACGGAAAGCGTGGTTCTGGCGCCAAAACTATTTTGCGATTGCAACAGTGAAGTCTCCGGGTGTTACCCTGATGCGGGCGGACGAAAAATCGCATGAATTTTAACGTATCGGGGTAGCCATGCCGAGAAGCGCCGGGCCTCGCTAGACCCGAGCGGCGCACCGATGAGGACGATCACTCGCCCATTGCGCGCATCTGGTCCTCGTCGAGGACAGCGATACCCAGGGCCAGCGCTTTTTCAAGCTTTGAGCCTGCCTCCTCGCCTGCAATCAGGAAGTCGGTCTTCTTCGAGACACTGCCTGTGACTTTGGCGCCTCGAGCCATCAACCAATCCTTTGCCTGATCTCGACTCATCCCGGACAAGGTGCCCGTGATCACCACGGTCTTTCCCGAAAAATAACCCTCTACGGCCGGCGCCGATGTCGGCAATCCCTCTTGCCACACCACACCGCGCTTGCGCAAATCGGAAATGACGGCCCGATTATGGGACGCCTTAAAAAAGCGAAGGATTTCGCCGGCCACGATGGGGCCTACGTCAGGCACTTCTTCCAGCCTATCCACAGAGGCCTCCATCAGACGATCAAGACCCCCAAAAGCATCGGCCAGCGCCTGCGCGGTTGCCTCACCCACCTGGGGAATCCCGAGCGCATACAAAAACCGGGCCAACGTGGTGGAGCGTGCTTTCTCCAGCGCCTCAATCAGATTGCTCGCTGACTTGCTGCCCATCCGCTCCAGCGCGGCAAGCTCATCACGCGTCAGGGTAAAAAGATCCGCGGGAGATTTAATTCGAGTCATCTCGACTAACTGGTCCACCAGTTTCTCTCCCATCCCCTCAACATCTAAAGCCCGGCGGGAAACGAAATGCTTTATCGCTTCCTTGACTTGAGCAGAGCAAATCAAGCCCCCCGTACAGCGACGTATGATTCCACCCGCGTCCACAGCAACTGTGGAATTGCAAACCGGACACTCAGAGGGAAACTTAAACCGTCTCGCGCCCTTTTTCCGTTTTGCCAAGACTACCGACACGACCTCCGGGATAACGTCGCCTGCACGGCGAACCACGACCGTATCTCCCACACGCACATCCAATCGTTCGATCTCGGCCGCGTTGTGAAGCGTTGCATTGGACACTGTCACGCCCCCAACAAATACCGGCTTAAGGCGAGCGACAGGGGTCAGAGCGCCGGTGCGACCAACCTGAATTTCGATCGCCTTGATCTGGGTCGTCTCCTCCTGCGCCGGGAACTTGTGAGCCATAGCCCAGCGCGGTGCGCGCGAAACAAAACCCAGCGCTTGCTGATCACGGATAGGGCTGACCTTATAAACAACGCCATCAATTTCATACGCTAATGCCGGACGCTGCTCAAGGATATGTTCGTAATAGGTTATGCACGCGTCGATCCCCACTGCCTCTCGGGCAAGCGGATTCACAGGCAGCCCCATCGCCCTGAGCTGATTAAGCAGGTCCATCTGGGTTTGCGGCGCCTTTGAGCCCCGCCATATTCCTAGCGCATAGCAGAAAAACGCAAGCGGTCGTTTCGCACACAGGCGCGGATCCAGCTGCCGCAGGCTTCCCGCCGCCGCGTTTCGCGGGTTAGCGTATAGCTTCTCTCCTCGCGCACGCTGCTCTTCGTTTAACTTTTGAAAGCCTGCGATAGGCATAAACACTTCACCGCGAACTTCCAATGTTGACGGAAAAGCCTTGCCTCGGAGCACCAGGGGGATGGACGGGACAGAACGTGCGTTCAACGTCACGTCTTCACCGGTTCGCCCATCGCCGCGAGTGGCTGCCCGCACGAGCCTGCCCTTCTCGTAGAGCAAGCTGATTGCCAACCCGTCGATCTTCGGCTCGGCGACATAATGGATGATCGTCTGCCCGCTTCCTTCTCGGCACCGGCGGTCAAAATCGGCGACCTCTTGCGTCGAAAATGCATTATTGAGCGACAGCATGGGTACCTCGTGCGCGACCGACTCGAACCGATCCAGAGGCGCGCCACCTACGCGCTGCGTCGGCGAGTCCGATGAGCAGAACTGGGGAAACGCCTCTTCAAGCGAGCCCAGTTCGCGAAGCATGCTATCGTAGCGGCTGTCGGGAATGGCCGGCTCATCCAGCACGTAATACCGATAGTTGTGCTCTTCAATCTCCGCCCGCAAGGCGATTATCTTTTTTAAGGCCGCTGCGTCTTTTGTGGTCACTTAAAACATGCCGCGGTTAAAAAAGGCGTCGGGCTTCTTCCGAACCGGGCGCGATGCCATAGCGACGCATAGACGCCTCAAGCGAGTGGACCTGGCGCCGGATCGCTTCGAGGTGGCTGTCGCTGATGATCTCGCCCTCAGGATCAACAAGCAAACCATCAAGTTCATTGCAGACGTAATTGGCCACTGACATTAAGTCAGCAAAGGTCGCCGACGGTCGGCTGACTCGAGGCACGTTCATGTAAATGGCAAGCCCTCTTAGTACTCCTGATCCCAAATCCTCATAACTGAAACGTCCCTCTTCCGAACGGTTGGCCAAACTGAAACGGCTCACGCCTGTCCGCGCGTCGAACAGATGAAAGACTTCATCCTTGCCCAGACGCATCCCCGAACGCTCCAACACGCGGGAGATATCCGGACCTCGAAAACCCGAGCCCGGTTTCGGTTCGATATGGAGAACCGCAATCAAATCAAATTCCGTACAAAAACGCGCTAGCCGCCCGGCTTCGGGTAACGCCTCTTCAATAGACATGTCGAACTCCATCGGGCGATTAAGCGCCTCCGACATCTGGTACGCGAGGTTATTGAAGCGCGTCAACTCAGACTCATTGGTTTGCCCGTGCCGGTCAGCCATCTGAAGACTAACGATGAGATCGGAAAACACCTCATCAACGGGGGCGGAGGTTAAATCGAGCCAGGCATTTCCCGGATCCGTGCGACCGTGTATTGATCGGGGTCGCTCCAACGGAATCTCGTGTTGGCGGAAAACCGCAAGGGCGCCATCTCGGGAGACCAGATTAGGTCCTGGTAGGCGCACCCAATAATCGATCTTGAGGGGTCGTCCGCCAATATCGGCACTCAAAGACTGGATAGGGGCTATCGGATGCTCCCCATCAGGAGCGCCCCGGGACTCAGGCGCCTCATCGATTTCTTGAGCAGAGGGCTCCGGCCGAGCGCCGCTCGGCTCAAAGTCACCGGAAGGCATGAGGGAAGGTTCGCGTTGGGCGAGCCGTTCGGCAAGGCGCTGGGGTTTGAGCCAGTTTTTTACATCTTCGAGGTTGAAGTTCTCGATTCTCTGCAGGATCCACACCTGAATCAGGCGGACCAAAGGCCTTTGATTATTCCGTTGTTGCCACAATGAAATCCCGGTCACGGCAGCGAGCACCAAAGCGCCCACCAGAATCAATGCCAATTGCAGGGTCATGGCTATTGCGCCGCGAGCTTGACCGCCTCGTCAATGTCGACTGACACAATCGAAGAAACGCCCGGTTCCCCCATCGTCACGCCCAGCAGCACATCGGCCGATTCCATGGTGATCTTGTTGTGCGTGATCACCACTAACTGCGAGACCTCCGCCAAGCTTCTCAGCGTCTTGCAATAGCGTTCGACATTTCGGTCATCCAGAGGCGCGTCCACCTCGTCCAGGATACAAAACGGCGCCGGATTTAAACGAAACAGGGCAAACATGAGCGCCACCGCTGTGAGCGCCTTTTCGCCACCCGACAGAAGATGAATCGTGCTGTTGCGTTTTCCGGGCGGCCTCGCCATGACCGTCACCCCGGTCGTCAGCAGATCGTCTTCGGTCAGCTCCAGAACGGCACTGCCCCCACCAAAAAGGCTGGGGAAGAAGTCTGAAAATCCTTTGTTTAACTCGTCGAATGTGCTCTTGAATCGCTCCTTGGTCTCCTTGTCGATTTTACGAATAACGCCGGCAAGGGTTTCCAACGCCTCCATGAGGTCTGAATGTTGCGAATCGAGATAGGTTTTACGTTCTGCCTGCTCCTCGTATTCTTCGATCGCGACAAGGTTTACAGGACCGATCGCCTCAATCTTCTGAGCGAGACCCTCTGAACGTTCAAGCCAAACGCCCTCATCCGCCTCCGCCGGTAACGCAGCAAGAAGCTCGTCAAGCACGTAACGCTCCGCACGAACACTCTCGGCTAGGGTATCCAGCCGGACCGAGAGCTCCTGGGCTTTTAATCTTTCATCCTGCAGGGCGTCGCGGGCGGATGCCACCTCCTGCTCTTTAGCCGACAGCGCGCCATGCTGCTCACGAATTCTGGTTTCGATCAGCGTATGATCGTGTCGACCTGTCGCAAGTAAGGACTCGGCCTCTGCGCGCTGCGTCAGTAACGTCTGCAGTCTCTCGCCCAGAGCGATGCCGGGATCTTCTCCACTTTCGAGACGCTGTTTCAGTTCATCGTAACGCGCCTGCATTCGTTCACTCTGGGCGGCCAGCCGCTGGACGCTTGCCTGATGCGTCTCAAGGGAGGCGCGGGCGTGCTGCAAGACAAGCTCCGTCTCGTGGCGACGGTCTCGCGCCAGCTGGACGTGTTGCCGAGCCTGGGCGAGCGCCTGGCCGATGACGTCCTTTTCACCCAAAAGCATGGACCGCTGCTGCTCCAGCTCTCCGCTTTCGTCCTCGGCGATAGCAAAATGACGCCGGGCGTCATCGAGTTGCGCTTCGGTCTTTGTCAGCTCGGAGCCAAGCTCTTCCACCTCGCCCGTTAACTGCTGACGCCGACCCTCAATCTGATCAAAGCGTGCCTGTTTGCCGGCCAATCGTTGGCGGGCCGCCTGGAAGGTCTCCCGTATGTCCGCCGTGACGCGCTGTATGGATTCCTGTTGCGACTCCAGATCCTTGATGTGATGGCGAAGCTGCTCCAGTTCCGCTTCCTGGTTGGCCACCCGTTCCACGAATTGAGGGACCTGGGTCTGTAGTCGGGTGATTTCTTCCTCCCGCTCCAGGAATCCTTCCGCGCCGCTGGATTCGCGTGAGACCTGCGCCCAGTTTTTTCCGACCAGTACACCGCTGCGGGTAACGAAACTTTCTCCCGGTTCGAGCTCTCCTCGCCTCGACAGCGCCTCACTCAAGGTTTCGCATACGAGCACGCCGCTTAACATAGATCCCAGATCGTAGCGATCGCAATCTACAAAGTTCAGCAACTGACCATCCGTGCTTGAGGCATTGGAAATTCCTGCCTCAACCAGAAAGAGATTCTGGCGAGGCAGATCCGACTCTTCGGCCAACGAACCCCGGAGATCGGTGACGCCCAGACCGGTCAGCCGAAGACCAAACACCGCATCCGCAGCACGCTCCCATCCACCGCGCACCCTAATCTCATTCGCAAGCAACGGCGCATGACTCAATCCCCGTCGACCAAGCCAAGCGTCGTACTCCTCGTTTCGCCCAAGGGACTCCCCCTGAAGATCCTCGAGCGATTGCAGCCGGCTGCGAGCGGTGAGCATCTGTTCTCGCTGCTCATCCAGCGATTGGGACTGTATCTCCACCTTATTGCGCGCTTCACTAATAGTCCTTGCCAGTGTCTCGTTTCTCCCCTCAGCCTGCAGGAGTTCTGTCTCCCGCTCCCCGGCATCGACCCTGGCTTTTTCTACTTCCAGCGCTTCTTCTTCCTGAAGCAACTGCGTCAACTCTTCATCCAGACGGGCTAAACGCTCCTGAGTCCGAATGTCGCTGGCCTCGAGCTGTTCGATTCTGGTTCGTTGGACCTCGCGATCCTTAATCGGTGTGGTGACGCGCTGGGAAAATTCGTTCCATCGCTGCTGCCATTGCTCATAGTCGCCCTCACAGTGGGCCTGTGTGGCGAGCGCCTGTTCCAAATTCTCCGCGAGGACTCCTCGCTCATCCGCATGCCGAGTGACCTCGCCCTGAAGGGATTCAATACGGCTATTGTCCTCAGCATACTGGCCGCGAATATCACCGAGCGTCACTTCCAATCGCTCGAACTCTGCTCGCTGCTGCTCGCCGGTCTCGCGAGCATGTTCAATCGCTTGCTCAACCGATGCGACATCTGCACCTACCGCGTAAAACGCGGCCTGCAGATCATTCACTTTTTGCTGAGCGTTTAATTCATCCGCCCGGAGCCGTTCAATTTGACTCTCGATCGCCCGTTGCTCACCAAGGTGGCTTTCAACAACGGTCTGGGCCTGCGACGTGTGCAAGGATTGGGCTTCCACACGCCGCTTCTGATTTTGATATCGGATAGCCAGAAGCTGTCCATTAACCTCGCGCTCCTCTTCCTTTAATTTGCTGTAACGACGTGCGGCCTGGGATTGACGCTGGAGTCGTCGTAACTGCGTGTCCAGTTCCTTGCGAATATCGTCAACCCGGCTAAGGTTCTCCCGGGTATGGCGCATGCGGGTCTCGGTTTCCCGACGTCGATCCTTGTAATGTGAGATGCCCGCCGCCTCTTCAACAAACGCACGCAACTCCTCAGGACGCGCTTCGACAATCCGACTGACCATGCCCTGCTCAATGATTGAGTACGAACGATGGCCAAGCCCCGTTCCGCGAAACAAATCCGTGATATCCCGGCGTCGACAGGTCGCTTTATTTAGGAGGTACTCTGAGGTCCCGTCGCGTGACAGCGTGCGCTTGACGGAGATCTCGCTATAGCGAGCATAGGCCTGAGCGCTCTTGCCGTCGGTGTTATCGAACACCAGCTCTACGGATGCCTTCCCTACCGGCTTTCTCGCCTCGGAACCATTAAAGATAACGTCAGCCATGCTGTCGCCCCGAAGCTTTCGGGCCGAGCTCTCCCCCATCACCCAGCGTACCGCATCGATCACGTTCGACTTACCGCAACCATTGGGGCCGATGATTCCGGTGAGATCTGCTGGAATCGTTATCGTGGTGGGATCAACAAAGGACTTGAAGCCTGAGACGAGGATTTTCTTTAGACGCATGTAGAAAAAATAACGGTGGTATCCACGTTCTCGAACGTGTCGTTAGCAGTGTTCCGCCAACGCACGTCCTCTAAAAAGGCTGAGTGAAAAGCTCTTGGCGCCGCCAACGCAACGCGTCAGCGGCCTGAGCAAGCGCCTTAATTATATCGGAACTTCATGCCCTACCGAGGACCGAATTAGTCTTGAGGCACCGTCTCACGCATCGAGGGACGCTTGGAAAATTCCTCATACCAGGCGCTCAATTTTTCATGCCCTTCTCGCCACGGCTCACTTGAAAAACGAAAATCAAGATAACCCAACGCACAGCCCACCGATATCGTGCCGATATCGACTCGCTGACTTAGCCACTGTGCATGCGCTTCCAGCCAATCGATACTTTGGTGAATGGCTTTCATTTGGCGATCCACCCATCCATCCCATCGATAAGGCTCCGGTCTTCTGACGCGCTCAATGACCGCGGAGACCGCGGCATCCAAAATCCCGTCGGCGAGCGCCTGAAGCCTAAGCGCCGTCATGCGTTCACCTGATTCATCAGGGAAGAGCTTGGTTCCGGAGTGAAGGCCGTCGAGAAATTCGCAAATAACGGGCGAATCAAAAATCTGATCCCCCGATTCAGTAACGAGAGCCGGAACCCGACCCAGCGGGTTGTTCTCGGCGAGATTGGTTTGCGGATCCCATGGATTTGTGCCGATGCGCTCGACGGAGGCACCCTGGCCCGTCTCAAGAAGCACCACGCTGACCTTTCTCACATAGGGCGAAGTGGGCGAATAACGGAGTTTTAGCGTCATTTTGATAACCTTTTAGAGGGTTTTCTGGCATTGCATCTGCTGGACTAACCTGATAGATTGCGGCGCCTTAAATTTTCCGAACAGTGGATCTATTGACCCACGCGCAGTGTAAATCAATGGCCGCAACAAAGAAAAAAATCGTCGACGAACTCATTCACGGAATTAAGCCGCATCGCCCGAAACGCGGTGAACCGTACATGGGAGACGTCCAATCGGCTCACTTTCGCGACATCCTTAACGCCTGGAAACAGGAGCTCATCGAGGATATCGAGAAAACCATGTCAGTGATGCAGGACGAAAACATCAGCCTGCCGGACCCAAACGATCGCGCGAGCCTCGAGACCGATCGGTCATTAGAGTTGCGCACTCGGGATCGGGAAAGAAAACTTATTAAGAAAATCAATGACTCCCTCTCTGATCTTGAGAAAGGAGATTATGGATATTGCGTAGATTGCGGCGTTGAAATCGGAATCAAGCGGCTGGAAGCCCGGCCGACGGCCTCGCTGTGCATCGACTGCAAGTCCCTGAGCGAGATTCGAGAGCGCCAAAGCGCCTGATGGGATAATCCCAAAGCTACTCCGAGCGGCCCGGCGGAGCGCCCTCACGGGGTCAGGTACACTTCGGGCACCTCTGTCCCGATCGTAACGACCTATGTACCAGCTTCTCGTTCGAAACGCCCAAATCGCCCGGACTGACGGCTCCATCCTCGAAGGCGATGTGGCCTGCGAGTCGGGGCGGATTGAGAAAATCGAATCGCAAATTACAGGTTCGGCCCTCGAGGAGATCGATGCCGCCGGACGGTTGCTTCTGCCGGGCGTAATCGATCCCCAGGTGCACTTTCGAGAGCCCGGTGGAACGGAAAAGGAAGACCTGGGGTCTGGGTCGCGTGCTGCGGTCAGCGGTGGTGTCACCAGTTTTCTGGAAATGCCCAATTGCCGCCCTGCGACCATCGACCAGGAGCA